>ENA-USUK01002207-USUK01002207.1-human-gut-metagenome-genome-assembly--contig:-NODE-2207-length-13462-cov-3.574225_pt1 | contig 13462 bp, 8 predicted proteins | sample MGYA00250062_ERZ773400 | MGnify/ENA primary metagenome ERZ773400 (study PRJEB29103, sample SAMN06111961) | human gut metagenome | biome: human gut; feature: ankylosing spondylitis patient; material... | reverse complement strand
TACAAAGCTGTGATGTTGTCGGCTCAGGAAAGTCCGCGGCCAAAACAGTGCCGCTTTTTAGTTGCTGTTTCGGGACGACCGTACGGGGGCGCACCATCGCCAGCACGGGGCCTCTCCTGAGGCTGGCGTCCGACGCGTATACCCGCAGCGCGTCTTCCTCGAACGCCGCGTCATCCTTGAAAAGCGCTTCGAGAAAAGAACGCTGTTCCGGCGTGAGGGCCGGTTTTGCTGCATTCATTGCCTGCTCCTTGTCGGCGTGCGCCGGAAAAATCGGTGATCTGGCCCCGGTGGGCGCGGCGTGCTCCGTCACGGGGACAACGGGAATTGCATGGGGTTGCCACACTACATAGGACGTTCCCCACCGTCTGGGCAAGCTCCCTTTTCCGCAACGCCGCTGCTGGCGTTTCGCAGCGGAGAGAAAGCAAATATCCACGAAAAGTATTTTTATGGCAATATATTGTAGCTTAAAGGGGAGGGGAAATGGCCTCTGGATCCGATCGGAACACGGACGCTCGGGATAAACAGGGCACGGAACGCACTGAAAAAATTTTTTCTTCCATTACAACCGATAAAGGACAATTGAATGCTCCGGGACGTTGCCCCAACAATGAACAAGGTATCCCATAGGATGGGGTCGGTACAGGGCGGGCATGAGGGGAACATTCCGGTCGAGGGCCCTGCGCTGGCGTATTGTCGCGGTTCGGGCTCGGTTCGGCCTGAGAGGCACGGATAAACAGTAACATAATATTTATGATTATGAGATAAAAATGTAACAGTGATGTTTTACAATTCTTTTTTAAATATTCATACGTTAATGAATCATGCAGTCCTCAAAGGCAGAATGTCGGAACACCCCCAAGAGAAGATTCCGGCATTGGAATGGGATGGCTGTAAACACCAGTCCGTTAACGCGTAAACAATGGCCATAGCGAGGGGCCGCGCCCACGGATGGCTTTTTACTCGCATCGAGCGGGGACCACAGAGGGAAAAGGGCACACCGGAAACCTCAGCTCTATCCTGTTACTCGCAAAAAAGGAGGCGCCTCACAGGGAAACCCCTCTGAGACGCCTTACGCGCCGTTCCGGTGAAAGGTCAGCGCTAGCTGAGCGAACGTTCGGTATACTCGGAAAAATCGTATGTCGATTGAGGATGTTCCTGCAAGAAGGCCGGCGACGAGACAAGGCAGTTTGCTGTGGCGACATTACAAGCCGTAGGGATATTGTACAGATTGGAAATGCGCAGCAGGGCCTTAACGTCCACGTCATGCGGCTGGGCCAGCATGGGGTCCCAGAAGAAGATCAGGGCGTCGATCCTGCCTTCCGCGATACGGGACCCCATCTGCTGATCGCCCCCGAGCGGACCGGATTTCAGGCACTCCACGGGGGTCGACGGGCTCTCGTCGCCAAGCAGCTCGCGTAACGCCGCGTCTATAAGACGTCCCGTGGTCCCCGTGCAGGTCAGGCGATGGCCTTTCAGTTCGTTGACATGCTCCCGCGCCCACCGGACCAAATCCTTTTTGCAGTTGTCGTGCGCCACCAGCGCGATATTCATGAAAGCTCCTTTGGGAAAGAAGATAGCAAAGAACGACGCCCTCCCCCCAGCCTGTTCCGAAACGGCGCGGGCGTTCCTGCAAAAGGATACGAGAGGCGCGGACGGAGTCAAGAAAAAGGTTTTCCGTGGTGCCCGGCTACCGCCACGGGCCCTCGACAATCTCACAGCCCTTCCGTTCCAGCGCGCCGTCTACCCATCCACGATCAAAAAGCCCCCGGCGGGCATTCTCGGTCTTCGCCAGATCCCGCTCATGGGATTGCCGCGCCGCGTCGTACAGACTGGCCGCATCTCCCGACGGGATGACGATGACGCCGTCGCGGTCCCCGAGGATGATGTCCCCGGGCTCCACACTCTGGCCGCAGCACACGACGGGGACGTTGATTTCGCCCGGGCCTTCGCGGTATGGTCCGCCCGGCGTAAATCCCGAGGCATACACGGGCAGCGGAAAACCGCGCAGGCAATCCGCATCCCGGATCGGGCCGTCGACCACAATCCCGGCGAGTTTTTTGGACGCGGCATACCGGAACATGAGTTCACCCATAAGGGAACGCCCCGATTCCCCACCAGACACGATGAGCACGTCGCCCTCCTCCGCCATGTTGAGGGCTTTATGGATCATAAGGCTATCGCCGGGACGGGCCTTCACGGTCAAGGCCACACCCGACATGGTTCCGACCGGGTCCGAGAGCAGACGCACATCCGGAGTCATGGCGCACATCCGGTGCATGGCATCCGCGACCGGAGCCGTGGCGAACGCTCCATAGGCCCGGACCAATTCGGGATCAGGCAGAGGACGTTGGGTAAAAATACGAAAACCAACCGACATAAGAACCTCGGGATGGCGGAAGCGCCGCTTCCGGTTGCAGCTATCAACGGAAAGGGCCGCACCGCTCGGGGGGAGAGAGCGGCACGGCCCGCCGGGAGAGGCTTTCGTGTATGGGACTCCAATTTCAACGTATCGTTTGAAGCCTCTCCACAAGGCTATCAAGGAAAAGGTAACCAGCATGGATACCCTTTCCATCAATCTGTTCTGATTTTTTTAAGAAAGGTCCACCGAACTTCTGTCGGATTTAGGCAACCCCGGCCCTTTTTCGGAGATCGTTATACAGTGCCTCTGGCAGGTTCACGCCTGAAACCCGGTTTCGTTCCCGCAGCATGAAACGCCGTTCCCCGGGCAGACGTACGCCTTCCTGTCCGAGCAAGTGCCCGCACAAGGCCTCAAGCCGTGCCGAAAAATCAGGATTCAACGGTTTCGGGTCCAGCAGGATGAACGTCTGTCCTATGCCGGGCGCGCTTCCCGTAGGCTCAAAGAACGAGCTGGCTTCATAGGCGTGATTGGCACCCGTGAGCGTAGCGGAAAGGATTTCCACCATCAGGGCAAGGGCCGCCCCTTTGGCATCCCCGACGGGAATCATCGTTCCGCCCAGCGCCGCCACGGGGTCCGTGGTCGCCCGGCCCGCCGCATCCAGAGCCCAACCTTCGGGGATCGCCTCACCCCGCTGTTTCGCGCCCATGATCTTGCCCCGCGCCACTTTGCTCAGGGACATATCGATCACCAGCGGATGCTTCCCCTCCCTCGGACAGCCAAAGGCTAGCGGATTCGTCCCAAAGGACGCCTTTGATCCGTTCCACGGAGCCATCGCCGCCGGCGTGTTGGAAAAAATCAATGATATGAGCCCCGCTTCCGCGATCCGTTCCGCATACAGCCCAACCACGCCACAATGGTGCGACCGGGTGACTCCCAATACGGACACCCCGTTGCGGCGCGCCAGAGGTATGGCTTTTTCCAGCCCCGCCAGAATGGCCGGAAAAGCGAACCCGTTTCCCGCATCCACCAGCACGGCCGCAGGAGCAGCCTGACGCACCAGCGGAATGGCCCGCGCTTTTACCTTGCCTGACAGAGCCTGATCCACATAAAAGGGAATGCGGGAGAACCCGTGTGAGGGGAGCCCATCCAGTTCGGCCCGCACCAGCGCCTCCACGACGCTGGCGGCGGACTCCTCGGGCACGCCCGCTTCCCTGAATACGGCCATGCCCAAATCCTGAAGCTGTTCGGGAGTCAAAATCATGCGGCACCTCTCAGGCATTCGGCAACCTTCCGTGCCACGACGGCGCTGACCCGGACGTTGGATTCACGGGTTACCCCGGCGATATGGGGGTACTTCGAGAAGGGCGACATCTCCTCCACGTCGGCCACGAACAGGTCCGTGACGTTGACCACCACGGCCGTGCTGTCCCGGTTCCAGGCCTCGATCTTGTAATTGCGCAGGATGGGATCGGCCGTGTTCCGCTTCACCGCCTCGGCCAGCGCGCGGGAAGCCCCCGTCTCGTCGGTGATGTTCTCGCAGTTGACCGTACGCAGCTGGACCGAACGGTCGTTGCGCGTGAAAACCACGTGCAGCGGATAGTCCGACTTGGAGCCGGTCGTCGCCGCAGCGTTGTCCGAAACCTCCGAAATGGTCGATCCGAGCAGCATTTCGCGCCCGAAAAGCGAATCGGGAATCTCGAAATAGAGCTTCCCCTTGACGTCGTGCAGGCGGAACATGCCGTCGGCCACCGTATGTTTCTCCTTGAAGAGTTTGTCGTAATCGCTTTCCTTCGGTTTTTCGGCCGAACTCTCCGCCTTCTTCGAAGCGGAGGATTTGGGCTTCTTCGCCGTCGCCGTCGCCGCCGTGAGGCAGAGCAACAGCACCAATAGTTTTCGGATCATCTGCTGAAATTTAGAATTGTGTTCGAGGTTCTTTTCGTCCCGGTTCCTGCGCCCGTTCCATAATAAAGAGGGAATTTTGCCGAAAACGACATACACGAAGGCCGAAAAAAATGGGCCGCGTCGTGTGACGCGGCCCGCTCATCCCTGATTTTCAGCGGATCAGTACATATACTCGGTTTTGGATGGGTTGCCTCCCTGCTGCGACCACGACGCGGCGCAGCCCTCGGCCGCACCCTTCACCGCGAAGACGGTGGGCTTGTCGTCCTTCATGCCGTTGACGTAGATCGTGCCGTCGTAGGAGATCGTCGGCGACGAACGCAGCTCGTCGGCCAGCTTGATCTCCGCCACGCGCGAGCCGTCCTCCGGGCGGAGTTTCACCAGTTTGCCCGTAGTCCGGTCGTTGTAATAGACGAAACCCTGATCGTCGACGGCCGGAACGCCGTTGATGTCGCCGTCGGCGGCGTGCTCCCAGCGTTTCACGCCCTGCGCGGAGATGGCCGTGACGTGGGCCGCCACGCTGCCGGTCTTCTGCGTCGCGGCGTAGACCGTGCCGTCCTCGCCCAGCGCCACGCCCATGCCCGACTGGGCGCAATCGCCCTTGACGGGACAGTACCAGTCCGGTTCGGGCGTCTGCCCGTAGACGGTCTTTGCCGGATCATAACAGTAGACGACACCCCCGCCCAGACTCTTGTCCGCACGCACGCCCTGGTTCTGGAACAGAATGTAGACCTTGCCGCCGGGACCCGACGCAGGCTGCGTGCCGTTCGGCGCCTCGCACGTAGCATCCTTGCCGCTGCCGCCGTAGTTGTGCTCGCGGCCGTTCGACTTCACGCAGGAGAATTTCCACTTGCCCGCGCCGTCGGGGAAGAAGACGCGCATGCCGTGACTGCCGCCCGTACCGGCGATCACCATGCCGTTTTTGAGCGGCAGCACGCCGCCGTAGGAGCCGCCGTTGACGTGCCGCTCGTCCACCAGGTCGCCCGACGATTTGTCGTAGACCTGGAAATTCTGGTGCCCCGAAGGCACGTTGCGCGCCACAATGAAGAGGTATTTCTCGGTGACGGCCGGCGAAAGGAACCGGAAGCTGGTGTTCACGCCCGTATTCACATGCCAGACCTGCGAGCCGCCCCCGGCGCCGCCGCTGACGGCGTAGAACGCGCTGCCTCCCGCGTCCTTGTTCGGCTCGTTGAAGCCCGCCAGCGCGTAGACCGTACCGTCCTCGTCGACCGAAGGCGTCGGCGACTGCACCTTGATCGAACCGCTGTTGTTCTCGGCCGACGCACCGTCCTTGCCGATGTCGAAGGCCCAGAGACGCTCGCCGGCCTTCGTGAAGCAGACCAGCGAATAACCCGTCGAAGTCACATAGACATACTCGCCGTCGGGGCTGACCGCGGGCGACGTGCCGAACACATAGGCGTCCTTCGTGTCGTCGTAGGGGTACGACCAGAGCAGGTCGAGGCTGATGGCGCCGCGGCCCACGTCGATGGTCACCGTCTTGGTGTTCCTGCCTTTCTTGTTGTCGGTCACGGTCAGCGAGACCTCCGTAGCCCCCTGCGCCGCGAAGGTGAATTCGGGGTTCTGCTTGTCGGAGGTCGTGGTTCCGAATTTCCACTCCCAGGCCACCACCTCGCCGTCCTCGTCGGTCGAACGGTCGGTGAACTGCACCGGTTCGCCCGCCACGACCTTCTCGGGCGACCACGTGAAGTCGGCCACGGGCCGTATGTTGTTGTCCACGACCCGAATGGTCTTCTCGAACGACGACTTCTTCGCCCCGCGGTCGGAGGTGACGGTCAGCTTGATGACATACTCTCCGGCCTGATCGTAGGAGATGTTCTCCGGGGTGGTTTCATAGGAGACGACGCCCTTACCCAGCTCCCATTTGCAGATGGCGATCAGGGCGTTTTCGGCCGTCGAAGTGTTGGTGAGCACCACCGGATCGCCCACATCGTAGGACTCCTTGTCGGTGGTGAACGAGGCGTGGACCGCCACTTCCTCGTCCGGCTGGCAGGAGACGGCCCCCATGAGGGCGAAAGCGGCCAGTATATAGATAAATCGTTTCATTTCAATCGGTTTTGAGCTTTGGTTGCAGGATTACTTGAACTCTAACACGGCCGCGATGGGATAGTGGTCCGAAATGTAGGGGACCTTCTCGTAACGCTGGTCGACGGTGGCGAAGCGCAGGGGCGTGAAGCCCGAGCTGAAGATGTGGTCGATGCGCGGGTAGTTGGTCGCCCCGCCGAAGTTGTTGAACGACGCCTTGTTATCGGTCACGGGAGCGGTCGTGCGCGCGTCGGCCATGAACTTCTTCACGCCGTCGAAAATCGGGCTGTCGAGCATCTTGTTGAAGTCGGCGGTCAGCACCGTCGGCTGGTTGTCGGGGTTGAGCGACCGGATCTTCGCCTCGATCAGCTCCATCGACTTCTGGGCCGCCACCTGCCCCACATGGTCGATATGAGTGTTGACGTAGAAGAACTTGCGGCCCGACTTGTAGTGGGTGAACAAGGCCCACGTGGCCGTGCGGTAGGTCGAGGCGTCCCAGCCGACCGACGGGACGTCGGGGGTGTCGGAGAGCCAGAAGGTCCCCCACTTTTCGAGCTTCACGGCATCGGCGAGGTAGTAGATGGCCATGAACTCACCGGCATTCTGGCCGTCGGTGCGGCCCACGCCGACACTCTTGTAGCCCGCGCAGTTCTCGTCCATGTAGGTCTTCTGGTCGAGCCGCGCCTCCTGCACGCCGAGCACCGTCGGCTGCTGGTCGGCGAACATCGCCGGAACGGCCTTTTTGCGGTTGTCCCAACTGTTCGCACCGTCGTCGCCCGAGCTGTAACGCACATTGAACGACATGACTCTCAGCTGATTGTCCTCAAGTCCGGGATTGACCGGCTCCTCCGGTTCGTCACCGGGCTGGGGTTTGTAGAATTCCGAGTAATCGGGCTTCGGATCGCTGCACCCGGCGGCGAAAACGAAGGCGAAACTCAACGAAAACGTCAGTAAATAACGGAATATTCTCATGGTCTTGCTTTTTATTTATTCGTTGTCCCACTCGGGGTTCTGCGAGATCGTATAGCCCGCGTTCCTGTAATCGCGGATCACCTTGGCGGGAATCGGATAGAGGTACTGGCGCCCGTCGGGATACCAGTAGCGGTCGCCCGCACCGGTCTTGTAGACCAGATCGTAACCCGACACGGGATTCGCCTCGGCATAAAGCCCCACGCCGTCCTGATTGACGCGGACGGCGATGTTCTTGTAGGCCGCCGGAGCCGACGCAACCTCGCCCTCGGTGAAGTAGTAGTCGTTCACGCCGTCGCCGTTGACATCGACGGGCTGCTCCAACCCGGGGATGTGAATGCCGCTCCACGGCAGGGTCTCCATCAGCGATCCGCACTTCCAGCGGCGCAGGTCGTCGAAGCGCATGCCTTCGGCGACGAGTTCTATGGCCCGCTCGCGGCGGATTTCGAGCAGCACGGGGCTGGTCACGTCCGGATAAAAGGTGCGTTGCAGGTAGCTGTCGACGGTCGTGGGCAGCGTCTCCGTGCCGCCCGTGATACCCGCGCGCTTACGCAGCGCACCGACCGTGAGCGCCCATTCGGAATCGGTGATCACCCCCAGTTCGGCCTGCGCCTCGGCGTAGTTGAGCAGCACCTCGGCATAGCGGATCAGCGGAATGCTGTTGATGTTCTTCGCACCGCCGTCGTACTTCGATTCGTCGAGCGTATACTTGATCACCTGGTAGCCCGTGAGCGAAAGGTTTTTGATGTCGGCGACCGCCGTCTTGCCGTCCCACAGGAAGTTGCGGCCGCGCACGGTCTGCTCCAGGCGCAGGTCGCGCCCCTCCATCTCCTCGGCGAAGGATTTCACGGCGTAGTCGGCGGCGGCGGTGAAGGGCGTGCCGTCCTGCTTGAGGTAGGTGTGGACGAACGAGCGGACGAGGCTCCAGCACAGTCCGTACGAGCGGGCGTTGAACCACCAGTTCTGCTCGCCGAAGATGCCGGATTTCTCGTTGGCGCAGACGGCGAGGATCACCTCCTGCGTCAGCGGCGTCTCGCTGTAAAACAGGTCGCGATAGGCGCCCTTCTTGCCCGCGGCGGTGTTGAGCGAGCAACCGCTGTTGTCGATCACCAGCTTGGCGGCCTTGGCGGCCTCGCGATACAGCTCCTCGGGGGTTATCTCAAGCCCCGTGAGGTTGTGGTAACGGCGGTAAGCCGCTTCGAAGAGGCAGACGCGCGACTTGAGCGCGGCGGCGGCCCAGCGCGTGAGCGTCGCGCTGCCGGTCGACGAGGTGGCCTGGATGTGCTCGTAGGCGAAATCGAGGTCGGCGATCAGGTTGCGGATGATCACGTCGCGGCTGTCGCGGTCCTTGTACATCACGTCGTTCTGGTAGGACTGGATGTCGTTGGGGAACCAGGGAACTTCGCCGTAGGTGGTCAGCTTGTCGTAGTAGAACCACGCACGGAACCAACGGGCGATGCCCAGGTAGTTGTCGCGCGTCTCGGCTTCGACGGTGCAGTATTTCGGGTCGTTGCAGCCGTCGATGAAGTAGTTCACGTTCTTGAGCGCGCCCCAGCTCCAGCTGGTCGCCGTCTCGGTGTTGTAGGCACCCTCCTTGATGAAGGTGTCGGTGTTGCTGACGGCCCCCACGTCGCACATCTTGTCCTGCATGAAGCCGTTCTTGAGCGTCGGCAGGGCCTTGTAAAACGAATTGGAGTAGAGTTCGAGACCCGATTTCGATCCGAAGATCATCGACTTGTCGGCTTTCACCTGCACGTTCTCCGTCAGGTCGCACGACGTGGCGAACGCAACGCAGCCCACGAGCAGACTCCATATATAGGTTGATCTTTTCATAGCACGTAAACAGTTTAATAGGTGATCGAGATGCCGAAGCTGAAGCTGCGCATCACGGGATAGTTATGTCCGTCGCCCTTGCTGTTGGAAATATCCGAGTCGGATTTCTTGCTGGCCACCGTCACGTCGAAATCCTTCGTGTGGCGGTAGAGCGGCGACCAGCTCCAGAGGTTCTCGCCCGAGAAGTAGACCGAGACCTTCGAAAGACCGATCTTCGAGATCCACCGCTTGGGCAGCTCGTAACCGAACTGAAGATTCTTCAGCCGGATGTACGACACGTCCTGCAGGTAGCGCGTATTGACGTTGACCGTATTGGCGTTCATCGGGCCGTAGTAGCCCACGTAGCGCGGCAGGTAGGCGTTCGGACGCTCCTCGGTCCAGTAGTTTTGCAGATGCCACGTCGGAACCTGGTTGTAGGGACGGTTGTACATGCCCCAGAAAAGGCTTTCGTCGCTGGGGAACCACTGCTGTCTGCCCACGCCGTCGAACAGCGCCGAGAGGAAGAAACCGTTCCAGTCGGCATTGAGCGAAATGGTGTAGAGGTAGCGCGGCTCGGAGTTGCCGATGATCTTCCGGTCGCCCGGATCGTCGACCGTGCTGCTGCCGCGGTCGATGGCGTCGTTACCGTTCAGATCCTCGAAGCGCATGTCGCCCGGATAGGTGATGTACTTCTCGGAGGTCTGCATGATGTCATTCTTGTAGCCCTTGCCGCCGAACGCCGCGTCGATTTCGGCCTGCGACTGGAACAGCCCGTTGCAGACGAAACCCCAGATCTCGCCCAGACGCTGCCCCTCGTAGTAATCGGAGAGCTTGCGCGAGGCGTTGTTATAGCGGTCGATTATGGAATAATAGTCGGCCAGCGTCGCCTTGATTCCGAAATTGAAGGGCTTGCCCGCCAGCTTGAACGAATCGTTGTAGCTCAGCGCGATTTCATAGCCGTAGGTGCTCATGTCGGCGTAGTTGCCCTTGGGGGCCGTCGCTCCGAAGGTGTCGGGAAGCGTCGGGCCGACGGTGTACATGTCCACCGTCTTGCGGATGTAGTAGTCGGCCGTGAGGTTCAGCCGCCCGTTCAGGAAACCGGCGTCCAGTCCCACGTCGAAGGTTTTGGAGGTCTCCCAGCCGATGTTGTCGGGAATCTGGCCCGGGAGGCTCGTGTAGCGCAGCTTGGCCTGCCCGAAGAGGTAGCGGGCCGCATCGCCCGAACCGGTTCCGAAGGTCGACAGGCCGAAGGTCTCGAGGTAGGTGTAGGGATCGACGTTGCTGTTGCCCAGCGCACCGTACGAGGCGCGCAGCTTGAGGTTCGAAACGGCCTTGGGGCTGACATTCCAGAACTTCTCCTGCGAAACGCGCCAGGCGGCCGAAGCCGAGGGGAAGAAGCCCCATTGGGAGTTGTTCGGAAATTTCGACGAGCCGTCGTAGCGGCCGTTGACTTCGAGCAGGTAGCGGTCGTCGTAGGCGTAATTGAAGCGGAAGAAAGCGCCCACGTAACGCCAGCGGCTGCCGCCGGCGGTGATCGACATGATGTCGCCCAGCGCGAAGTTGATGTTGTCGGCGTCGGGCATCAGAAGGCCGTTGCGCTCGGAGTAGGTCGACTTGTAGTCCTGCTGCTCGTAGTTGTAACCGGCCAGCGCCTTGAAATAGTGTTTCTCGGCGAAGGTGTCCTCGAACTCGGCGTAGGCGTTGGTGGCGATATAGGTCGTCAGTTGCAGCGACTCCTTCATCACGTCGTCGGTCTCGGGCGTGCCGAGGTAGACGATTTCGCCCTCGTAGGCGCTGTAAGGGATGGCCGTGGTCTTTTTGGTCTCGGTGTAGTCCTTGGTGCGGAACGAGAAGTCGCCCGTCAGGCGCAGGCGGTTCTCCAGCATCGTGATGTTGAGCGTGGTGGTGTTCTTGAGCGTCTTGGTCGTGCGGTCGAGCCAGTTGTTGCCCGTCACCAGGCCGCCGATGGCGTAGGCGCCCGACTTGGTGAGCGTACCGTCGGGATTGAAGATCGGCGACGAAGGGTGCCCCTGGTCGTTGAGCGAACGCCACAGCACGCCTCCGCCCTCCTTCGAATAACCCATCGGCTGACGGTAGTGGTCGTGCGTATAGTCGAAGTTATTGCTGATCTTCAGCCATTTGAACACCTGCGAGGAGACCTTCGAACGGAGGTTCATCGTGCGGTAGGTGTCGGGCGTGAAGTTGAACAGGCCGTTGTAGTCGTACAGACGCCCCGAAAGGTAGTGGCTGATCTTGCCGTTCGAACCGCTGACCGAGATGTTGTGCGTCTGGGCGATCACCGTATCCTTGTAAAGTGCGTCGTAGTAGTCCGTATTGCCGTAGTAGACATACTTGCCGTCGGGTTCGACCGTCGTTTCGAGCTTGTTGCCCGCGAGTTTGCGCTGGCGGAAGGTGTCGAGCCACGCACGCGAAAAGTCCTGCGAGTTGTTGAAGCCCGTCGGCTCGTTGAAGCGGTAGTTGTACCATGCGTCGTAGAAGAGGCGCGAATAGACGTAACCGTCGTCCACGACGTCGGGAATGGCCGTGGGCTGCTGGATGGAGACGTTGCCCGTGTAGTTGATCGTGAACTTGTCGGTGAGTTTGCCCGGGTCCTTGGTGGTGATGAGCACCACGCCGTAGGGTGCGCGCGAACCGTAGATGGCGGCCGAAGCTGCGTCCTTGAGCACCGAGACCGACTCGATGTCGTTGGGGTTGAGCATCGCGGGGTCGCCCTCGACGCCGTCGATCAGCACCAGAGCCGATCCGCCCGCGCCGATCGACGTCTTGCCGCGGATGTTGTACGACGCCGAGCGGTTGGGCTTGCCGTCGGCCAGCGAAATATTGAGGTTGGGCACGGCGCCCTGCAACATCTGCGTGACGTTGGCCACGGGACGATTCTCCAGAAGTTCCGAGGAGACCTGGTCGACGGCGCCCGTCAGGTTGGCCTTCTTCTGCGTGCCGTAGCCCACGACCACCACCTCGTCGACGAGCGTGGCGTCCTCCTTCAGCTCCACGGTGACGAACGAACGGTTGCCGACCGGGATTTCGGCAGTGGCGTAGCCCAGCGCCGAGACTTGCAGCACGGCGCCGTCAGCCAGACCCTCGAACGAGAACGAGCCGTCGGTCCCGGAACTCACGCCGCGGGTGGTTCCCTTGACGATCACCGCGGCCCCGACAACGGGCTGGCCCGCGGCATCCCGGACGACGCCCTTAACGGATTGCGGCACAGCGGCACTCTGCCGGGGGGGGGAAAGGTAAATCTTGCCGTCGCGGATCTCGATTTCGACCTTGTCGTCCGCCAGCAGCTGTTTCAGCGCCGCACGCACGTCGACATCCGCGACGGCGATGCTGACAACCTTGTCGGGATTGACCGTCGGACGCGCATAGTAGAACGTGTAGCCCGTCTGCTCGGTAATCCGCCCGAACACCTGTTCGAGCTTGGCATTCCGGAAATTCAACGTCACTTTCTGCGCCCGGGCCGTCAGGGCCGTCCCGGCTACACAAAGCAGCATCAGAAAGAGTAGTCTGATTCGTTTCATACAGATTAGTTTAGGTAGTTGTTTACTAAAAAGCCCGTTTGCGCGCTTTTCACAGAATAGACACGCAAACGGGAAAAAACGATGAGCCGAAACTCTTTTTTTTATCTGAAACTTACCTTTATTTCTGTTTTGGTGCGTTCGAAACGCACCGGAGAGATCAGTTCCATTTCACGCAAAACATTATCCAGCAGCGTATTGTCGGTCGCAAAGGTGTAGGATATGGGGCGATCGGGCTGTCCGTCGGTTTCGAAGCGCACGTCGTACCACCGCGAAAGGGTTTCGAGCACCTCTGCAAGGGGCGTGTCGCGGAACGAGATCACGTCGTCCTTCCAGATCGAATAACGCATGGCGTCGGCTCCGCGGACGATCCGCCCCTCGCCCGAGCGGCGGTCGTAGAGCAGCTGTTCGGAGGGCGACAGCTCGAAACGACCGCCGCGACGGTCGTCGAGCACCACGCGCCCCTCGTCGAGCGTTACGGCGACGATGTCGTCGTCGCGGTAGGCCTTGACGTTGAACGACGTGCCGAGCACCTGGATCTCTCCGCCCTCGAACTCCACGACGAACGGCCGCCGGGGATTGTGGGTCACCTCGAAGTAGGCTTCGCCTTCGAGCCGGATGCGGCGCTCGAAAAGCCCGAACTTCACGGGATAGTGGATTTTCGACTCGGAATTGAGGTGGGCGACCGTGCCGTCCTGAAACAGGCACTGCGTACGCCGCCCCCGGTCGACGACGAATTCGCCGTACTCCGCATCCGAAAAGATGCCCGGCTTTAAGTTTATCTCATACGCCGTATGGTGGATTCGTCAGAGCATCCTGCAGGCTATTGCTGAGCAGAGCCGTA
>ENA-USUK01002206-USUK01002206.1-human-gut-metagenome-genome-assembly--contig:-NODE-2206-length-13462-cov-13.669257_pt1 | contig 13462 bp, 13 predicted proteins | sample MGYA00250062_ERZ773400 | MGnify/ENA primary metagenome ERZ773400 (study PRJEB29103, sample SAMN06111961) | human gut metagenome | biome: human gut; feature: ankylosing spondylitis patient; material... | reverse complement strand
AGCTTCTGTGTCGATCGCATCGACACCATCGATTACAAGGACGTGCCCCGTCTGCGTAAGTACGTCTCTGAGCGTGCAAAGATCATCCCCCGCCGTGTGACCGGCACTTGCGCTTATCATCAGCGCGCACTGACCGTCGCCATCAAGCGTGCTCGTCACGTTGCTCTGATGCCCTACGTCAGCGACTAATCTTCAGAACTTTATCAACCCAGTTCAAAATAATCAGCAATCAGCAAAGCGTCTTCCCCGATGACAAGGGGAAGGCGCTTTTTTCTGCCCGTTTTTCGGTTCCCGGAACCCACCCGCTCTCTGGCGTCTGTGGTTCCGGGACTTTCTTGTTTTTGCCGACAAAGCTGCACGTTCTCCCGCCAAAAAGTTACAAAGTGGTACGGTTATCCCGGCCTGTTGCGATTCATTTCCGGGAATTTCTGAAACAAATCAGAGTTTTGACGCAGTGGCAAATCAAACTGCACAACGCCGAACCGATTCTTTGTACACATTTTACGAAATCGCTCCAACATGATTGATTTTTTGAACAAAATGTGCCATACTATAGCCATTGGAAACGTTCCCGACAACGTTCCCGATGGTTTTACAGAAAGTGAGGAGATGCGCCATGACGATCAAAGACATCGCCCGCATCAGCGGCTGTTCCGTCAGCACCATCTCCCGTGTCATCAACGACCGGCCCGATGTACGGCCGGAAACGAAAGAACACGTTCTGAAGGTCATGCGGGAAGCGGGGTTCACCCCCAACACCAACGCGCGGCAGTTGAAGATCCAGCAGTCCCGCAGTCTGGTGTTCGTCGTCAAGGGCACACGCAACCTCTTCTTCTCTGACTTTCTCGTACAATTGCAGCGGGCCGCGACTCTGTATGGATACAACGGCATCGTCTCCTATCTGGACGAGAACGCCAACGAGATCGACGCCGCCGAAAAGATCCTGCGGGAGATCAAGCCCAAGGGCATCATCTTCCTGGGCGGCAGCGTGAGCAACTTCCAGAATGGATTTTCCAACATCACCGTTCCTTCGGTGCTGGCCACCCTCGTTTCCCACGACCTGAGCTTCCCCAATCTGTCGATGGTCGGCGTGGACGACCGGGCGGCTGCCCGCACTGCGGTCGCCCACCTCATTGCACAGGGGCACAGCAAGATCGCTGTGCTGGGCGGCCCGGCCACAAGTTTCCCCAGCCGGATGCGCCGTTTGGGCGCACAGGACGCCATGGAGGATGCGGGCCTCGTCTTCGACAACAAGCTCTACGGCCTGTCGAACTACGATTTCGAGTCCGCATACCACGCCATGAACAGCCTGCTGGCCCGCCGGGCCGAGTTCACCGCCCTGTTCGCGATGAGCGACGTCATCGCCTTTGGTGCCATCCGGGCGCTGGTCAGCGCCGGGCTCCGCGTGCCGGAGGACGTCTCCGTCATCGGCTTTGACGGCATCACGATGTCCCGCTACTGTGTGCCTGTGATGACCACCATCGTCCAGCCCAGTGAGCAGATCGCGCTGCAGAGCATCGAGCTTCTGATCCGGCAGATCGAGCACGGTGCCTCGGCCCGGACCGTGACTCTGCAGCCGGAGCTGCAGCAGGGCGAAAGCGTCTGCCCCTGCCGCCGCCGGTTTGAATCTGTTTAACTCCGCCCATCGTGGCGGTGCGATAGATAAGCAATCAATAAGAAGGAGAACACACTATGAAAAAGATGATCACTCGTCGTAATTTTCTGAAGGCCGCTGGCGTTTCTGCCGCTGCCCTGGGTCTGGCTGCCTGCGGCGGCTCTTCCAGCTCCACCGCTTCCTCCGCTGCCGGTTCTACCGCTGCTTCCGCCAGCGCATCCGCTTCCGGTGCAAGCGGCAAAGTCTACTACCTGAACTTCAAGCCGGAGCAGGATCAGGCCTGGCAGGATCTGGCTGCTGCCTACACCAAGGAGACCGGCGTGCCTGTCACCGTCGTGACCGCAGCTTCCGGCCAGTATGAGACCACCCTGATGAGCGAGATGGAGAAGAGCGAGGCTCCCACCCTGTTCCAGGTCAACGGCCCCGTCGGTCTGGCCAACTGGAAAGATTACTGCTACGACCTGTCCGGCAGCAAGCTGTACGGCGAACTGACCAGCGACTCCTTCGCACTGAAGGACGGCGACGCCGTCACCAGCATCGCCTACGTCATCGAGACCTACGGCATCATCTACAACAAGGAGCTGCTGACCGCCGCTGGCTACACCCAGGACGACATCAAGGGCTTTGACGACCTGAAGAAGGTCGCAGACGACATCCAGGCCCGCAAGGCTGAGCTGGGCGTCGATGGTGCTTTCACCTCCGCCGGCATGGACGGTTCTTCCGACTGGCGTTTCAAGACCCATCTGGCCAACCTGCCCATCTACTACGAGTACAAGGCAGACGGCATCGGCTCTACCGACGCCATCAAGGGCACCTATCTGGACAACTACAAGCAGATCTGGGACCTGTACATCACCGACTCCACCTGCGACCCGAAGCTGCTGGCTTCCAAGACCGGCAACGACGCTGTGGCTGAGTTCGTGGGCAAGAAGGCTGTCTTCTATCAGAACGGCACCTGGGCTTACAGCGATGTCTCCTCTCTGGGCGACGACAACCTCGGCATGCTGCCCATCTACATCGGCGTGGACGGCGAAGAGAACCAGGGCCTGTGCACCGGTTCCGAGAACTACTGGTGCGTGAACAACACTGCATCCGATGAGGACATCCAGGCCACTCTGGACTTCCTGTACTGGTGCGTCACCTCCGAGACCGGCACTTCTGCTATGGCAGACGACATGGGCTTCGTCATCCCCTTCAAGGCTGCTAAGGATTCCACCAACCCGCTGATCGCCATTGCAAACGACTACGTCGCCGCTGGCAAGACCAGTGTGGACTGGTGCTTCTCCACCATGCCTTCCGAGGAGTGGAAGAACGGCGTCGGCAGCGCACTGACTGCTTATGCAGCAGGCACCGGTGACTGGAACGCTGTGGTCACTGCCTTCGTCGATGGCTGGGCCAAGGAGTACAAGCTGGCAAACGGCTAATGCCGCAGAGCGTTTTTAACAGCTGACAAATACGGGAGGCGGGCGAGCGGTTCGCCCGCCTCCTTCTTTTTTGGATTTGGAGGTATATCATGCAAAAGGCCATCAGCAAATATTGGCCGGTGTTCGTGCTGCCTACCCTCATCGCGTTCATCATCGGCTTCATCTGGCCCTTCATCTGGGGCATCTACCTGTCCTTCCAGCGGTTCACCACCGTGTCGAAGACCACCTTTGTGGGCATCCAGAACTACATTTCCGTCTTCCAGGATTCCACCTTCCTCCACGCCTTCGGCTTCACGGCAGCGTTCACGGTGCTGTCCACTGTGCTCATCAACGTCTGCGCGTTCGCCATCGCCCTCGTGCTGACCCGCGGCATCAAGGGCACGAACCTGTTCCGCACGGTCTACTTCATGCCCAACCTGATCGGCGGCATCCTGCTGGGCTACATCTGGCAGATCCTGCTCAACGGTGTGCTGGCCAATCTCCAGAAGCCGCTGCTGGCTCTGGACGCCAAGGCAGGCTTCGTGGGCCTGATCATCCTGATGTGCTGGCAGCAGATCGGCTATATGATGATCATCTATGTGGCCGGCCTGCAGAGTGTGCCCGGTGACCTGATCGAAGCCGCCAAGATCGACGGCGCTTCTGACCACGAGATCCTGTTCAAGATCAAGCTGCCCATGGTCATGCCCAGCGTCACCATCTGCACCTTCCTCACCCTGACCAACAGCTTCAAGCTGTTCGACCAGAACGTCGCCCTGACGGCCGGCGAGCCTGCCAACGCCAGTGAGATGCTGGCCCTGAACATCTACAACACCTTCTATGGCCGCTCCGGCGCGCAGTGGAAGGGCATCGGCCAGGCAAAGGCTGTGATCTTCTTCCTCATCGTGGTCGTCATTTCCATGATCCAGCTCCACTTCACTCGTTCCAAGGAGGTACAGCAGTAATGATCAAACGTAAACATCTGTGGGACAATGTGCTCACCGTTATAATGACTCTGCTCTGCCTGCTGTGGGTCTACCCCATCGCCCTGATCTTCATCAACAGTCTGAAGAAGGAAGGCACCTTCACCACCTCCACCGTCTTCGCACTGCCCACCAAGGAGACCTTTGTCGCCCTGGAGAACTACACCTACGGCATCTTCAAGATGAACTTTCTCTCCAGCCTGGGCTACAGCCTGCTGATCACCCTGACCAGTGTGGCGCTCATCCTGCTCTGCTGCTCGATGACAGGCTGGTACCTGACCCGCGTGAACAACAAGCTGAGCAAGTTCATGAACCTGCTCATCGTCTTCTCGATGGTCGTCCCCTTCCAGATGGTCATGTTCACCCTGTCCAAGACGGCAGATACCCTCAAGCTGAACACCCCCTGGAACATCTGCATCATCTACCTCGGCTTCGGTGCCGGTCTGGCCGTGTTCATGTTCACCGGCTTCATGAAGAGCGTCCCCATTGAGATCGAAGAGGCTGCCATGATCGACGGCTGCAACCCCATCCAGATCTTCTTCAAGATCGTCTTCCCCATCCTGAAGCCGACCATGATCTCCACCGCCATTCTGGAAACGATGTGGGTCTGGAACGACTACCTGCTGCCCACTCTGGTGCTGGACATCAAGAAGTACCGCACCATCCCCATGGCCATCCAGTATTTCCGCGGCGGTTATGGCCGCGTGGAGCTGGCCCCCATGATGGCCTGCATCATCATCGCCATCATCCCCATCATCCTGCTTTACATCACCTGCCAGAAATACATCATTGAGGGCGTCGTTGCCGGCGCTGTCAAGGGTTAAGAGGAGGGGGTTCATATGCGCGCAAGCGGTATCCTGATGCCCGTGTTCAGCCTGCCCGGTCCCTTCGGCATCGGCACTCTGGGGGCGGAGGCCTTCGCTTTCGTGGATTTTCTGGCCCGCGCCAGACAGACCTATTGGCAGATCCTGCCCATCGGCCCCACCGGCTACGGCGACAGCCCTTACCAGAGCTTTTCCGCCTTTGCCGGAAACCCCTACTTCATCGACTACCGGGTGCTGGCCGAGGACGGCTGGCTCACCCTCGATGAGGTCCCCGCTCCGGTGCCGGTCGGCACCGTGGATTACGGTGCGCTGTACAACGAGCGGCCCGCGATCCTGAAACGGGCCGCAGACCGGCTCCTGGCCGAGCCCAGCAAAGCCTACACCGATTTCTGCGCCGCGCAGGACTTCTGGCTGGACGATTACGCCCTGTTCATGGCCCTGAAAGCCGAGCAGGGACAGGCGGGTCTGGCCGACTGGCCCGACGCGCTGCGCACCCGTGAGCCTTCGGCTCTGGCCGCCGCCCGTGTGCGGCTGGCCGATGCGGTGGATTACCACAAGGCCGTGCAGTTCTTCTTCTTCACTCAGTGGAGCGCCCTCAAGACCTACGCCAACCAAAAGGGCATCCAGCTGGTGGGCGACATCCCTATCTACGTCAGCCCGGATTCCAGCGACCTCTGGACCCGGCCGGAGCTTTTCCAGACCGATGGGCAGGTCCACCTGACCCAGGTGGCCGGCTGCCCGCCGGATGCCTTTGCGGCCGACGGCCAGCTCTGGGGCAACCCGCTCTACGACTGGCCCCGCCACGAGGCCGAGCACTTTGCCTGGTGGAAACGCCGGATGAAACACGCCACCTCCATTTATGACGTCGTCCGCATCGACCACTTCCGCGGCTTCGAGAGCTACTACTCCATCCCCGCCGGGAACACCACGGCAGCGGGCGGCAGGTGGGTCAAAGGCCCGGACCGCGCCTTCATCGACGCCATGCACGAGGCGCTGGGCCAGGGCGGCATCATTGCCGAGGATCTGGGCTACCTGACCCCGGAGGTCAAGACCATGCTGGCCGCCAGCGGCTACCCCGGCATGAAGATCATGCAGTTCGCGTTCGACAGCCGGGAGCCGGGCAACTACCTGCCCTACACCTACACCCGGAACAGCGTCGTCTACACCGGCACCCACGACAACGTGACCACCGAAGGCTGGCGGGCGACTGCCAGCCCGGAGGATGTCCACTACGCCTGCCGGTATCTGCGCTGCACCCCCAAAGACCTGACCGAAGCCATGATCGCGGCCTGCCTTTCCTGCGTGTCGGATATGGCCATCATCCCGATGGCGGACTGGCTCCACCTCGGTGCCGAAGCCCGCATCAACACCCCCAGCACGCAGGGCTCCAACTGGCAGTGGCGTCTGACCACGCCTCTGACGAGCCTGCTGGCGGACCACATCGCCGATCTGACGACCCTGTATGACCGGGCCCCGGCGGCAGAGTAAGCGTTTTTCTCCTTCTGATAGCTTCCCCATCCCGAACGGCGAGCCGTGCGGTGCCCTGCATTGTGGCACTGCATCCGGCCCGCCGTTTCTTTTTGGCACAAATTTCACACAACATTTTTTCACCGGGGCTCTGGGATGCGCGTTTTTATTTTTCTGCTTCCCTGCGTTTGTTTTTCGAGTTTTGCTTTGAAACCGTTCACAAAACCCCCACAGCTTTCAAACCTTCGCTCTCTTGTTGTTTTTGGTGGAATATGCTATAATCCACTTAGTTTATGATCCGCTTTCCGGCGGTTCTGATGTACGAAAGGAGTTTTCCCGCCATGGAATATACCAGTTCGACTTCGCTGCATTTTCCGGCAGCCTATGCTCCCATCTCCGAGGATGAAATGATCTACATCGAGGGCGGTGCCGATGTCATCTCGCCGCAGCAGTTTACATACAACCTCGTCACCAACCTCATCCGCCTGATGGGTCAGGCTGCCTTCAGCGGTGCCGTCGCCGGCCTCATCAACATGCGCAACGACGGCTTGACCCTCGGCGGTTCCATCAAGCACTACTGGAGCCACCAGACCACCGTTGGCAAGGCTGCCACGGTGCTCTTCACCGGTTTTGCAGGCTATGCGGCCTACATTTATGCCGTCCAGCTCATCAACAATGCGCTGAACATCTACACCGACGTGAAGAACAACTACTACAACGACGGTTCTTCCACCGGCACCACCACGACTGACCCCACCGCAGCCTCCGCGGCCGCGCTGACGGCGGCCTGAGCCTTTGCCTGACGACTCGACTCTAATACAGAAAGGAGCTTTTCTATGAAAGAATTGCAGATGCCCGCTTCCTACGGACGCATCCCGGAAGCAGAGCAATTTCAGATTGTTGGCGGCGGTGAGCTGGCCGATGCGTGGAATGACTTCACGGACCGGCTCCGTCTGGACGATCTCTTCTTCAGCGGCGGTGTGCTCTCGCTGTCCTTCTCGTTCGTGCCGATGCTGCTGTTCCATGTGTTCCGCTCGGCCTACAACTTCGCAGAGAACACCTACAACAACCTCGTCAACTGGTTCGGCTTCCACGACGACACTCTGTCGGCGCTGCAAAGCTACACCGACGATATGCGCCAGAAGCGCCAGGAGCGCGGGGTCTGAGCTCTCTCAGCCGCCTTCGGCGTCAGTTCACCCGTGCTGAACGGGTCCGTTTTCCATTCCAAAAAGCAAAGTGCTCCGCTGTTTTTGGCAGCAGAGCACTTTCTTTTTGTGTACATTTCAGATGACGCGGACTGCTCCCTGCTCCCGCAGGCGGAGGAGGTAGCAGCTGCCTTTGCCGAAGACGCCTTCCATGGCGTCGTGGTAAATCTGCACCAGCCGCTGCGGCACAAAGGCCTGGATGGTGCCTGCAAAGCCGCCGCCCTGCATCCGCCAGGCTCCGCCGCTGTGTTCCAGCAGCGTCTGGCTCAGTGCCAGCGCCACCGAAAGCCCCTGATGCCGCACATCCGTGGAACAGTAGACGTTCTGGCACAGGGTGTAGGAGGCATGGCCGCTGGCCGCAATGGCCTTCAGAAAGACCGGAAAGTCCCCGGCCCGCAGCGCATCCCGCTGGACCAGTGCACGGGCGTTCTCCTCAAAGTAGTGGGCGGCCCGCAGCACGGCACGGTCGCCGCAGGCAGTGCGCAGGCGGGGCAGCGCCGCCCAGAAGTCGGCCTCCCGCACCTGCCCCAGAACCCTGCCCCCCAACTGCGACGCCACCGCTTCCATCTCGTTCCGGATGGCAGCGAACTCGCCGGTCAACTCGCTGTGGCTGCCGCGCGTGTCGGTAACGCAAAGGCTCATCCCCTCCGGCAGCAGCCCGGCGGCGTGGATCTTCTCGATGTCCGGCTGGGCCGGGTCGGCAAAGTCCGCAAAGATGACGCCGCCCACCGCGCTGGTCAGCTGGTCCAGCAGGCCGCTCGGCTTGCCGAAGTAGGTGTTCTCCGCATACTGGCAGATCTTCGCCAGTTCCGGCGTCGGCAGGCCGCAGCCGTACTCGCCGTTCAGGATGACGGCCATCCCCATCTCGAACGCCGCCGAGCTGGACAGGCCCGACCCCCGCAGCACATTGCTGGCGGTGTAGGCATCAAAACCATTCACGGCCCTGCCCCTGGCCCGGAACCCCTCCGCGATGCCCCGGATGAGGCTGGCCGAATGGGTGCTTTCGCCGTCCTGCGGCTCCGCCTCGCTCAGGTCGATGACGTCCAGCTTGTTGAACCCGCGGGATTTCACCCGGATGAAGCCGTCGTCACTGGGGGACGCCACGGCGATCAGGTCCAGCATCACAGCTGCCGCCAGACCATAGCCGTGCTGGTGGTCGGTGTGGTTGCCGCCCAGCTCAGCCCGCCCCGGTGCCGAGTAGATGTGCACCTGCCGGCCCGGCCCGAAGTATCGTTCGAACTGTTCCAGCGCATCCGCGTAGCGCTGCCGCTGCCGCGCCAACACCGCCGGGTCTGCCCCATACAGTGCGGCAAGTGCGGCGTCGCGCCCGCCTGCCAGGATCTCCCGTCTGAGCTGCATACTGGTCGCCATGGCTGTTCCTCCCCAAAGAAAACCCGCAGTCTGTTTGTAAAAGATAACTCTATTGTAATCGAAGCGTCCCCATTTTGCAATTTGATTTTGCAAAAAAACAAATTTTGGCGCGAAAGTCAAAGATTCGGATGTACTTTTGTTGAATTTGCAGGTTCAATTATGATATACTGGTGTTACGAATGCAGCGGATGGGAGGAGAGCCACATGGCAGACGTTTACAAACAGTCCTTCAAGCAGAATTACACCAACAACATCGAATTGTCCATCTTTAACTGCGGCCTGGAGCGGTGCGCTCCGGGCCAGACCTGGGGCCCCGGCATCCGGGACCATTACCTCATCCACCTGGTCGTTTCCGGCAAGGGAACCTTTGAGGTGGGCGGCCATACGTTTGAGGTGGTCCCCGGCGACCTCTTTTTTGCCCGGCCCAGCCAGCTCATCCGCTACACAGCCGATGAGCAGCAGCCGTGGGAGTACAGCTGGGTGGGCTTCAATGGGGCCTGCGCCCACAAACTGGCCGCACAGCTGCCCTTTACAGACGAGCGACCCGTCCACCACACCAGCGACCCCGAAGGGATGCGGACGGCCCTGACCAACATCTACTCCTCCCGCGGGCTTCAGCCCCAGGATGAGGCCGCCATGGTGGGCTACCTCTATCTCTTCATCTCCTCCCTGATGAAGGAGACCAGCGAGTCGAAGCCCCACAGCACTTCGTCTTCGAGCCAGTATGTGCTGAACGCCATCAAGTACATCCAGTTCAACTACTCGCACGATATCTCCATCGACGATGTGGCCAAGAGCGTGGGAGTCTCCCGCAGCCACCTGTACCGGGTGTTCATGCTGAATGTGGGCAAAAGCCCCATCGACTATCTGACCGAATACCGCATCAACGAAGCCTGCAAGCTGCTGCGCGCGGGCAACTTGTCCATTGCCGAGGTCGCCATCTCAGTCGGCTTCTTTGACCAGTTCTATTTCTCGCGGGTGTTCAAGCGCGCCAAGGGCGTGCCGCCCAGCAAATATCTGGCGTCCCAGACCGACGCCCCCGAAGCCTCGGAATAACCCCACCACAAAAGGAGAATCCCCATGCCCTTACAGAAAAATCAGGTGCTGACCCTGACCATCGAGCGGCTTTCCAACGACGGAAGCGGCGTGGCACACTCGCCGGACGGCGAGGCCGTGTTCGTGCCCGGCACTGCCCCCGGCGACGAAGCCGACATCCGCATCGTCAAGGACTGCGGCCGCTATGCCTTCGGCATTCTGGACACCCTGCGCACCCCCTCGCCGGACCGCATCCCTGTGGACTGCGCCGTGGCAGGCCCCTGCGGCGGCTGCAGCCTGCGGCACCTGGATTACGCCGCCGAGCTTCGGGCCAAGCAGGAAAACGTCGTCGATGCGTTCCGCCGCATCGGCGGGCTGGATGTGCCGGTGCTGGACGCCCTCCCCTCCCCCGAAGTGGACCGCTACCGCAACAAGGTCCAGTTCCCGGTCGGGCGTGACAAGAACGGCGCACCCTGCATCGGCTTCTACGCCGGTCGCACCCACCGCATCGTCCCCTGCCCCGACTGCAAGCTGCAGCCCGGCATCCTGAACGACATCGGCAACGCACTGTGCAGCTTTTTCGGTGCACACGGCATCCAGCCCTACGATGAGGCTTCCGGCAAGGGCCTGGTGCGGCACATCTTCCTGCGCCGGGGTGCGCACAGCGGCCAGATCATGGTCTGCATCGTCTGCACCCGCGCAAAGCTCCCCCACAGCGCCGAACTCGTCGAGCAGCTGACCGCACAGTTCCCGGACATTGCCACCGTCCTCGTGAACGTCAACCCCAGGAACACCAACGTCATTCTGGGCACGGAGACCCACACCCTCTGCGGCCCCGGCTTCATCGAAGACACCCTCTGCGGCGTTCCGGTGCAGCTTGGCCCCCTGTCGTTCTATCAGGTCAACACCCTCGCCGCCGAGCGGCTTTACAGCATCGCCGCCGAATACGCTCAGCTCCAGCCGGACGACCTTCTGCTGGACCTCTACTGCGGCATGGGTACCATCGGCCTTTCGATGGTGGACCGCTGTCGCTCGCTCATCGGCGTGGAGATCGTCCCCGAAGCCATCGACAGCGCCAAGGCCAACGCGGCCCGCATGGGCGAAGCCGTCGCCGCCAGAAGCCGCTTCTTCTGCGCCGACGCGGGCAAAGCCGCATCTCAGCTCGCCGCCGAGGGCATCCACCCCGACGTCATCGTTCTCGACCCGCCCCGCAAAGGCTGTGACGAGGCCACCCTTTCCGCCGTCGTCACCATGTCCCCCCGCCGGGTCGTCTACGTCAGCTGCAACCCCTCCACCGCCGCAAGAGACGCCAAGTGGCTGGAAACACAAGGCTACCGCACCGAGAAGGTCCAGCCGGTGGATCTGTTTCCAAGGACGAAGCACGTCGAGACGGTTGTCTTGCTTTCCAAGGGAGAGGTCGACTCGAAAAAGATTCGGGTTGAGTTCTCTTTGGAAGATATGGATATGTCCGAATTTCAGGATGGGGCAACCTACACCCAGATCAAAGACTATGTGCTGGAGCATAGCGGGTTAAAGGTATCCAATCTTTATATCTCACAGATTAAGAGGAAATGTGGGATTGAAGTTGGCAAGAATTACAATTTGCCGAAGTCCGAGGATTCCAGACAGCCCATGTGTCCGCCGGAAAAAGAGAAAGCAATCCGAGAAGCATTCAAATATTTTGGGATGATCTAACATCCCGCAAAATGGAGGTTTCTTATGGATAGATTGATTTCTTGTGAGTTTAACATGGATACCGCTTGTGTGGAACTGAAATTCTTAGATGGCAGCATGATTGCCATTGATACCATCGCCGTGGAGAATGAGGTTGCTGACAATATGTATCAACGGTCAGAACTGGATTATCTAATCTACAATGATCCGGTTGGATATGCAGACTTGATCTTGAACGGTGATCCCGAAATTTATCTAAAAACTGTAACTGAATGTAAACCCTTAGATTAAAACTCAGCCCTCTGCCTTTTCCTTGGCAGAGGGCCGTTTTTTGCTTAACAGTTATTGAGCATCCCTTAATTGCTCTACAACACTGCATTTCGCTGCATTGTCATACATCATGCAAGGAATCAGCCACCCCAGCAGAAGAAATACCGGAATTGTCAGCAGGACAGGCAGAATGGTGAATCGATACTCAAAGAACCAGAACATACTGCCCAGCATTTTTCCTGCAAGAGGTCCCACCGCCAGCGACAGAATAAAGGCCGCCGATACGGAGGACATTGCGTAAAACAATCCCTCGTAGATCAGCATGGTTTTGAGCTGCCGGTTCGTCATTCCTACAGCCTGAAGCACAGCAAATTCACGGCGGCGGGAAAGAATACTGGTCATCATGGCGTTGAAGAAATTTAAGAGTCCCACCAGCCCAATGATAGTGAGCCTCGCCGAGGTCGAACTCGGCCGGGCAGACGAGGTTGCCTACGTTCTCGATGAAGAGCACGGACTCGTCTTCAGGCACGAGGTGCTCGAGCGCGTGGCTCACCATCGCGGCGTCGAGATGGCAGCCCTTGCCCGTGTTGATCTGCAGGGCTCGCACGCCCGTGGCGCGTATGCGCTCGGCGTCGTTCGCGGTCTGCTGGTCGCCCTCGATCACGGCCGTGCGAAAGCCCGAGGCCCTCTTGAGCGTCTGAGCGAGAAGCTCGGTCTTGCCCGAACCGGGCGACGAGACAAGATTGAGCGCGAGCACGCGGTGTTCGCGGAAGAACTTCCTGTTGACGGCCGCAATCGCGTTGTTTCGCCCGAGGATGTCCTCCTCGATCGAGATGGCGCGCGAGGCGGACGTCGTCGGGGCGTGGCTGTGAGCGGGACCGTGGTCCTGGTCATGATGGTGCCCGTTGGCATGGTCATGACGATGCTCATGATCGTGATCGTGGGCGACATGAGTCGTTACATTGCCGTTCTCGTCCACATGGGCGTGCATGTGGGTGTGGTTGTGTTCGCCGCAGCCGCAGGTTGTGCACATCTTTCGGTCTCCTTCGCGCGCATCCCGAATTGGAGAGGCGCACAAAAACTTTGTCTATGCCTTCATTCTAGGCGTCTCGCGGATACCCCGACCTCAACCACAAGGACCGTTGCAATTGAGCATTGGTACTAGAAGAACGTCACCCAAAGGGATAAGATTGCAGGATACATACCGTTTTTGGAGACCAGCGTCATGGCCGGAAAACCGAACAAGGCCGGAAAGTCCGGCAAGCCCAGTCCCGCAGGGAAGCGCGGCGCCCGCAGGCCCGCATCCGCCCAGCAGCACCCCGGAGAAGTCCTTCGCGAAATCCTCGCAGATACCCCGCCCGCACTCGCGGCGAAGTGGTTCGGCCTCTCGGCGACCGAACTCGAGGCCTTCTACCACGGCGAACTACCGCTCACGCCCGCCATGGCCGAAACCGCAGGCTCGATATTCGGCACGGGCGCAGTCCCCTGGATCGACATGATGGCCGCCTGGGACGAGGCTCACGCGACCGAGAAGGCCGCCCCACCCATTCCCGCATATTTCTTTTCGTCTTCCAGTCCCAAATACTTAGCTGTTGCCCCGGTAGAGATAATCAACGTC
>ENA-USUK01002202-USUK01002202.1-human-gut-metagenome-genome-assembly--contig:-NODE-2202-length-13485-cov-3.146629_pt1 | contig 13485 bp, 10 predicted proteins | sample MGYA00250062_ERZ773400 | MGnify/ENA primary metagenome ERZ773400 (study PRJEB29103, sample SAMN06111961) | human gut metagenome | biome: human gut; feature: ankylosing spondylitis patient; material... | reverse complement strand
GCAGGTCCGGTTTTTTCTCCGGATCCGGCTGATGCATCATTCCTTTATATCCTTCACCTGTTGTACGCGGTTTGTTTGTATAAATACGCGGGATCAGGATCAGCTTGTCGCCGACTTTTTCATTTACTTTTGCCAGGCGGCCTGCATAATCCAGAACTGCCTCTTCATTATCTGCAGAACAAGGTCCGATGATCACCAGGAATTTATCGGATTCTCCGGTAAACACCTTGCGGATCTCCTCATCTCTTGCTTTTTTGATTGCTGCCAGTTCTTCTGACAGAGGATATTTTTCTCTGATCTCCTGCGGAGTCGGTAATTTTTTGATAAATTCGAAACTCATGTCATTCTCCTCATCTGTTTCATTCTAAATTCAGCTTTCGTGCCTGCTTTTTAAAAGCAGGAATTCTATTTTCCTCTGATACCGAAAGCAGACTTTTCCACGAAAACAATTCCAGTCTATTATATCACAACTTGTATAAATATCCACCCTGTTTTATTCGCTAAAAATTATGGAATTATGATCTTATTCTTTAAAAATATTTCGTTTTGTGATGAAATAAGCGAAATTGTGTCTATAAATTGTAGGCGAAAGGTCATCGTTCCACCCTGTGCCTGAGCTGTTTTTTCTGCCGCAAGCTCCCCTGCCAGACCGACAAATGCACAGCACGCCGCCACACTTTCCAGCGAATTTTCGATTGAAAGAAAGGCGCGGTGACGAGCATGTCTATCTGGACGTTACCCATAAAGACCCTGAAGAAACTAAGAAGCACTTCCCGAATATCTATAAGAAATGCCTCAGCATCGGTATCGATATTACCAAAGACTACATCCCCGTAGCCCCTGCCGCACACTACCTCTGCGGCGGTATCAAAGTAGACCTGGACGGGCAATCCAGCATCCGCCGCCTGTATGCCATCGGCGAATGTTCGTGTACCGGCCTGCATGGCGGAAACCGTTTGGCTTCCAACTCGCTGATTGAAGCGGTGGTCTATGCCGACGCAGCTGCCAAGCATGCACTGAGCGTATTGGAACGCTATGATTTCAATGAGGATATTCCCGAATGGAACGATGAAGGAACTATCTCCAACGAAGAACGGGTATTGATTACGCAAAGTATGAAAGAGGTGAACCAGATTATGGAATCTTATGTGGGCATCGTCCGCAGCAATACCCGCCTGACCCGCGCGTGGAACCGCTTGGATATTCTTTATGAGGAGACGGAAAAACTGTTCAAGAGCAGCAAGGCAACCCGTGAGCTTTGCGAACTGCGCAATATGATTAACGTAGGCTATCTGATTACCCGTCAGGCCATGGAACGCAAGGAAAGCCGCGGCCTGCACTATACGATAGACTATCCGCACGCTCAAAAATAACGGTTATGGCGCACTTCAACGAGTATCTGGACTTGTTGGAACTTTCTCCTTTGGTTAACCATTGCCTGCAAAACGGGAAAAAACGTCTTTATAAGAAAGGAGAGTTCTTTTGTCAGACAAGTGAGGTGTGTCATAACATTGCCTATATTTCCCAGGGAAGTTTCCGCTACTTCTACCTTGATACAGAAGGAAACAAACATATCATCGGCTATAGCTTTGAAAAGGATTTCGTGGCAGACTATGAGTCATTCACCAGGCAGACACCTGCCATTATCTATACGGAAGCAATCAAGGCGAGTACCGTCTATCAGTTATCTTATAACCAACTGGAAGAATTTTGGGCGGCAACCCGGCAGAACCAGTTATTAGGCCGTAAGATTGCAGAAAACCTGTTCTGTATGACTTACCACCGGCTATTGAATCTGTATTCGGCTTCCCCCAAAATACGCTACCAGGAATTGCTGAAAAGATGTCCCGACATCGTTCATCAAACAAGCCTGAAAGAAATCGCTTCTTTTCTCAATATTTCTCCATATACCTTAAGCCGTATCCGACGGGAAATAACTTTCGGACAAAAGGATTAATTTCTTGCTTTAAAGCAAGAAATTAAATTTTCTATATATTTATTTTTGTTAAAACATTGCCGGTCGCTATCTTTGCAAGTACTTCTTACAGAACCTTATAGCAAGCTAAAATGAAAAGCGGTTGTATCTACACATGTATACTTTTGTGTTTGTACGTTTACAACTCATACGGACAGACGCTTGATGACAACATTGTCATTACACAATGCAACGATTCCTACGTCTTTATGGAAAAAGACGGTATTCCTGCCGTACGCAACCGGAAAGAGACTTCCTATGAAGCCACAAGAATGGGAACTACATTGCAACCTTACACCTACTACGGAGAATTCATCTCGTTGGACGGAGCTTCCGCCAAAGGCGGGGGAAAGGCTGAGTATAAAAGTATTACACCGGAAAATGTTTTCTTTGACGACAGCAAGGTCTGCTTCTTCAACATCAATCTCGACCGTAAAGGAAAAAAGACAGAGGTAACATTTAAACGTACTTTTCACGACCTGCGTTATTTTACACGAATCTATTTGGGTGAAGACTATTTTATCAAAGAAAAACAAATAACATTCATCATTCCACAATCCCTTTCCCATTTCCGGCTGACAGAAAAGAACTTTACTCCTTCTATTCACTGCGAACGCGGTATCAACAGTTCGGGAGATTCCTTATTCACTTATACCGTAACGGATATGCTGGCCATGAAAGACGAGCAACATATGCCGGCATCAGGTAAAGTATATCCGCACATACTGATAACAGGATCATTTACAGGTTGTCACGATATGTATCGTTGGTCTAACGGACTGGCACAGGTAGACTGTGACATACCCGAACTCGACAAGCTATTAGCGGAGATTACCGAAGGTTGCCGCACGGATATGGAAAAAATACGTAATACATATACCTGGGTACAACAAAACATCCGTTATATCGCTTTTGAAGCAGGTATATCGGGACACAAGCCAGATACTCCGGCAGAAGTGCTGCGCAAACGGTACGGCGATTGCAAAGGAATGGCAATCCTGCTCCGTACATTGCTGAAAGCACAAGGCTTCGATGCCCGCCTGACCGATATAGGCACCATAGACATTCCCTACCGAATGAGCGAAATAGCTACACTTGCGTCCGTCAACCATATGATATGCAGCCTTATCTACCGGGGAAAGACCTATTATCTGGATGCCACCAACGAATATATCAACCCGGAATTCATACCCGGAAGTATACAAGGAAGGGAAGCCGTAATAGAGAATGGAGAAGACTGTATCGTACACATATTGCCTATACTGAACAGTAACGCGTCTACAGACAGCCTGTCTTATACCTGCACCCTATCCGACAAACAAACGAACAAAGTATTGCAGGGTAATGCAACCCGTAGTTGGAGCGGAGACATGAAGGAATTTTTCCTCACGGCCTACCACGAAAACGATAAAAGCAGCCAGGAAGAATATCTTCCCCGTATCTTGACAGGGAATAATCATAATTATCAGGTTGATTCGGTCAGTTGGATACAGCAGAAGCCTCAACAAAAATGGGCTATACTGACCGGAAAAGTAATAAACAGCAGCGCGGTACAAGTAGCCGATGGTGAGTTTTACATAGAACTGGACCTCCACAATGACCTGTTCGGCCAACCGATAGACACCGCTAAACGTATTCATGATTACGAGCTCCCGCTCCGTTGCCGCATCGTACGCCATACGGAGCTGGAAATACCCTCAGGCTATGTACTTGTTTATTGCCCCGAAGGCATCTCAATCCATACGCCGCAAGGCATACTCTGCTGCTCATATAAAACAGAAGGAAACAAAATCATTTTCCGGAAAGTAATGGAGATAACCGAAAAACGTATTCCCCGCGACGAAATTACAACCTGGAACGCATACTTGCGGAAATGGGCCGATGCATCCAACGAACAAATCATCCTCAAAAAACAATAATAATGAAACAGAACATGTTATTCCTGATGGGGGTGTTGGCGCTTTTATTCATCACCCCTAATGCCAATGCCGATGACAAAGAGAAATACAAACTCTTTGCGGAGGAAACGAGAAAAGAAGTCTGGGCACTGGAACTGCCTGAATTTACCAACACGGCTGTTCCCGAAAAATACAAGAACGAATCAGCTGTCATTCTGGCTGCGCACAGCCGGTTAGAAGTCACCAAAAAGACCCGTTTCAACGTTGGCGCCTTTCTCGGAGGATTTCACTATATCGACCGTGAAGTAAATTGTCGCGACTTGTATCGTATGCTTGTGCAAATCAACGATAAGGCTGCTTTGAAAGAATTCTCCGAATTTGATTACAAAGCGGAAATACGTAAAAAAGAGTGGCGGTATGACGAAGACTACCAGCAAGTACTGGGCGTGCGAATTATCAAACCGGACGGTACCGTAAACGAAGTAAGCACGGATGAATATATGACAGCCACCGAAGGCAGGAAAGACCGGGAACAACGTCAGAAACTTGCCGTACCCGGACTGGAAATCGGTGATAAGATAGATATTTTTTTCTTCAACTACACTTCATTGGAAAATCATAATCTCGACCCGTTCATCTTCCGGTTTCGCCAAAGCCATCCGATGCTTTCTTACACGGTGCATTGCGAGATAGACGATAAACTTACTACCCAATACCGTACTCTGAACGGCGCACCGGACTTCAAACAAAGTAAAGACGAAGACGGAAACATCCTGCTCGATGCCAAAATGAAGGATATAGAACAAACCGAACCCGGTTTATGGTACAACCCTATGCGGCAAACTCCAATGACATTGATGTACATCACCAATAGCAAGATGAAAAAATACACCTATATTCCCGAAAGTACCACGAAAAAAGGACTACAGGCCAATCCCGATGCGGCAGCCATGCAAGAGGACGACTGGGATTTTATGAAACAAGCGAAGAAATATACCGGATACGGCGGATTGAGTAACACCAAAAAAGGAATCCGGCTTCTCCGTAACGTGAAAAAGATAAAGAAAAAAGACTGGACAGATGAGAAGAAAGCCGACTTCATCTACAATTACTATCATTTTGCACTGATGACAGACCTCAAGAGCAATTGTAATAATGAATTGTTCATTATCTATTTTCAAGGATTGCTGAATTGGGTAGATGTTCCCAATCTGCTCGGAATGACTACCCACGAAAATAAAGAGCCTCTTGATAAATTGACAAACTATCGCAATACCACATGGTTTCTTGCACTTCCGGAAAGTAAGAAATATTATCTCCCACCTTCAGGATATCTCATTCCCCATGAAATCCCCGTCCGTTACCAAGGCAGGCAAGCTATCTTGGAACCGGATAAAGAGAAAGCCAAAAAGTTGAAAACAAAGGCAGAAAGAGAACGCCTCAATCTGCCGGCAGGTACAGCCGATGACAACTGCAACATTACCGCCATACAAGCCGACCTTGATAATACGTTACTCACCGTTAACCGGAACGAATATCGCACCGGAACACAAAAAGAGTATATGCAGGAGATGTTAGTAAAAATGGAAGATGTGGACGCCGCTTACCGACGTCTGCTTAGCATTGACAAAGAATTTGCTGAAGAAGTAGGCAAGAAATATGCGGATGATCTCCAAGAAGCATTCCGCAAAGGTCGCGAACAGGAAAAGGAAAATTATAAATGGGAAATAGATTTCTATCACGGTGAAAACGCCAAAGAACTGCTCGACTATCAGATGCAATGTCTGGGTAATCGCCCGGACAGCGCAGCCTTTATTTATAATGTCCGCTATACAATGGATGGCTATATCCGAAAAGCAGGTCCTAACTACGTACTTTCCGCAGGCAAACTAATCGGCGAACAGACCCGGATTGAAGGTAAGGAACGTAAACGTTCCGCCGACATCTATATGTCCGCTCCCCGTACTTTCCAATGGAATATCACTGTAAATCTTCCGGCAGGCTACAAAGCGGCTCCCGAAGGAGTAGAGAAGCTGAACGTAAAAGTAGAAAACGAGTGTGGCACTTTCACCGCAAAAGCTGTTACAGAAAACGGCAAACTTATATTGAATATCCTCAAACGGTATAATCATAAGGTAGAACCGGTTGCCAATTGGGAAAAGCTGCTTCAAATCCAAGACGCTTCCAAAGCCTATGAAGCGCTTTCCGTAGTATTGAAGAAATAAGAATACATCACAGAAAAAATAAAAAAAAGGCACGGATTATACGAATTCAACGGACAAAGCATTCCGCGAGCTTTCGTGTAATCCGTGCCTGATTTTAATATTCAGACAAGTATGCCGAATATTAATAATTTTCTTTCTTTACCTCGAAGTAAGCCTGCGGGTGCAAACAAGCAGGACACAATTCAGGAGCTTCCTTACCTGTGTAGATGAAACCGCAGTTACGGCATTGCCATACTACTTCACCTTCTTTAGCGAAAACAGTAGCATTCTCAATGTTCTGTACGAAAGCGCGGTAACGTTCTTCGTGTCCTTTTTCAGCAATGGCAATGTTACGGTACATAGCAGCGATTGCGGGGAAACCTTCTTGCTCGGCAACATCGGCAAAGTGAGGATAATCCAAAGCCCACTCTTCGTGCTCGCCTGCAGCGGCAGCCTGCAAATTCTCCAATGTAGTACCGATAACGCCTGCAGGATAAGAAGCAGTAATTTCTACCATTCCGCCTTCCAGAAACTTAAACATACGTTTCGCATGCTCTTTCTCCTGATCGGCTGTTTCAGTAAAGATGGCTGAGATTTGTTCGTAACCTTCCTTTTTTGCCACGCTTGCAAAATAAGTGTAACGCATTCTTGCTTGTGATTCACCGGCGAATGAAGTCAACAGATTCTTTTCTGTCTGAGTTCCTTTGATACTCTTGCTCATAAATTCTTTTTTTATTAGTTAATGTAATTACGTATAGATTATTCGTATTTCCTTATGTCAACCGGACAAAAATACGAATTTAGTTTAATAAAACCACACTTTGCCTCATTGGATTTGTCTATCACTTCATAGGTAAAATCTATTTCGTTCCATAAATCCAATGAGGCTATTTTTTAATCTCTAATTAATAACAAGCAGTCTGATGTTAATAACAAAAAACAACCTGTTTATGTTCAAATATCCACAAAAAACAATCGGCTGTCTCCCCCAAAGGATACATAAAAACAAAAAGAATGGAATAGTTATAGCTATTTGCATTATTTTACCTAATTTTGCACTCTCTTTTTAATAACTGAAATTCATTTTGACACAACTTCAGGTAAAATAAAGTTTCTAAAATAAAATGAAAGCGTTCGAATTCAAGCCAAAACTGTACACGGCTTTAAAAAATTACTCAAAAGAACTTTTCATGGCAGACCTGATGGCCGGTATCATTGTGGGTATCGTTGCCTTACCACTTGCCATTGCGTTCGGTATTGCATCAGGCGTATCGCCCGAAAAAGGTATTATCACAGCAATCATCGCCGGTTTTATCATCTCCCTGTTAGGAGGAAGTAAAGTTCAGATCGGCGGCCCTACCGGTGCGTTCATCGTCATTATCTACGGCATTATCCAGCAATACGGAGAGGCCGGGCTGATTGTCGCCACGCTGATGGCGGGTGTCATCCTCATTCTTCTGGGAGTATTCAAGCTGGGGGCAGTCATTAAGTTTATCCCCTATCCTATTATCGTAGGCTTTACAAGCGGTATCGCCGTTACTATCTTCACCACCCAGATTGCGGATGTATTCGGATTGAATTTCGGCGGAGAGAAAGTTCCGGGAGACTTCATCGGGAAATGGCTGGTTTATTGCCGTCATTTCGATACCGTCAACTGGTGGAATACAGCTGTCAGCGTCGCCAGCATCGTTATCATTGCCATCACTCCGAAGTTCTCGAAGAAGATTCCCGGCTCGCTCATCGCCATTATCGTAGTGACCGTGGCCGTGTACCTGATGAAGATGTATGGCGGCATCGACTGCATCGACACTATCGGCGACCGTTTCAGCATCAAAGCCGAACTGCCCGATGCCGTAATGCCCGCGCTGAACTGGGAAGCGATTAAGAATCTGTTTCCCGTTGCCATCACGATTGCCGTACTGGGAGCGATAGAGTCCTTGCTGTCCGCCACCGTAGCCGACGGTGTTATCGGCGACAAGCACGACTCCAATACCGAACTGATAGCCCAGGGCGTTGCCAATATGGCTACTCCCCTTTTCGGCGGTATCCCCGCTACGGGCGCCATCGCCCGCACAATGGCGAATATCAACAACGGCGGCAAATCGCCCGTGGCCGGTATAGTGCATGCGGTGGTACTGCTCCTGATTCTTCTGCTGCTAATGCCGCTGGCGCAATACATTCCGATGGGCTGCCTGGCAGGCGTACTGGTGGTTGTGTCCTATAATATGAGCGGCTGGCGCGTGTTCAAGGCATTGTTGAAGAACCCGAAATCGGACGTTACCGTATTACTGATAACCTTCTTCCTGACGGTTATCTTCGACGTGGGTCTGGTCATCGCCTGCGTGCTCTTCATGCGCCGTGTAATGGAGACGACCGAAATTTCGGTTATCAAGGATGAAATAGACCCGAACGCCGAAACGGACATCACAACGAACGAAGAGCATCTTATCATCCCGAAAGGCGTAGAGGTGTACGAAATCAACGGCCCTTACTTCTTCGGCATTGCAACGAAGTTCGAGGAAGTGATGGCACAGCTCGGCGACCGCCCCAAAGTACGCATCATCCGTATGCGCAAGGTTCCTTTCATCGACTCCACGGGTATCCATAACCTGGAAAGCCTTTGCAAAATGTCTCAGAAGGAAAAGATAACCGTCGTGCTCTCCGGCGTAAACACAAAGGTACATCAGGTATTGGAAAAGGCGGATTTCTACACGCTTTTAGGCAAAGAGAATATCTGCCCCAACATCAACGTGGCACTGGAACGGGCACACAAACTGGTTGAATGACCCGGCAATTGCAAACCGCCTCTCTTTAATAACAGGAAAAGAAAACCGTATCGTCATGGCAAAAAGAAAAAGCAGCAAGAAGCAATCTCAAGGAGTGATTTACCTGATAGTGCTGGCATGTCTGGCACTCATCTGCCGTGAACCGATAGCCCGTGCGCTGCAAGACAAGCTTCCTGTAATTAAAGAGAGGATAACGCAAAAAGCAACACCCGCCATCACCGGAAGCCCCCTGCTTCCCGCTCCCCTGAAAAACGTGCCCGAACAGATATTGCACCGCAAGGGCTATACCACTTCGTACAACCGCGAACATAAGATACCCAATTGGGTGGCATGGGAACTGACACCCGAAAAACTGATAGAGCGGGAAAGCCGTACCGACAAATTCCTGCCCGACCCCGACTTGCCCGAAAGCCAGGCTGTGACTACCGACGACTATAAACGCTCCGGCATGGACCGCGGACACATGTGCCCTGCCGGCGACAACCGCTGGCACTGGAAAGCCATGCAGGAAAGTTTCTACATGACCAACATCTGCCCTCAAAACCACAATCTGAACCGGGGCGACTGGAAAGAACTGGAAGATGCCTGCCGCCTGTGGACAAAAAAAGAAGGAAAGCTATACATTGTATGCGGTCCGGTTCTTTACCGGCAAAAACACCGTACCATAGGCAGGAAACACAAAGTTACCGTGCCCGAAGCTTTCTTCAAAGTCATACTCAGTACCCGCAACGGGCATCCTAAGGCCATTGGCTTTATCTTTAAAAATTTATCAGGAAATCATCCGTTAAAAAACTATGTCAACAGCGTGGATGAAGTGGAACGCATCACTGGCATCGACTTTTTTCCTGCTTTGCCGGATGATGTTGAGAAAAAGGTTGAAGCCATGCAAGATTTAAATTTATGGAGCTTTCGCTAACTGTTAACCTTTTTTTAACCCTACGGATTTAAACATACCATATGCTATAAAAACAGCATATAGCATACATAATGACGGCATATAGTACCTTACGCCAACGGGGAGCGAGGAGAAAGCCAGGCAGAAGAGCAGAAAAAGGAACTCCAACGTATACAAGAAGAAAATAACCGATTGCATAACTAAATCAGAGACCTGCAAACCTATAAGGAAAAGGCGCACCGGGAACTGTGCCGGATGCGTGATAAATCTTTCTTCAGTGCTCCAATCAGCCCCTTCCATTACTAAAAAAGGGCTATGCCTTCACAGACATGCCCTCTAAACATTGTTAAACTTTAACAGCTCTTCTCTTAAAATAGAAAAGACTATGAAATTTATTTTGAGAATTTTATATTGTTAAACAGAGGTGTCAAAACATCTCTAAAAATCTCGGACTTCATTTTCTATTTCTTCGGGTACCTTATCGCAGCGTTCAAACTTTTGTACATCTGATGGAGTATCTTTTATAGTCCAAATCATGGAAGTGGCCAAAAGATTGGTTACGATATAGGAATTAGCCCATTCACCATTGCCAAAATCATAGTTCCCACTAATGACATAGCCTAAATCCTTTTCTTTTTCAATTTCAAAACTACCTGTCTTGAGATTAGAGTACATACTGCTAAACTTATCATACATTTTATAAGTCTTATCCTTGCGGCTGAATGTAATGTAGCAATAACTGCCTTCTTGCAAGGGGGCGCCGTTCCATTCCACTAACTTCCAGGTCCCGTCCAGATTAGCGGCTGTAACGTCCAATGTGGCCAGTACTTCCTCGTCATCGTCACAGCCTGCGAAACAGAAAATCGTCAAGAAAAGCGTCATTATTCTGAATAAGGTTTTCATATTTCTTGTTTTCATTTTTTTAGTTTTTAATAATTACTTCTATCGTTTTTTCCGAAGGTTTGCCTATCACACCATCTATAATGAGAGAAAGATGGAAGCTGGGCAACTTTGCCTTATCAAGTGTAATCACAAGATCACCTTCCTGTCCGGGAGCAAGTACCGCAGGCTCGGTATGGAATTTTAGGCATGAAGGCAGCAGTAAAGCATTCAGTTTGAGCGGATGATCTCCACTGTTGGCACATGCTATGCGCTCAATGGTTGTCTTTCCTGCTCTGCTGAATGACACCTGCTTGCGTGTAAGCCGCAGATGTCCCATATTTTGAGGCAGGTGCTTCCATTCATCAGACGAACTGACATAGCCGCATAGTGACAATCGTGCCACAGGTGAAAAATCGGACAGATTGGTATATACCAATGCTTCTGCATCAATTGTGCCTGGTCTGTTCTTGGGATGAAAAGTCAGACTAATAATACTTTCCTCATTGGGCGCCAATGGCTTTTTGCTGAATCCGGCAGCAGTACAACCACACGTAGTAGTAACTTTGTTCAACGTAATGGTTTGCTGACTTACATTCTGAAAACGGAAGTATACGGTTTTGGGCTGACTTTTTTCATTTAGAGTACCTACCGACAGGCGGCACGTATCAAAATGAAGAAACTCCCCGGCTTGCTCCAACAAAACTGGATGTACCTTGGCTTCTATCTCCTCACGGGACATTAACCGCCATTCCTGCGCTTTTATTACAGGAATGGAACCGGTTAACCCGCTCACAAAGAGTGTCAGTATCATCAACTGTCGTTTCTTCATGTCTATTTAATCTCTCAATTATAACCAGCCATTCTCACCAGCATTTTTACGAACAGTAATGGTTATTGTCTGTGATTTACTGCCAGCCTGGATAGTCACAGTCGTACTACCGTCTGCAACGCCATTTACAGTCAATATTGTCTTGTCTACACTTATAGTTGCGATATTTTCATCGGCAACGGTACAACTGTAGCTCAGGCTTTCTCCATCTATAAAATAACGGGCCAGATCAATAGATGTACTTTTTCCCGTTGCCAGATATACATTTGGCACAATCATGTCTGAACCGTGATTACCAATAGCCTTGAGCAATGCACCGGCATCTACCAGCCTACCCATTTTTCCTTTACGCTCTACCAGATTCATCAAAGTTGGAGGAGCACCAAAAGTTGTGTGATTGTAATAATACAGTTTTTCCCCTTTTTCATCGTAGAAGTTATAGAACTGGTCATTGGCAGTTTCTTTCATCAGTTCAATGAACTCCGCTGCCTTGAAATGGCGACGCTCTTTCACTGCATACGACAGACCCAGGGCTGCTACACCCGATACGTGGGGACAAGCCATGGAAGTACCTTCCATATAGGCATAGTACGGTTGTCCGTTCTTGATACCTGTAGAGAGTATCAGACCTTGCGTTTTCCCTTCCCAGGCAAACTGGTCGTCAGATACTCCTGGCGTGCCGTAGTAATCGCCGTCACCGCCTGGTGCACAAAGAGTAATCTCTTCACCATAGTTGGTATAGCTAGACGGAGTATAGTCGGCAGCAATGGCGCTGACAGAAATACATTTCGAATAGCCTGCAGGGAATGAAGAAGAAGGCGCATATTCGTTACCTGAAGCAAAGATAGCCAAACCACCGTCTATCACTCCGTTGGGTGAACCGGCATTGTGGATGAAGTAATCCAGTGCTTCCTTTTCCAACGGATACTGGTTTACCCAGTCCTGCTCGTCTTTCGGTCCGGGAGTATAGCCCAACGCCTCGTTAGCATCCGGTGAGTTGTAACCCCAGCTACACTGCAGAATCACAGCACCGTTGTCAGCAGCATACTTGATGGCTTTTGCTTCGGCTGCCAAGGTACATCCATACGTACCGTCGAACAGTTGACAGGTCATAATCTTAACTCCTGAATTTTCTGTTCCGTCACCACCAGCAATACCTCCTACGCCTTCGTTGTTGTTATTTACTGCTGCAATGGTTCCTGCTACGTGAGTACCGTGACCGGTATCTTCTGCAGATGTCCAACTGATTATTCCGGTATTCTTCACAAAGTTATAGCCGTAGCGGTCGCCTTTATAGCCATTTCCGTCCTTGTCTTCAGTAGAACCGACTTCTTCGGCTTCATTGGTCCACATATTGCCAAGCAAATCCGGGTGGTTCCACATTACACCTTCATCGAGTACTGCTACAATGATAGATGGGTCTCCTTTACAAAGTTTCCAGGCTTCGCCGCAATTTACGTCTGCACCGGGAAAGGCTTCGGCACGTCCTTCTTTTTCAAAATCATAATCACCTGTGTTCTGGTAATGCCATTGGTGTTTCAGTCCCGGGTCATTGAAGGTTAGTCCTTCGCTGGTTCGGGTCACATGTTGCAAATCGTTAGCCGAAAGATACAGAGGTTTTTTCTTCGGGTCGTAGGCACGTTGAATGGTAGGGTTACTTTGAATCTTGGAGATTTCACCCAGCTTTCTGAGTTTCCGGGCAGCTTCTTTCAAGTCGGTGTCTTTGTCAAAGCGAACGATATACCACAAGTGCATACCTGCTTCACGGGTACGTTTTTCAGTTTTGGGATCTACCGGAAACACTCTTTCAAAGTGATAGGCACCCAGAATGTTGAGCACCTCATCGATCGAAGGAATACCCGACCGGGTGGATACCCCACCAGCACGCGTCAACGTCTGGTCCAGAATATCACTCATTTCAGGGACGAACTTGATAAGCAGTTCGCCGTCAGCAGCTCCCATGGGAATTTCAAGTTCAGGAACCTGAGAGATGGCATTGTCTGCCACCCACTCATT
>ENA-USUK01002193-USUK01002193.1-human-gut-metagenome-genome-assembly--contig:-NODE-2193-length-13527-cov-4.840000_pt1 | contig 13527 bp, 15 predicted proteins | sample MGYA00250062_ERZ773400 | MGnify/ENA primary metagenome ERZ773400 (study PRJEB29103, sample SAMN06111961) | human gut metagenome | biome: human gut; feature: ankylosing spondylitis patient; material... | reverse complement strand
TTGAACGCCATTCTTTAAATAAATCAATCTGTCCATACAATTTCTTATTCCAAAAATCAAAATCCATACCCACATTCGTCAGGCAAAGATCAACCCGATGAACATTTACCGTATGTCGGTTGCAGCGAACACCACGATGAACCATCTTCTGATTGGAGTTAATGCGGATCCGGTTCGCATGGAACCGTACATTCCGACCTTCTTTAAGACCAATTCGATTTTTGCAGGAGATATTGGTATCAAAGTAAATCCGGATGCACATATCATTCTTGCACCGAATATCGGCAGTTATGTCGGCGGAGATATCACAGCCGGAGCATTTGTAACGATGCTGTGGAATCAGGAGCCATTCTCTCTGTTTATCGACCTTGGTACCAACGGTGAGATTGTATTTGGCAATTCAGACTTTATGTTCAGCTGTGCATGTTCTGCAGGACCAGCCTTTGAGGGCGGAGATATCAGCTGCGGTATGCGAGCGACCGACGGTGCGATCGAGGCATGTACGATAGATGCAGAAACGATGGAGCCGAAGCTGACGATCGTTGGCAATGAAGGCACAAAACCGGTTGGTATCTGCGGTTCCGGTATCATTGATATTATCAGTGAGCTGTTCCGCTGCAAGATCATCAATCCAAAAGGAAAATTTGTCAGAGAAGGCCGCCGCGTGAAACGCGATGCAGACGGAATGGGCAGCTATGTGCTGGCATTTGAAGGCGAAGAAGCAGGATCGAGCAAAGATGTAGAAATCACAGAAGTGGATATCGACAGCTTTATCCGTGCGAAAGGAGCTATTTTCTCTGCAATCCGCACCATGCTTTCTTACTGTGACTTTGATATTTCTATGATCGAGAATGTCTATGTTGCAGGTGGTATCGGAAGCGGTATCAACATGGCAAATGCGATCAATATCGGAATGTTCCCGGATATTCCGGTTGAAATGTATCATTATGTAGGAAATACATCACTGGCAGGTGCGTATGCGATGCTCTGTTCTACCGAATCCGAGCGAAAAGTATATGAACTTGCCGCTAATATGACATATATTGAACTCAGTACGATTCCGCAGTATATGGATGAATTTGTAGGGGCATGTTTCCTGCCGCATACAGATGCATCCCTGTTTCCGAATCGGTAAAATTCAAGTCGAACGTATGTGAGACGGAAGATAAATGCGGCATCAAAAGGAGAATTTTATGCAGGTAAGATACGAAAAAGATAATAAAGAAAGAATTCCTTTTGAACATTATCTGGAGGAATTTGCAGCAATCGATCCAAAAGAGGCCGCAGCCAGGGTGGGAGTACCCTGGCATGAAGAGACACAGGAATTTGAAGTGCGAATGATGCAGAAAGCATTTCTTGTAAAATGGCCGGAATGTACCATCCGAAAGGCAAATCCATTTGATGAAGGATATGGAGCCATGGAGGATGGCGTTCCGCCAAAGATCATGGCAATCCGATTTTTAACAAGGGGTGTGTACTCAGAAGGCACCGGAAAGTTTCTGACTTATCGGGAAGTGCCGCATGGAGAAGTTTATTACCGTCAGTTTAACGGAAGATGTATGATGCGGCTTGCTTTTTCTTATGGAAATAAATTGCAGGAATTTAAAAACAAAATGGAAGCACTGGGGGCAGTAAATTGCGGACACGGTGATGCCGGATACGAGTTTGAATTTATCAACGGGCATCGCGTACAGTTTTTGCTGTGGGCAGGAGATGAGGAATTTCCACCATCCTCCCAAATTCTGTTTTCAGACAATTTCCCGCTGTCCTTTGAAGCAGAAGACCTGGCAGTTGTCGGGGATATTGCGATCGGGACATTAAAGAAAATGAAGGAGGATTTTACAATGGGATTTTCAACGGTACCATGTAATGAATTTGTAGAAGTTCTGGCTTCCAAAGCACCGGTTCCGGGCGGTGGCGGTGCATCTGCACTGGTTGGTGCAATCGGCACAGCTCTTGGAAATATGGTCGGAAGCCTGACAGTCGGAAAGAAAAAATATGCGGATGTAGAAGAAGAAATGCAGGAGTTAAAAGCAAAATGCGATGTTCTTCAGAAAGAACTGCTGACTCTGGTAGAGAAAGATGCGGAAGTATTTGAGCCGCTCTCCAAGGCGTATGGCATGCCAAGAGAGACAGAAGAAGAGAAGGCGGAGAAAGCACGCGTTATGGAGATTGTGCTGAAAGATGCCTGCTCCGTACCGATGGAGATCATGGAGAAATGCTGTGAAGCGATTGAACTGATCAAAGAATTTGCAGCAAAAGGTTCAGCCCTTGCGATCAGTGATGCGGGTGTAGGTGCCGCATTCTGTAAAGCAGCACTGGAAGGAGCTTCCCTGAATGTGTATATCAACACAAAATCCATGAAAAACAGAGAATATGCAGAAGAACTGAACGCAAAAGCAGATGCTATGCTGGCAAAATACCCGCCGATGGCAGATGAGATCTTTGCAAGTGTTCTTGGAAGACTGAAATAGGCGGAGGATAAGCATTATGGCAAAACAGTTATTAGGAAAAGAAGTTGTTGCAGCTTTAAACGAGCGTATTATCGCAAAAGCAGAAGCATTAAAAGCAAACGGTGTTACACCGACACTTGGAATTGTACGTGTAGGCGAAAATGAAAGCGACCTTTCTTATGAAAGAGGAGCAACAAAACGCTGTGAAAAACTGGGTGTGGAATATAAAAAATATCTGCTGCCGGCAGATGCGACACAGGAGCAGGTTCTGGCAGTGATCGATGAAGTAAACAAAGATGACAGTATTCATGGTGTTCTGTTATTCCGTCCGCTTCCAAAACATTTAAATCAGGACGAGATCGAACAGGCATTAGATCCGGCAAAAGACGTTGACTGTATGACCAACGGTTCCATGGCTGGTGTGTTTACAGGCAAAGATCTGGGATATCCTCCTTGTACACCGCAGGCCTGCATGGAGATCCTGGATCATTACGGAATCGACTGCACAGGTAAAAAAGCAGTTGTAGTAGGCCGTTCTCTGGTAGTAGGGAAGCCGGCAGCTATGATGCTGATCAAAAAAAATGCAACCGTTACCGTATGCCATACCAGAACCGTTGATATGCCGTCAGTTGTAAAAGAGGCAGATATCGTGATCGTTGCAGCAGGTCGTGCAGGCGTGGTAGATGACAGCTATGTAAGAGCCGGACAGGTGATCATCGATGTCGGCATCAATGTCAATGCAGAAGGCAAACTTTGCGGTGACGTAGCTTACGATAAAGTAGAGCCGATCGTAGATGCGATCACACCGGTACCGGGCGGTGTCGGAAGTGTTACCACATCTGTCCTGATCGGACATGTAGTGGATGCAGCAGAGAAAGCAGCTGCAAGGAGGTAAGACAAATGGAACTTCGGGAAGTCATGCAGAAACGAAAAAGTATCCGTCAGTATCTGACGACTCCGGTAGAAGAAGAAAAAGTAAAAGCTATGATCGAGGCAGCAATCCTTGCACCGACCTGGAAAAATGCTCAGGAGATCCGTTATTATGTGGCGGTTTCCGAAGAAAAAAGACAGGCAGTACTGGATGCCCTGGCTGAAGGCAATCGCAAAAAAACGCAGAATGCTCCGGTTTTCCTGATATCTGCCGTTATTTTAAACCGTGCCGGTTTTCAGAAAGACGGCACTGCAGATAACGAGCTTGGAAACGGCTGGGGCTATTACGACTGCGGTCTGCACGATATGAATCTTCTGCTGGAGGCGGCAGATCAGGGCTTATCTACGCTGGTTATGGGACTGCGTGATGCAGATAAATTGCGTGAAGCATTTGACATCCCAAAAGAAGAGTCCATTGTCAGTGTGATCAGTGTGGGATACAGCGATGCAGATCCGGACAGACCGACAAGAAAATCAGTAGAAGAGATTGCAAAATTCTTTTAACCGATCGGGTTGTTGGTCAGGTGCCAGCAGAAGATAATGGTTCGGTTATAAGTGTATGTCTGAATCGTTATTATAAAATCAATTTTATCATTTTTAAAAGGAGTTGGCGTAATGATGACAACAAAGAGAGAAGTAGTTGAAAAAATGTGTGGTGGAAAAGGACACGTAATCATTGACCGTATCCTCGGTGAAAAAGAACTCAACGGAAAATGCAGATTATATGCAAAAGTAACGATTGAACCGGGATGTTCTCTTGGCTATCATGAACATCACAATGAGAGCGAAACTTATTTCATCTTAGCAGGTCAGGGTGATTATGATGATAATGGAACCGTACGCCCGGTTAAGGCAGGAGATGTGACTTACACACCGGATAACCACGGTCATGCACTGACCAATACCGGAGATACCGATCTGGTATTTATGGCACTGATCATTCTTGATTAAAAACAAAGGCGAATGTAGATAAGATTTATTATGCGATTCTTGTCCGCTTCGCTGAAATGTAAAAATGAAAAAACAGACAGTGATTTCGGGTTCAATTTCGCTGTCTGTTTTTTTGTTATAGAAACGGAGGAAATGCAGCATACGACGTACATCAGAAACATTCTTGAATGGAAAAATTCCGATCTGCTGATAAATTCAGGAAAGTGTGGCATTTTCGTTATATTTCTCAAATTCTTTTTCCATATCGACGAGTGTATCTGCATAGCTTAACAGTTCCGCAACACGCTGCTCTCGGTTGTCGTATTCTTTTTTATAAGAAATACGATGCTCCATGGCAGCCCAGAAATCCATGGAAATCGTGCGGAGCTGGATCTCGACCGGATAATATTCACTGGCATCCAGACAGAAAACATTTACGCCGAGAATGATATGATGACTTCGATAGCCATTCGGTTTGGGATTGGTGATATAGTCACGTTCCCGGATAAAGATCAGATCAGACTGTTTTTTCAGCATATCGATCAGATTTTTAATATCACCGACGAAATAACAGACAATGCGGATGCCGGCGATGTCCTGCAGAAGATCCTTTGCATTTTCAAGAGTCGGTTCTTCCCCCTTGCGGATCAGTTTTTCTTCGGACGGTCGATTACGTGCTTTTCTTCGGGCTGATCCGCGACTACAAAGGGCTCGACCTGCTGCTCGACGCCTGGGCGGGGTTGCGTCGCCGGGGGCTTGCCGCGGGGCGCAGGCTGATCGTCGCCGGGGAATTTTACACCCCCAAGGAGCGTTACCTGCGGCAGATTGCCGACAACGGCCTGCAGGACGAGGTGATCCTCCACGACCGGTTCATTCCCGACGAACAGGTGAAATATTACTTCTCGGCTGTGGATTTCGTCGTCCAGCCCTATAAGACCGCGACGCAGAGCGGCGTGACGCAGATCGCCTACCAGTTCTGCGTGCCGATGGTCGTCACCGACGTCGGCGGTCTTTCGGAGATCGTGCCCGACGGTCGCGTAGGGTATGTCTGCGAGCCTACGGTGCAGGGCGTGGCCGATGCCATTGCGCGGATGTACGACGGGGATACGATCGAACGCTTCCGCCTGAACTGCATCGAGGAGCGCAAACGCTTCTCGTGGGAGGAGATGTGCACGCGCATCGCCGAGTTGTACGAAATGGTACGCTGATTCCGGATCGCGTGGCTGGGATTTTCCCCGAACCCTTGCCTCCGGAAAATTACAAAGGGCTGCCGTGCATTGCACGGCAGCCCTTCCGCTTCATTTATTCGTCGTAGTTTGGCTACTTCTTTATATTGGGCAGTTCGAGCCCGTAGTTCTTTTTCCGGTCTTCCGCCTTGAGCCACAGTCCCAGGAGCATCGCCGCGATGCCGCAGCTGGCGAAAATCACCATCGGGAGCGTATAGTTGTAGGCCGTGCCGTCCACATGCCCCGGGTTACTGAATTTGAGGGCGTAGCCGATGACAGCAGGGAAGAGGCAGAGGCCGATGTTCTGGATCCAGAAGATCAGCGAGTAGGCCGAACCCAGGTAGCGGGTCTCCATGATCTTGGGAACCGAGGGCCACAGCGCTGCGGGTACCAGCGAGAACGAGATTCCCAGGATGATGATGGCGCCGTAAGCGACGAGCGTACTCGGATAGGCCGGGAGCACGAAGGCGAAGATCAGGTGACATACCGTCATCAGGACGGCTCCGAAGATCAGCATCGTGGCGCCCTTGCCCTTGTGGTCGAGGTAGCTGCCCAGCAGCGGCGTGATGGCCGCGGCGCCCATCGGGAACCAGCGGAAGATGTCGGCGGCCGTTTGTGCCGTGACGCCGAGGTTGCTTTCCAGCATGTTCGTGGCGAAGCGCTGGAAGGGGAAGATCGCCGAATAGTAGAGCACGCAGAGTATGGCTACGATCCAGAATACCTTGCTGCTGAATATCTTGCCCAGGTCGCTGATGCGGAATTCCTCTTCGGAACTGTTGTTGCCGCGGGAATCCAGCCCGAGCTGTTTGTCCAGCTTGCGATCCATGAAGGTGAATACCGTGTAGGTGAGCAGTCCGATCAGCAGCAGCAGGGTACAAAATGCCACCGGGCGCACGACCGTTGCGGGAGCCATGTTGGCGAGCCACGGCGAGATGGAGAAAACGGCGAAGACACCCACACGGGCAATGGCCATTTCCAGCCCCATTGCGAGGGCCATTTCCTTGCCTTCGAACCACTTGGCGATCGTCTTCGAAACGGTGATGCCGGCCATCTCCATACCGCATCCGAATATCATGAACCCGAGCGATGCGAGTTTGGCACTGGCCGGGAACGATACCCACCAGCTATTGAGCCAAGCCTCGGCGCCAGTGCCGATGAAGGCGTCGCTCACGCCGTAATATTTGATGCAGGCGCCGATAAACATCAGGGATGCCGAGAGCATTCCCGTGAAGCGCACACCCATTTTGTCGAGGATGATACCTGCCAGGATCAGGAATCCGAAGACATTGAAGATGAACTCCGAACTTCCGTACATGCCGAACACGTCGGGCGTCCAGCCGCGCTGTGCCTCGATCATGCTCTGCAGGGGCGACATCATGTCCACGAACATGTAGCCGAAGAACATCGTCAGTGCGATCAGGATGAGCGCCGTCCACCGCACCCAGGCCGAGTCGTTGAGTTTCCGTTGGATAATTTCCGTCATAATTATTTGTTTTTGAGTTAGCTTACTTTTCTAACGGCGCGTATCGTTTCAGCAATGGCAAAGTGGTCGGATGCCGATATCTTCACCCGTCCGCAAAGGCTTAAGATAGCCGCCATTTCCGCGATCTGGCAATGTCTGGCAGTGGTAAGCTGCCTGGACAGTTCCTCTTTTACTGTGGAAGAAAATGACATTTTTACCTCACTGCTGCATCAAATCAAATGCTCTATGCCTTCTTGTTGTCTTTATCAATATCTCTGTGATCGATACGGATCCCGTATTCCCCGGCTGCCTCCAGATGCTCATACAAAGCTCTTGCAATAGTAACGGAACGGTGTTTTCCTACTGTACAGCCCACAGCGATCACTAACTGGTTCTTTCCTTCATTTATGTAGTTTGGCAGAAGGAAATCGATCATGTCATACAGTTTCTTTAAAAAAGCATCCGCTGTTCCGCCCTGCATCACATAGTCCCGTACTGCCTGCACCTGACCTGTAAGAGGCCGTAAGTGTTCATCATAATATGGATTTGGAAGGAAACGCACATCAAATACCAGGTCTGCATCTTCCGGTATTCCGTATTTAAAGCCGAAAGAAAGAACTGTAACATACATGTTTTTATATCTGGCATCCTGTAAGAAGATCTTTTCCAGTTCTTTTCGCAGTTCCCTGGTAAGGAGCATGCTGGTATCAATGATATAATCTGCTTCTCTCTTTAAAAATGCCAGTTTTTCCCGTTCTTTTTCAATGCCGTTTTCCAGTCTTCCCGCACCTGCAAGAGGATGGGTACGGCGAGTCTCTTTATAACGTTTAATAAGGACTGCGTCATTGGCATCCAGGAAAAGTACCTGTACATCCACATTGCTTCTGCGCCAGTTTTCCAGGATCTCATCCAGATTTCCCAACTCTTCCCCGCTTCGTATATCCAGACCTAAAGCTGCTTTTTCAATACTGGTACCTTCTGATACAAGCTGTACAAATTTATCCACCAGAGAGATTGGCAGGTTGTCCACACAGTAAAAACCGATATCCTCCAACATTTTTAAGGCAATGGTCTTTCCTGCCCCGCTCATTCCGGTTACGATCACAAGTTTCATTTGAATTCTCCCAGCCTTTTTACTTCCATTTCCAGCTCGACCCCGCTTAAGGCTTTGACTTTTTCTCTTACCTGTCTGCAAAGTTCCATTACATCACTTGCTGTGGCATCATTGTAATTGATCACAAAACCGCTGTGCTTTTCGGAAACCATGGCACCGCCTACTGAGAAGCCCTTTAAACCGGCATCCTCGATCAGCTTTGCGGCAAAATATCCCTCTGGTCTCTTAAAGGTACTGCCTGCACTTGGGTATTCTAAGGGCTGTTTTTCCCTGCGTTTTCCTGCCAGTTCCCGCATCTGGCTGCTGATGGCTTCTTTGCTTCCCTTGTTCAGTTCAAACACAGCTTCTAATACAATATAATTTTTCTTCGGGATACAGCTGGTGCGGTATCCCAGTTCCAGTTCCTCTGCAGGAAGTTCCAGGATCTCACCCTCTGTTGTCATAACCTTTGCTCTGGATAAGACATTACAGATCTCTGAGCCATAGGCACCTGCATTCATCACCAGGGCACCGCCAATGGTACCGGGAATACCGGAAGCAAACTCCATTCCTGTAAGAGAACACTCCATAGCCAGTCTTGCGGTACGGCTTAAAAGCTCTCCTGCTCCTGCTCTTATAAGGGTCTTTCCCGCTTTCTCATCCTCTCTTAATACGCCGGAATAGGCCCAGCCTTCAGACATGGAAATAACAGCTCCCTTAAAGCCTTCATCACTGACTAACAGGTTGCTTCCATTTCCCAGGATGGTCCAGGGGATATTTTCTTCTTTTAACAGGTTCAGAACCTCTCTCAGCTCTTCTTCGGAACCGGGACTGATAAATACAGCTGCCGGTCCTCCAATGCGGAAAGTAGTGTGCCGTTTCATAGGCTCCATAAAGCGGAAGTTTCCTCTCTCTGAAGTCATAACTTCCTTCAGCTTTTCTTCCAGCTTTTCACAAAACTCTGACATGGGGTCTTATTCCTCTCTTACTCGTTTACTCTTCTTTGCTGCCTATTTTGACGGAGACATTCCCTTTAAATTAGCCTGTACACGGTTGTACAGTTCCTGTGCCGCATTGTAGCCCATCTTCTTCTGACGGTAGTTAACTGCTGCAGACTCTACGATAATGGCAAGGTTACGTCCCGGACGGATCGGGATGGTATGGCAGACTACCTTGTTGCCTAAAAATTCTGTATACTGGTCTTCCAGTCCCAGCCGGTCATATTCTTTATCCTTATTCCAGTCTTCTAATTTGATGACCATATCAATAGACTGAGTATCCTTAACACTTTCAACACCATACAGTGTCTTTACGTCGATAATACCAATACCGCGAAGTTCAATAAAATGTCTGGTGATATCCGGTGCGCTTCCGATCAGTGTATCATCGCTGACCTTGCGGATCTCTACTACGTCATCGGTAACAAGACGGTGTCCGCGCTTGATCAGCTCCAGAGCTGCCTCGCTTTTACCAATACCGCTCTCGCCCATGATCAGAACACCTTCACCAAATACGTCAAGGAGTACACCGTGGATACTGATACATGGTGCCAGCTTTACATTTAACCAGCGGATCACCTCTGCCATCAGGGAAGAAGTAGTCTTATCAGAGACAAGACATGGAACGCCGTAGTAATTGCAGTACTCAAGGAGATCGTCATCCGGCTCCTGGCTTCTGCTGAATACCAGACATGGAATCTGGCTGGAAGTAAGCTTATCAAACATCTGACGCTTTACATCACGCTCCATAGTCTTAATATATGCCTGCTCTACATATCCAATGATCTGTACACGTTCTCTGTCAAAATGATCGAAAAATCCGGTCAGCTGCAGTGCCGGACGGTTTACATCCGGGTGGGTCAGCACGATCTTGTCTGTATCGATCTGCGGTGTGGAATTTCGCAGGTTCATTTTCTCGATCAGCTCTGTAATAGTAACTCCATGCATAATGGTTTCCCCCTTATGTGATTATTCTACTTTATTGTACTTTTGATTTTTCCAATATTCACCAATTATTTATTCCTATACTAACACATTTTAAGGTTATTGTCATGTATTTTCGTTTCCGGCACCAGCCTGGGCATTGTCCTCCTGTATCTTTTCCGGCTTATGAAAGAAAAGATACACAGACTCCGCTGCTTTCCGGTTCATCTGAGGCACCTGCTCTAATTCTTCTGCAGTGGCACTGCGTATGGTGTCTATATCCTTAAAATGGCGCATAAGGGCTTTTCTCCTGGTTGGCCCGATGCCCTCTATATCATCTAAAACAGACCTTACCTGGGCTTTTCCCCGCAGGCTTCTGTGATATTCAATGGCAAAGCGGTGGGCCTCATCCTGGATCCGTGTGATCAGCCGGAAGCCTTCGCTGTGACGGTCAATGGGGATCTCTACGTTATTATAATAAAGTCCTCTGGTCCTGTGGTTATCATCCTTTACCATACCGCACACAGGGATCGAAAGCCCCAGACGATCAAGGACTGCCAGGGCAATATTTACCTGTCCCCGTCCGCCATCCATCATGATCAGATCCGGAAAGCGGGTAAAACTTCCATAGGAAATATCCTTTCCCTTTTCACGTAAGTTTTCACTTTCCTGTATTCCATGGGAGAAACGGCGTGTAAGCACCTCTTCCATGGACGCATAATCATTGGGGCCCTGGACAGTACGTATCTTAAACTTGCGGTAATCGCTGCGCTTTGGCTTTCCGTCTTCATAGACCACCATAGAACCTACCGACTCTACACCACTGGTATTGGAAATATCGTATGCTTCCACTCTGCGGATCCCTTCTAACCCGATCCAGCTTCCCACCTGGTTCATGGCACCTATGGTACGCAGTTCTTCCCGTTTGATCTTTTCCTCGTCCTGTGTCAGTACCAGAGCTGCATTTCTGGCCGCCAGTTCAACCAGCCGCTCTTTATCTCCTTTCTGCGGAACCTGCATCATGATTTCCGCCGGAATAAAAGGCGTTCCTGCATAAAACTGTTTTACAAACCCGCTGATGATCTCTCCTTTTTCTTCTGCCATTCCCGCCTGGATGTAAAAATGGTCCCTGCCGATCATCTTTCCTTCCCTGATAAAGAACACCTGGACCACCACATCTTCCATGGCTCTTGCCATAGCCACAATATCCCTGTCTTCCCTGCCGCTGCTGGTGATCTTCTGCTTCTGGGCCACCTGTTTTACACTGTTTAAAAGTTCTCTGTATTCAATGGCCTTTTCAAACTCCATTTTTTCAGAAGCATCATACATTTTATCTTCCAGAGATTTCAGTAAGGGTTCATAATGGCCCCCTAAAAAGTCCAGTGCCCCTTTGAAAGACTCCTGGTACTCTTCTTTTGAAATATATCCCTGGCAGGGAGCATCGCACTGATGGATGTGATAATTTAAACAGGGCCGCTCTTTTCCCGTATCTTTTGGCAGACTGCGGTTGCAGGTGCGGATGCGGTACAGTTTGTGGATCAGCTCCAGGCTGTCTTTTACAGCCCCGGCACTGGTATAAGGACCAAAATAGCGGCTCCTGCCATCCTTTTTCATATCTCTTGAAAACAGAAGCCTTGGAAAATCTTCCCAGATCGTTGCCTTGATATAAGGATAGGTCTTATCATCCTTTAACATGGTATTATATCGCGGACGGTGTTCCTTTATTAAATTGCACTCTAAGACCAGCGCCTCCAACTCAGAGTCTGTCAGGATATATTCAAACCATGCAATATGGGATACCATCTGCTGGATCTTGGCTGTTTTATTGCGGCTGCTCTGAAAATACTGGCGTACACGATTTTTCAAACTGATGGCCTTGCCTACATAAATGATCTCATCCCGGTTATTGTGCATCAGATATACACCGGGGCTTGCAGGCAGCTTTTTCAGTTCTTCTTCCAGATCAAATAGCATTCGTTCACCTCATTTTAACCATCAGCGCAGTCTGCTGCCGTCATACCGGCGCAGCAGCTGTATATGGCGGCGCAGATCTATTACCTGCTCTGTTTTTGTCTTTCCTGTTTCCGGCTGCAGGTCCAAAGACAGAAAGATACAGTCCAGTTCTTTCTGTGTTACATGGCCTTCCATCTGTTTTAATACAGCCAGCTGATCTTCCGGGCAGTCAGCGTCCAGAAAACGTTCCAGCCATTCGTGGCTCATCGGTTCTTCTGGTTGCTGGGTCTGATCATATCCTGCCAGATTGCCGGTGGCCGGCTTATTTCCATTTTTTCCCAGTTCATTCATCTGTCCCGGAAATACCTGCTCAAAACGGTATTCCTGCTCCACATCCGGATATTTTTCCCGGTCTACCGGGCTTATAAACATCTCCAACGGTCTTACATACACCTGGTAATCCCCATAGAGAGCCTGATAGACCACCATTTTCTCTCCTGTTTCTGAATGAGTGGCCACTGCAATGACCTGATATAATTTATTTTTAAAATGCCTGTAAAAAGTTCCAGGCTGTGGGATCCTGTTCATGGTTATACTCCTTCTGTCCGTACATATGTTTCCCTGCTAGTATAACACATGTCTTGGGAATATAAAAGGCGCTTCTTTCAGATGCATGGCAGCAAAAAAGGCCGCAACATTTCTGCCACGGCCAGTTTTAACCTATTTATAACACAAACTTTTATTTACCTGTTGATGCAGGTAAGCCCTATCTTATGCCTCAGCCAGATGTCTCTTTAAAGTCTCTCTTACAGCGCCCTTTCCAGCGATCAGTTCTGCGAAGATGCTTTCTACATATTCGCCAAGACCTGCCTCATATAAGTTTACACCGAAGATCTTTGCATCACTTAAGATTGGGGAAAGAACAGCGTGTACGTCGCAGGACTCTCCTACCTTTACGCCTGCCAGCTTGCCAGCCAGTTCCTCATACATTGGATCCGGGCTTACTGTAAATGCGTTCAGTTCATCATCTACACCTAACAGATAACGGCACCATCCAGCCTGTACCATTGGGATGAACTTTAAGGATTTTACATCCAGTTCAGAGCTTGCCATGTATTCCTTAATGGTCTCACCAAAGCGGATGGACAGCTTCTGGGAAGTATCGCAGGCAATTCTCTGTGGAGTATCAGGCATAAATGGGTTTGGTACACGGATCTGAAGTACTTCATCAATAAACTTCTTTGGAGAAAGAATTCCAGGATCTGTAACAACCGGAAGTCCCTCTTTGTATCCAATGATCTCAACCAGTTTAACCAGGTCAGCATCCTTCATCTCATCGCTGATCTTGGTGTAACCTAACAGGCAGCCATATACAGCCAGTGCAGTGTGCAGAGGATTTAAGCAGGTGCATACTTTCATGCGCTCTACTTTTTCTACTGTCTCTCTAGAGGTGAACATAACACCTGCATTCTCTAATGCCGGGTCTTGCGGATGGCGTCCAGAATACTGGTCTTGCCGTGGTCAACGTGACCCATGACGCAGACCACCGGGGGACGCT
>ENA-USUK01002190-USUK01002190.1-human-gut-metagenome-genome-assembly--contig:-NODE-2190-length-13546-cov-3.839483_pt1 | contig 13546 bp, 12 predicted proteins | sample MGYA00250062_ERZ773400 | MGnify/ENA primary metagenome ERZ773400 (study PRJEB29103, sample SAMN06111961) | human gut metagenome | biome: human gut; feature: ankylosing spondylitis patient; material... | reverse complement strand
TTTTTTTTCAAGCAGAAGACGGCATACGAGATTGGTCAGTGACTGGAGTTCAGACGTGTGCTCTTCCGATCTAGAGGAGACAGACAAAGTGATCGGCTTAAATATTGGTGCGGATGATTACGTGACAAAACCGTTTACGCCGTTAGAACTCATGGCAAGGGTAAATTCCCAACTGCGCCGCTACACCCGGTTTATGGGAATGGCACAGAAAAAAGAGGAAGAGGGAAGAAACTACATCATCGGCGGACTTGAATTAAACGAGGATACCATCGAGTTTTCCGTGGATGGAAATCCGGTGAAATTGACTCCGATTGAATTTAAAATTCTGGCACTTCTGATGAAAAATCCGGGCAGAGTTTTTTCGGCAGAGGAAATCTACGAGCGTGTCTGGAACGAAAAGGCAATTAACACGGACACAATCATGGTGCACGTGAGAAACATTCGGGATAAAATCGAGATCAACCCGAGAGAACCAAAATATTTAAAGGTGGTGTGGGGCGTTGGATACAAAATTGAAAAACAGCCGTAACGTTAGGATAGGAATTATTATCATTGGATTATTACTTGCAGTTGGTGTGAATGTAAGCCTTTTTCCGTTGATGATAAGGAATGCAGAACAGAAGTCAGCACAATTGTTTTCCTCCAGTGAAAATGTAAATACGGAGTATATTGATACACTTTATCAGGGGGCTTATGTCCTGTATACCGAGATTAAGAACGAGCCGTCAGAAAACCGTACGGAGCCTTTTGTCGGAGAGGGAAGCGGTTATGATGATTACGATTATATTTCAGAGTGGAGCAGTTCCTTTGAGGGCGTCCGATCTGAGACGGATTATTATGCGACGGATGGAACGAAAAAAGAAGTGAATACGAATGCACCGTTGTATGAAGTTTTGGAACCGGATTTCAGAATTGACGATGATAAAGAACAGTGGAACTCTTATGAGAGCGTTTTTGTCCTGGACTTTGACGAAGATGGAAACTTGTCCGTCGATGTCAAAAAGGATGGAACAGTTTCTGCGGATACACTCATCAAAAGTCTTTTACAGGCAGACCGATACAATGAAATACGCACATATGCGGTGGACAATGATACGACCTTTGTCCCGGTGAAAAATTTTCAGGTAGTATACGGTATTCCAAAAGACAGTACGAACCTTGCCTATGAAGATTATTACACCAGTGATTATTATCTGGTTGCATCCGGCGGGGGAGATGCAGCGTATTTTATTACACTTCTGGTAATTGCGGCATTTGCATGCTTTATGTGCAGCAGAAGAGTATGGAAAAATGAAAAAATGCCGGATTATCTTCCAAAATGGCGTTATATGGAAGCGGGGATCTTCGGACTTATGATGTCGTTTGCAATGTGTGATATTTATATTGACACTGTCTGCGATTTCCCATATACAGGCAAATCAGGTTACGCAAATGTGAATGTGTGGAGCGTTCTAAAAACAGGCGGAATCCTCTGGATTGTTTTTGCAGTTGCATTTGTGTCTGTCGTCTGCATTTATCCGGTATTTTCTGTTGGATTGAAAGAATACATCCGGCAATACAGTTTTATTTATCAGATTTTTCCATGGATCCGAAAAAAATGGAATCAGTTTACAGACGAAGTCAACCACATTGATTTCAGTGATAAGACTACCAAAACAATCCTGAAAATTGTGGGGATCAATTTTCTTGTTTTAGCAGTGTTGATGTGTATGTGGATGTTTGGAATCGTTGGTCTTGTCATTTACTCGCTTGTGCTTTTTTATCTGATGAAAAAGTATTACGACAGAATCAAAAAAGATTATGATGTCTTGATGAGAGGTGTGCAGCGTATTGCAGAGGGGGATCTTGATACGATGATCACAGAGGATATCGGAGTGTTCGAACCATTCAAAGAACAGCTCACAGAGATCCGCACCGGATTTAAAAAAGCGGTGGATGAAGAAGTGAAAAGCCAGCGCATGAAAACAGAGCTGATCACAAATGTGTCTCATGATCTGAAAACACCGCTCACTGCAATAACTACATATGTAGAGTTATTGAAAAAAGAAGATATCACAGAAGAGGAACGCAAATCTTATATTGAGACACTGGAGAAAAAATCACTGCGGCTGAAAGTGCTGATCGAGGATCTTTTTGAAGTGAGCAAAGCGACGACCAATAATATTACATTAAATCTGATGGATGTTGATGTGGTCAATCTGATGAAACAGGTCAGCGTGGAACACGCAGATAAATTTGAACAGATGGGGCTGCAATTACGATGGAATGTCCCGGAAGAAAAAATCATTCTGAAACTGGATAATCAGAAAACCTATCGTATTTTTGAAAATTTATTTGTGAACATACAGAAATATGCAATGCCAAACAGCCGTGTTTACATTGATGTAGAGAAGCCGGAGGGGAATGTGACCATCACCATGCGCAACATGTCCGCCGTGGAGCTGAACGTGAGAGGGGATGAGCTGACGGAGCGTTTTGTGCGTGGCGATGCCTCCCGCAACACGGAGGGTTCCGGTCTTGGGCTTGCAATTGCAAGGAGTTTTACTGAGGCGCAGAAGGGAAGCCTACATATCTCCGTGGATGGAGATCTCTTTAAAGTGGTCATCCTGTGGAAGTTGTCATGATGGAAGTAAATGTGCTATACTTATTTTCGTCGGGAAAGTCCACAATGCGTTACATGTGGAGTTCACCGTAAAAAGAACAACGGAGGTAATTCATAATGGAAACAATGGACGATTTCAAGGACGAGTTAGAGGCATCTTTCCGCCAGATCAGAGAGGGCGACATTATCACAGGAACTGTCATTGCAGTGAGTGAGGAAGAGATCACTCTGGATTTAAAATATTATGCACAGGGAATTATTAAGGTAGAGGATTTCAGCAATGATCCGGATTTTGCAGTGTTAGAGCAGATCCATGCCGGTGATGAGATCGAGGCAACTGTGGTAAAGACAGATGACGGACAGGGTAATATCCTGCTGTCCAGAAAAGAGGCAAACGATGTTCTTGCATGGGAGAAACTGCAGCAGATGATGGAAGATGGAACGGTTGTAAAAGTCCGCATCAAAGAGAGTGTTCCAAGTGGTGTGGTTGCATTTTTAGAAGGCATCCGTGCATTTATCCCGGCATCCCAGCTGGCACTCGATTATGTCGAGAATACAGAGGAATGGATCGGAAAAGAAGTAGAAGCAAAAGTCATTACCGTTGATCCGGAGAAGGAAAAACTGGTATTATCTGCAAAGCGGGTGGCGAAAGAGGCAGCAATCGAGGAACGTAACCACAAGATTTCCATGATCGTGCCGGGAACGGTAATGGAGGGAACGGTAGAGTCCTTAATGCCATATGGTGCCTTTATCAATCTTGGCAATGGGTTAAGCGGACTGGTGCACATCTCACAGATCTGCGAAAAACGTATTAAAAAGCCGTCAGAAGTGTTAAAAGAGGGACAGAAAGTCAAAGCAAAGGTGTTGAATACCAATGATAACAAGATCAGTCTTTCCATGAAAGCACTGGAAGAGGAGATGGTTGACACAGAACCGGCAGAAGATCTCGAGCAGTATACATCAAAGGAAAGCTTTGGCTCAAGCCTTGGTTCACTTCTTGCAGGAATTAAGCTGGATTAATCAGAAGATAAAAATTTCATTATAAAAATGAAACTACCGGATACAGACAGGTTTATGTGTGCATCCGGTAGTTTGATATAACAGGAAAATTACTTAATTATCTGCAGCTTTCTCGTTTTGCCATGTAATATGGCAGGGACATTTTCAGAGGGAGCGTGTGACCGTTTCTTATGCGGTCAATCAGGATCTTGGCTGTCATCTTTCCCATTTCTTCGATCGGAATATGCATAGTTGTGAGCATTGGCGATACATATTGTGCAATTTCAATATCGTCCATGCTGATGACAGAGATATCGTCAGGAATGCGATAGCCACATTCGTGGATCGCACGGATCGCACCGATCGCTGTGATGTCATTCATGCAGAAAAAAGCAGTTACGTCCGAAGAACGTTCCAGAATTCGTTTGGCTCCCTGATAACCGGCTTCGGAAGAGCCGGAAACATTAGTTACGATATTTTTGTTAAAATTAATATGATTTTTCTTCAAAGTATTACAATAAGCTTCATATCGGATTTCATTTTTAGTCTCTCCGATATATCCGATCTGCGTGTGCCCCTGTGCGATCAGATGGCTCACGGCATCAGATGCGACGGCATTTCCGTCACAGATGACCTGATCATACTCGGCATCTAACGGATTTAAACCAACGTAAATAATCTTATGAAAATGCTTTTTCATAAATTTGAGAGTCTCTTTGTTACAACGGCCAAGAATGGCAGCACCGTCCACTTCGTTATTTATAATCTGATTTTGCGTGGCCGGATTATGAATGTCAAAAGTAGAAAAAGAATACTTTACGATATACCCCTCTTTTAATGCCTCCTGCTCAATACTTCTTGTCAGGGTTGAAAAAAAGGCATCATTTTGTGCATCCTGAGCTCGTGCATAGACACAGGCAATGGAATGATGAGGTACATTTTCCCTGTTTTTTTGCTTTAATGCCTGGGCGGAAGTGTTAGGCACATATCCGCCGGCTCGTGCAATACTCCAGATTTTATCCTGCATTTCTTTACTGGCGGCGTTTGAGGAATTCCCGTTGATAATACGGGAGACAGTAGAGATGGAAACACCGGCCTCTTTTGCAATATCCTTTAATGTCATTGAAATACCCCCTCGTATAGGTGATTTTCATCTTTGCGTATAGTTTAGCACAAATAAATAAAAATTTGCGTAAAACTTTACACAAACGTTTGTTAAAATAAATGGCGAAGAAAATGGTAAGTGTGGTACAATAAGTGCAAATAAGATTTGAAATGTTGAGGAGGACAAGATGAAAAAACAGATGACAGTACGAAAAACAGTTTTGGCGGCATTATTTCTTGCAATTGGACTGATTCTTCCATTTATTACCATGCAGATCCCGGCAGTCGGAAAGATGCTTTGCCCCATGCACATTCCGGTATTACTGTGTGGATATATTCTCGGAGGACCGTATGGCCTGATCGTTGGATTTATTACACCATTACTTAGAAGTGTGACATTTGGAATGCCTGTCATGCTCCCGAATGCTATATGCATGGCATTTGAACTTGCAACCTATGGATTAGTCAGCGGAATTCTTTCCGGTAAGATGAAAAAGGATATGAGATCACTATATATCTCTTTGATCATTTCCATGCTCGCAGGAAGACTGGTATGGGGACTTGTATCAGCAATTGTTTATGCATTAATGGGAAGCGGATTTACATGGAAATTATTCTTTATGGGTGGATTTGTGAATGCAATCCCTGGAATTGTGATACAGCTTATCTTAATACCTGTTCTTGTAAATCGTTTATATGCAGCGGGAGTTGTAAAGCCTGCTTATGAAGGAAAATAATGATCTGTTTTTCTGATAGAAGACAGAAAACACAGGGAAAGATCGGAGAAATACATGGAACTGAAGACACAATGCAGAGAACGATTCAAACCGGCAGTGGATGCGATTAATGAAATTATTAAACAGGAAGACAATACAGACAGACCAATTCTTGTGGCGATTGACGGGAGATGTGGAAGTGGTAAGACAACTCTGGGAGAATATTTAAAGGGGCAGCTTGATTGTAATCTGTTTCATATGGATGACTTCTTTTTACGCATGGAACAGCGTACACCGGACAGAATGAAAGAAACCGGTGGGAATGTAGACTATGAAAGATTTTATGAAACTGTGCTTATACCGGTTCAAAAGAAGGAATCTGTGTGCTATCAGCCCTTTTCCTGCAAAGAGTGGAGACTATTAGATGCTTATGAGATTCCTTATAAAAGGATTAATATTATCGAGGGCTCTTATAGCTTACATCCGTATTTTGGAAAGCCATATCAGCTGAAGATTTTTATGAATATTGCATCGGATGTGCAGCTTGCAAATATCAGAAAGCGTAATGGGGAAGAGAAAGCAAAAGAGTTTCAGGAAAAATGGATTCCGAAGGAAGAAGCATATTTTGAAAAATTTCATGTGCAGGATGACACACTTGAGATTATGTGGAATTTAAAGGTATTATAAAAGAGATGTTCAAAGAAAAACAGAGTCAGATCGACATGCGCATATGTCTGTCTGGCTCTGCTTTTTTATGTAATGGATTCAGGTGGCTAAGCCTCTAAATTGATTTTTAAATGGTAAGTTTTTTCAGCTTCAGGCATTAATGAGAGAATACCACGTTTTTCTGAGAAAATATCACTGTCCTGATGGAAAATCGCAGAACCATTCCATGGTTCCAGACAAAGGAATGGAGCATTGCCGCCAGCAGGAGTCCAGAAAGCGATAGATTCAAAATCAGGATAGTCCATTGTTACACCTTTTCCAGTATGAGTGTTAAGGAAGGAAACACGATGGGAATTGGTGTGTTCAAAGAAAACAGCATCACTGTCAAACATTGCAACAGTAAGTGGTAATGTGTTGCCCTCTGCTTTTTGTACAACCTTTTTCTCTGTGTTGAATTCCATATTTTCAAGATCATATTCATAAGATACGAAATCTTCTGCTTTTTCAAAGACGAGTTCACAGTCGGCAAGTGTTTCACCGGAAGATACCGGAAGCATAAATCCAGGATGTGCGCCGATATGATAAAACATTTCTTCTGTGTCATGGTTTACAACACGGTATTCCATAGATAACTCATTGTCGGATAAATGATAGGTGAGAGACAATTCGAACTGATAAGGATAACTTTTTAAAGTTTCTTCATTTGCGTGTAACAAGAAAGTGACCGTATCATCGGATAAATCCTTCACCTCGAATTCTGTATCTTTACAGAAGCCATGCTTTACGAGAGGATAAACCTGCCCTTTCATGGTTGTTTCACCATTTCTTAAATTTCCGATCGTTGGAAAGAGAAGTGGTGAAGAACGCATCCAGAAAGCAGGATCTGAATTCCAGACATATTCTTTTCCGGAAGGATCCTTGAAAGATTTCAATTCGGCTCCCATCGTATTGACAGCAACCTCGTAACCGTTTGAATGTAATGTGATCAGCATAATAAAAGCCCCCTTTTACAAATTGGTATTGTTTTTTGAAAAATACTTGCTTTTTCTATTATAACACACGAATCTGCGTAAAGAGAATAGGTTTAGACAAACGTTTGCAAAGCTATGACAATTGAATTTTTGCAGGAAATATGTTAGCTTAGTTATAGTAGTGAATAAGAGGGAAAAGTATTAAGGTGGATTATGAAAGAAAAAAAAGTTACAATTCGGGAAGTGGCGGAACTGGCAGGAGTATCGATCAGTTCTGTATCAAGATATCTGGCGGATCCAAAAAGTATCCAGCCGCTTGCAGCGTACAACATTAAAAATGCCATCAATGAACTGCAGTATGAACCGAACATGTTTGCAAGAAATTTAAAAAGAGGACAGACACAGATCGTCGGTCTTATTGTTCCGCATATGGAATATTTTTTCGGAAAAATATGTCATGTGGTAAGTGACTATTTTTTTGAAAGAAAATATATTACTTATATCTGTGAAAGTGACAGTGAGCGGGAAAAAGAGCTGTTCTATGTCCAGGAGCTTCTGAACCAGAGAGCCGCAGGAATCATAATTGCACCGAGTGGGCAGAATACACCATATCTGCAGGGCGTAACAAAGAATTATAAAAATATGATCGCAATCGACAGACAGGAGGATATTGGCTGTGATATGGTTTTGGAAAATCACAGGGACAATGCATATCATCTTATCTCATGGCTTCTGAAAAATAAGCCATGCAGCCGTATCATGATGCTCTTTGGCTGGAGCGACAGTTTTAATACACGTATGTGTCTTGCCGGGGCAAATCAGGCACTGGAAGAGGCCGGGCGTGATGGAAGCCGCGTGATCAAAATATTTACTGCGAGAAAGATCGAAGTGGTAATGGATGCTTTAAAACAGTTAAACAGTGTGCTCGAGGATGGAGAGAGAGAGACCGGTCATCATCGGGTTTGGAACGGACATTGTAGAGTATATTGCCATGGGAATCCATCAGTTGTATCCGGAGTGGATCGGAAACGTGGATATCGCAGGGTTTGCAATGGGTGGAACGAAGGAAAAACTTGGAATGGACTGTTCGCTTGTTGTTAAGAATCCGGAAACAGTCGCAATTTGTGCGGCAGAGCTTTTGAGCCAGAAGATCATGGGAGAGAAAGAAGAAAAAGAACCTAGGAAATATGATGTGAAAGTAAAATATGAATTTTAAAGAGTGGATATCAAAAGGTTGAAAAGACAGTGCCAGTAAAATGAGAACATGTTTTGGTACTGTCTTTCATTTTACATATTAAGTGAAAACGGTTTCAACAAAATGTAAAAATGATAAATAGTAAAAATATACAAAAACGACTGTAATATAATGTGAAAAAGTACTGATTTTACTATAAAAACAAAAGAAAACATTGACTATAATGTGCAGAAGTGTTAATTTCTAGGTACAGAGGCAACTGAAAACATTTTCAAAAAAGGAGGAAAAGTGATGAAGAAAAAGGTATTGGCACTTATTATGGCGGGAACAATGGCTCTTTCTATGGCAGCATGTGGAAACACACAGAGCCAGGATACACCAAAGGAGCCTGAGAAGCAGGAAACAGTTCAGACAGAAGGTACAGAAGCAGGGGGAGCAACAGACATATCTGGAATTACAGCAGATTCTTTTAAACCTTCCAAGGACTTTAATGTACGTGTTCCATTTGCAGCAGGTGGTTCTGCAGATACGATCGCAAGAATTATCGGACAGGGATTACAGGAGACTTATGGTAAATCAGTTATTGTCAACAATCTGACAGGTGCGAACGGGGCAATCGCAGCAGCAGATCTTGACAGTGCAAAATCCGATGCAACAGAATTAATGGTCGGCGGTATTGCAATGTTCACACTGGCACCATTATTCAACAAAGATATTAATCTTAACATTGATGACTATCAGTTTGTAAGCGGACTTGTACTGGAAGATTTGATCTTATATGTGAACCCTTCAAACAGCGGAATTGAAGACTGGGATGGTCTTGTAGAATATGCAGCTGATAACCGTATCGTATTTGGAAGTAACGCACCTGGCGGAGCAACTCATCTTCTTGCAACTATGTTATTTGGTGAAGCAGGGTTAGATGCAGAGGCAGTTACATCTGACGGAAGTGGAAAAGATTTACTTGCAGTAGCAAGCGGCAACGTTGTATGTGCAGTTGCACCGGCATCAGTAGGTGCCCAGTATGTAGAAGATGAAAGCCTTGTCCCAATCGCAGTGTTCTCAGAAGAAAACTATACAGGGTATGAAGGATATGATGTTCCTACAGTTCAGTCCCTGGGATATGATATCGTATTCCATACATGTAATTTTATCATGACAAAAGCAGACGTTGCACCGGAAGATGTTGCAGCAATCCATCAGGCAATCTTAGACTACAGTGAGACAGAAGAATTTAAGGATCTTGCTAAAAATGCAAATTACATACCATATCTTGAGGATGGAGAGACAGTAAAACAGATTATTCTGGATGCATCTGATTTATGTAAGGAAGCTTACGATAAATATTACGCACAGTAAAAAGACGATCCGTGCTGCCTTTTGACAGCGCGGATTATTTTTTGAAAGAAGGAATGAAATATGGAGATAAAGTATAAATCTAATTTGGCGGCAGGAATTGTTAGTATTATTCTCGGAGTTATATGCATAATTCTTGTGCCGCTTCAGATTGCAGAAGATTATTCAGCAACTTATGGTATCACATCAAGAACGATTCCTTGTGCAATCGGCGTTTTATGGATTGTATGTGGTGTGGTTTTATTGATCCAGAGCTTGATATTAAAAAAAGACACAGTGAAAACACTGATCGTAGGAAAAGAATTAAAAGCATTAGCATATATGGCCATGCTGCTTATTTATTCAATTCTGTTCAAAAGAAGTTTCCTGATTTCTACGATTTTACTTGGTGTGGCAACACTGGCAATGACAGGAACTAAGAAAAAACTGTATTATGTGATCGTAATTGCAATGGTTGTAGTGTTATACCTTCTTTTTGCAAAAGTATTGCATATTCAATTGCCATAGTAACAGGAGGAGTTTATGGGACAGGTTATATCAGAGGCATTGATGAATCTTTTATCAGTGCAGAATTTAATATTTGTTAATGTTGGTATTTTTATTGGAATTATTTTCGGTGCGATTCCGGGAATGAATGGAAACCTTGCAATCACAGTATTACTTCCATTTACATTCCAGATGGATACAGTACCGGCACTGTTAATGCTTACGGCTATTTTCTTTGGTGCCAACTTTGGTGGTTCTATCAGTTCAATTCTGATCAATACACCTGGTACGAATGCAGCGGCAGCAACACTGATCGATGGTTATCCGATGTGCAGGAATGGACAGCCGAGAAGAGCATTAGATATGGCACTTGTGGCATCAACATTTGGTGGTCTGATCAGTGCATTCTGCCTTCTGTTTTTTGCACCGCAGATCAGTAAGGTTGCTATGAAGTTCAGTTCTCCGGAGTATTTTGCACTTGCAATTTTTGGACTTTCTGTTATTGCATCTGTAAGTGGAAAGAGTCTTGTAAAGGGTCTTATCAGTGGTGGACTTGGAATTTTATTGGCAACAGTTGGTATTGATTCTGTCAGTGGTGTTACAAGATTTACATTTGGAAATATCAGATTATATAACGGAATCAAGATGCTTGCAGTTTTACTTGGAGTATACGCGATTGCACAGATGATCGGACGTATTAATAAAACAGAAGCAGCTGTTGTATCAAATTTAAAAGCGGCAGATAAAGATGACCATATTACAAAGGAAGATGTGAAAAAAACATTGCCAATCATGACAAAATCTTCCCTGATCGGAGCATTCATCGGAGCAGTTCCTGGTACCGGCGGAGCAATCGCATCATTTATTGCCTACAATGAAGCAAAGAGAAAAGCCAAACCAGGAGAGAAGTTTGGAGAAGGTGAGATCAAAGGTATTGCAGCACCTGAATCAGCAAATAATGGTGCTACAGCCGCAACTTTAATTCCATTACTTACACTTGGTATTCCGGGAGACGTTGTAGCGGCAACCTTATTAGGTGCATTTACGATGCATGGACTTGTTGTAGGACCGAAGCTTTTTGAGACATCCGGACCAATTGTGTATGCAGTTCTGATCGGATGTGTGATCGCACAGCTTATTATGTTCTTCCAGGGTAAATATTTACTGGGACTTTTTGTTAAGATCACACATATCCCACAGGAATTATTGACAGCATTATTAGTCGTGATCTGTTGTGCAGGAGCATTCGCAATCGGAAGCTCTGAAATGGATGTTTATGTGATGCTGCTGTTTGGAGTTATTGCATACTTTATGCAGAAACTGGACTTCCCATCCGTACCGATCGTTCTTGGAATGGTACTTGGACCGATCGCAGAGTCCAATCTGCGCAATGCACTGGTAATGTCAAACGGTTCCTGGACAATTTTTGTAAAAAGACCTATCTGTCTTGCATTTATTATCTTAACATTTGTGCTCATCGTTCTTTTGAAAAAAGGGGATGCAAAGCAGAGAAAAGCTACAGACAAATATATGAAAGGCGAACAGGAAGAATAGAATGAAAAAATTATGGACAGATTTACACAGCAATATCCATCATAATCAGATGGATGAACTGGATAAATGGACAGAACATGCAAAAGAAGTATTAGATTTCTGGCCGATCGCATATTATCCGTTTCAGATGATCAAAACAGAGTCCGGAGCAGGGCTCGAAGATTTATGTCCGGAAGAAGAGATTAAGAAAGACTGGGAGATTGTCCGCGGAAAAGTAAAAGAAGAAAATGCAAACGGATATCCGATGTTTATGGGATATGAGTGGCAGGGCTGTGGCTTTGATGGTGATCACAACGTATTTTTCCTCGACAATGAACAGGATATGAAACATCCGATGCGTTATCAGGAATTAAGAGATGATTATAAAGATACAGAAGCGATCGGAATCCCACACCATGTAGCATATCAGCTTGGAAGCCGTGGAAAGAACTGGGCAACACATGATGAGAATTTTTCCCCGTTTGCGGAAATTTATTCCAGCCATGGATGCAGTGAAAATGATACAGGTGGAATGGATATGGAACGTCATCTGCATATGGGACCCAGAACCGGTGAAACCTGCTATGAAAGAGGCTTAGAGGCTGGTCTTCATGTGGGATGTATGGCATCCGGTGACAACCATAATGTTCCTGCAGCATGCGACCATGGAACGATGTGCGTGCTTGCAGAGGATGCTTCCAAAGCGGCAATCTGGGCAGGCATGAAAGCAAGACATGTATATGGTGTAAGCAGAAGCAGAATGGATATTGATTTTACAGCTGATGATAAAATGATGGGTGACGTGATCACTCCTGGAAAACACAATATGAAGATCTCTATCTGTGCAGCGGATGCAATTGACAGGGTAGAATTATTAAAGAACAATGTCCTCGAAGAAATGATCGTTCATTCCGGAAGCTGGGAAAATAAGAAATTTGCAGATGATGAAGTGATCCGTGTGAAATTTACGGTAGAGTTCGGATGGGGACCGAACCCAAGATTTTATAAAGATATGCTTGTAAAAGAATGGGATGGTTCTTTGAATGTGGAAGGAAAGCTTTTATCCATTGATAAAGAATGGAACAGTTATGGACAGAAACTTTACGATGTGACGGATGACAGCTGCAAATTCCATATGACAACTTACATGTCAACAACAACCGGACATTGGATGGGACCAAGTACTGTAGTAAAAGAAGGATTTGTTTTTGAAGTAGAAGGAACACCAGACAGTGATGTCTGCCTGAAAGTGGATAATTATGAATATCACTTCACAATCCGTGAACTGATGAAGACTTCACGTATCAAAGCTCAGTATCAGGAAAGCATCGATCTTGCAAACAGAGTTTATGGCAAAGTCGATCACTACAGAGATGATTTTTACTGGCATAATGCATATAAGACAAGAATCCGCCAGGCTGTTCCACAGGATGCTTATGTCTTGAATTATGAGAAAGAAATCGACATGGAAGCCGGAGCGAATTACAGACTCAGAGTATGGCTGAAAAATGGCGATGTGGCCTGGGTATCACCAATTTTTGTAGAGAAATAAAAAGTAAATATAAATTTATATAAGAGGATTTGCTCCGTAAGGCAGCGTTGTTTTAGATTGGAAAGAATGGGGAATAAGATGAACGTTTTATATTTGAATACACATGATATCGGAAGATATTTACAGACCTATGGATATCCGGTACATACACCGAATCTTCTGAGATTATCGAGAGAGGGAATGGCATTTACACAGATGTACTGTGCGAGCCCGACCTGTTCACCGAGCAGAGGTGCTATGTTAACCGGCCAGTATCCGCATAATAATGGTCTGATCGGATTGTCCCACAGGCGTTTTTGCAACTCATCCATACATGCGGGTCGGTATTGCCGCCTGGTGTCTTGGCGGGCGTGATGCCTGTGGAGG
>ENA-USUK01002173-USUK01002173.1-human-gut-metagenome-genome-assembly--contig:-NODE-2173-length-13631-cov-5.735798_pt1 | contig 13631 bp, 16 predicted proteins | sample MGYA00250062_ERZ773400 | MGnify/ENA primary metagenome ERZ773400 (study PRJEB29103, sample SAMN06111961) | human gut metagenome | biome: human gut; feature: ankylosing spondylitis patient; material... | reverse complement strand
CTGCCATCGTAATCTGCGCAAGAAGATCAAATGGTTCAGCGCCAACGGCAGGCATTATTACTGCGTGGCTTATTGCGCAGCATATCGAGTCCGGCACGAACGATGCGTTGCAGCTCCATCTTCGAAGAGCAGACGAATTCGCAGAGAGCGAAATCTTCGGGTGCGACTTCGTAGATACCAAGCGCTTCCATACGGTCGATATCACCGGCGATGATAGCCTTAATCAGATATTCGGGCAGGATATCCATCGGGAATACCTTGTCGTACTCACCGGACATGATCATGTGGCGTTCGCCACCTTTCACGCGGGCATCCAATGTATACTCCTTCTTGCCCATCAGCCAACTGAAATATGAGCGGTTGGCGCTGAACTGATTGAAACGCGGCATGATCCATCCGAGCATTTCATGAATATCATCCCCTTCGGGAATCACCGTCAACTGGCTGTGGAACGCTCCCAGGAATCCGTTCGGAGACACTTGCTTTCCAGTCAGCACATTACCGCTGATATAGCGCAAGTCCTTGTCCTTAGTGACATTGCCGGCAAACACGTTGGTGAGCAGCGCCCCTACCTGAAGTTTGCAGTAAGCAGGTTTCAGCACTTCGGAACCTGTCACTGCCACCGTACGGGTGAAATCCACACGACCGGTATTGAAAAGACGGCCGATGAAGATAACGGCTTGCGGATCAATAGTCCATACCGTTTCTCCCTTAGAGACAGGGTCGAGATGGTTGATCTGAACACCCACGTTACCGGCGGGGTTCGGTCCGTCGAATGCGGTGATTGTAACGTTCTTGGCCTGCGTCAGAGCGGCAGCATTCTGTTTCGCGCTGATACTCAGATAAGTTTTTGCCAGTTTGGCGAGCGCATCGAGTCCTGTCTGGAAATTTGCTTCTTCGCCTTTCAGCGCAAACTCAAAATCGGGTGCCAACGGGTTGGTATCGAAAGCAGAAACGAAGATACCTTTCGGAGTCACCGTCGGATCTGCGATAATGTCATAAGGACGTTGTCTGATAAATGCGAAAAGACCGGCTTCCAGCAAAGCGTTCTTTACAGCCTCCGCATCCATCGTTGCCACATTCTTCTTGCCAAATTCCTCGTAGTCCTGCTCAGTAGCGGCTTCTACCACGATGTTCAACACCTTACGACGAGCTCCACGCTCTACACTCGTCACTACGCCGCTCACGGGCGAAACAAATTTAATTTCAGGATGATACTTGTCGATAAACAAGGGTCCACCGGCCATCACATATTCCTGTTCCTTTACGACCACCTTCGGTGTCACACCAGGAAAATCATCGGGCACGAGGGCGTAAAAACCCGGCTCCTTCACTGTTGTGTACGTTTCAGCAGCTTTACCTTTCAGGTTTATGTCAAGGCCTTTGCGTAACTTTATTACATTTGCCATGCTATATAAAATAATGGTTTCATAAATTTGCCGCAAAAGTAATAAATAAGATTGGGATTCGGGAGGAAAAAAGGGAGTAATTACGGAGATTTTTCCGTAATTATCTTCGTGTTCGCACACGTACCCCATCTTTCTTTTCTCCCGCAAGCAAAGAAAAAGAGCGAATTTACATTTATTATCTATGAATATGAAAACCAATCGGAATAAAAGCGTTTTCTTTGTACCCTGAAATTAAGAAAGAATATGAAACAGCCGAAGCTCTACAAGATGAAGAAATATATAATAGGTATATGGATGGCATTGCTGCCTATCGGTGTCATGCTGGCACAGACAGACAGTACAAGGACGGTAAAAGATACCAAACGCGAGTTACGCCGCCAGCGTGTGGCGAAGCGGAATTTGCATTACAACATTCTGGGAGGTCCCAGCTACACACCCGATTTCGGTTTTCTGGTGGGCGGTAGCGCGTTGATGACGTTCCGGATGAATCCGAGCGACACCACCCAGAGACGTTCCGTCGTACCCATGTCCATCGCGTTGATATTCAACGGAGGGCTCAATCTCATGACAAAGCCGCAACTCTTCTTCAAAGGCGACCGTTTCCGCATATTCGGCACTTTCTCCTACAAAAACACCATCGAAAACTTCTACGGTATCGGATATGGCACCAACAAGGACTATCCGCGAGGGGAAGACACGAGTGAATACCGGTATAGCGGCATTCAGGTGAATCCGTGGTTTCTGTTCCGGTTGGGGGAAAGCGATTTCTTCGCAGGTCCCCAGGTTGACTTGAACTACGACAAGATTACCAAACCTGCGGCGGGAATGATTGAGCAACCGTCATATATCGCGGCAGGCGGCACGGAACATGGATACACCAATTTCAGTTCGGGACTCGGATTCCTGCTGACCTACGACACGCGCGATGTGCCTGCCAATGCCTATCGGGGCACTTACCTCGATTTTCGGGGGATGATGTACAGCAAAGCTTTCGGAGGTGACGATAATTTTTACCGTCTGGAGATAGACTACCGTCAATACAAAACGGTCGGAAAGCGGAAAGTTCTCGCCTGGACCGTGCAGAGCAAAAACGCATTCGGAGACGTCCCCTTGACGAAATATGTATTGAGCGGAACCCCTTTCGACCTTCGCGGCTATTACATGGGACAGTTCCGCGACAAGTCCTCTCATGTAATGATGGCTGAATACCGCCAGATGATAAATACAGACAAAAGCACATGGATCAAAAAGATGTTGAACCACATAGGATATGTGGCTTGGGGAGGCTGCGGATTCATGGGACCCACACCGGGAAAGATAGAAGGCGTCCTGCCTAATCTCGGAGTCGGCCTGCGCATAGAAGTCCAGCCCCGCATGAACGTACGTCTCGACTTGGGAAGAGACATGGTGAACAAGCAGAATTTGTTCTATTTCAACATGACGGAGGCCTTCTAGTTCAACATGCCAGAGCCCTTCTAGCACAAATTAACAAGAAAGAATGCAAAATTGACAACAAAAGACTGTTCATAAATGAAATTAATCCTTATATTTGCGCAAGCTATGTCACAACAGAACACAGCAGAAGCAAATAACAGGGTTATTTTATGAAACGAATTATATATATCTGTTTAGGATTACTCCTTTTATTCACCTCCAACACACCGATCGTTGCGCAAGAGGTCAGTGATTATACTCAATTAAGCGAAGAAGATTACAGCAACATCACTCTTCCCCCACTCTCCGTCCTGTTTGAGAACGCCAAAGACAACCCCATCTATGAGATGGCAGATGTCAAAGCGGCGGTAGAGCGCAAACTGCTGGCGAAAGAAAAGCGTGCATTTCTCGGATTCTTCAGTCTGCGGGGAAGCTACCAATACGGTACTTTCGGCAATGAATCCACCTATACAGACGTTTACATAGAGCCATACCCCACCTACTCCACCCAAGCCCAGAACGGATATACGGTAGGAGCGGGAGTAAGCATCCCATTGGACGACCTGTTTGACCTCAAGGCGCGTGTCAGTCGTCAGAAGCTCAATCTGAAGAGCGCGGAGCTTGAGCGGGAAATCAAATACGATGAGATCAAGAAGAACATAATCGAGATGTACGCGATGGCTACATCACAGATGAAAGTCCTTCAGATGCGAAGCGAGGGTCTGGTGCTGGCGAACGTGCAATATGAGATTTCCGAAAAGAATTTTGCTAACGGAACCATCGAATCCACCGACTTGGCGACAGACAAGGAAAGGCAGTCGCAAGCCCGTGAAGCATACGAAAAGAGCAAGTTCGAGTTAACCAAGAGTCTCATGATACTTGAAATTATTTCACGCACGCCCATTATACGAAAATAAAAGACTAAGATATGAATTTCATCATTTCCATCATACGGACCCTATTTCGGCATCGTTGGCTGATACTGATAGGGACCACTCTCTTCACATTACTGGTCATTTATTACACACGCCATATGCGAGGCGGGTATGATGTGAAAGCAACCCTTTACACGGGAGTCGCTTCGGGCTACAACCTCGAAAGTGACAAACGCACCGATTGGGCAACCGTGCAGAACTCCATGGACAACCTCATCAGTATCATGCAGGCCGAAAGTACGCTGAAAAGAGTCAGCCTGCGATTGTTCGCCCGCATACTGATCAAAGGGAATCCGGAAAAAGAGAACGACGGAATCACCCCTTCCAGCTACAACTACACATACAACCATCTGAAAAACAGCCCTCCGGGAGACGAGATACTGAAACTGATCGACAAATCGAGCGAAGACAAGACAGTAGCCAATCTGGAAGCATATATGCGTCCGCATAGAGACAATTACATCTACGGGCTCTTTTATTATTCCCATCCCTATTACAGCTACGGTGCTCTGAAAAATGTAAAGGTACAGCGCCGCCTCACCAGTGACCTGCTGGACATCAGCTATACTTCCGGTGATCCGGGTATCGCCTACAACACCGTAAGTATCCTGATGCACGAGTTTGTCGAGGAATACCGCCGTATCCGTTACGGAGAGACGGACAAAGTGATCAAGTATTTCGAAGAAGAGCTGAAACGTATCGGAAAGCAACTGAAAGCGGAAGAAGAAGACCTGACGAAGTATAATGTACAAAAACGCATTATCAACTACCTCGACGAGACTAAGGAAATAGCCGCCATCAGCAAGGAATACGAGCTGAGAGAACAAGATGCGCTTTTCGCGTTCAACAGTACCTCATCCATGCTCAAAGAGTTGGAAAGACACATGGACAGCAATGCCAAGCAGGTACTGAAAAACATGGAGTTCGTAGACAAGCTGCGCGAAGCCTCCAACATCACCGGCAAGATATCGGAAGCCGAAGCGATGACCGATTCCAACAAGAAAGACCCCCATTCGCTGGAAGGAGACAAAAAGCGGTTGAACGAGCTTAAACAAGAACTGAACGAGTTGACTACCTCATACGTAGGCCACAAATATACCAAAGAAGGCGCGTCGCGCACCAATATCATCGACCAATGGCTGGAACAGACATTGCTCTACGAGAAGGCGAAAGCCGAACTGAAAATCGTACAAAGCGCCCGTCGCGACTTGAACAACCGTTACGTATTCTTCGCTCCTGTAGGTACCACCATCAAGCAGAAAGAACGTAGCATAAACTTCACGGAACGCAGCTACCTGACCGTCCTGCAAAGTTACAACGAAGCCTTATTGAGGAAAAAGAACCTGGAGATGACCTCCGCCACGCTGAAAGTCCTCAATGAGCCAACCTATCCGATCGGAGCCAACTCGACCAACCGGAAACAGATCGTCATAGCCGCCTGTGTCGCCATCTTCGTGATTATCATAGCTTTGCTGGTACTGGTAGAATTGCTTGACAGAACACTGCGCGACGCCAGCCGCACCCTGCGGGTGACGGGATATAAGGTGATAGGCGCCGTTCCCAGCCTCTCGACCGCCCGCTACGGAGGACTGACCAAAACGTACGTACAACTTTCCGTAAGGGAGCTGACCAACTCCCTGCTCCGCTTCCTGACCAAGCGGAAATCCCCCGGCGTGTTCATCATCAACCTGTTCAGCACCAGCGAGGATTCCGGAGAAGACATAATCGGGACACTGATCTGCGGGTTCATGCAAAGCCGCAAACTGAACACGAAGTTCATCTGCTACGATAAAGACTTCGATACCGCGTCCACCCAATACCTGCTTGCAAGGAGCGTCACGGACTTCTATACGCCGCAAGGAGAAGACGTGCTGATCGTCGCCTATCCGCCTCTGTCAAAGAGCAGCATATCGAGTGCCCTGTTGCACGACGCCAACGCCAACATACTGGTGACTCCGGCCGATCGCGGATGGAAAACGATAGACAAGCAACTATGCGAGCAGCTCATGTTGCAGTTGGGCAAGAGCAGTGTGCCTTTCCGTATCTGCCTGACCAACGCCAGCCGTGAAGCCGCCGAAGACTTCACCGGACAGTTGCCGCCATATACCCTGTTGCGCAGGATCAGCTATCATTTCAGCCAGTTGTCATTGACAGAAAAGATCATATTCAACCTCAGAAGAAAAGCAAAGGAAGCAGAAGACGAGGACGATGACGAATAGGAACACTACTTTCCATATCCTGCTTGCCGCACAATTCGCGCTAATAGCGGTAAGTATGCTTGTAAACGTCAAGACAGGGCTGTTCTCAATGGTTCTCATCTTGTTGCTCACCACCGTTTGCCTGATACAGCTCAGCAACGACAAGTCCACCGAATGGAAGCGAGGGCAAAACATAATGACCTGGCTGTTCATCGTCTGGCTGTCGTACTATATCATGGAGATCATGAACCCCAACTGCGTGTTGGAGGCATGGAACATCAACATCACGCCCTACGCGCTCATTCCCCTGATATGCGCATTCGTCGTTCCGGTCGTCATACGTACCAAGAAAGACATAGAACTGCTATTGATCGTATGGTCCGTGTTCGTCATCATCTTCACCCTCAAGGGATACTGGCAGAAAAACCACGGTTTCAGCGCCAAAGACCTTTACTTCCTGTACGCTCTCGGCGGCGCGCGCACCCACATCATCTGGTCGGGCATACGTTACTTCTCCTGCTTCTCGGACGCGGCAAACTACGGTGTGCACTCAGCGATGGCAGCCGTCACCTTCTCCATCTCCGCATTCTTTGTCGACTCCAGATGGAAGCGCATCTATTTCCTTTTTACAGCCTTGTGCGGTATCTACGGCATGGGTATTTCCGGAACCCGTTCCGCTATGGGAGTGCTTATGGGCGGCATGCTGATGATTACTATCATAGCCAAGAACTGGAAAGCGTTACTAGGGGGAATATTCATATCTATCAGCATTTTCGTATTTTTCTATTACACCAATATCGGGAGCGGAAACCAATACATCTCGCTTTCCCGCCGCAGCACATACAGTTCGCAGGTTTCACCCCCTTGTCGCGAATCACGTTACGTAACAATATGTTGGGGTTCGGCTGTCCCGATGACGGAAAATACGACACTCCCCACCCCACTCCCTACCTGCATGGCGCAGCCATGATGATAAAACGTGAGGTGATCGGGAAAGCGGGGATGATGCCTGAGATCTTTTTCCTGTACTACGAAGAGCTGGACTGGAGCACAAGCATGACACGTGCCGGCTACGAGCTATGGTACGAGCCCCGCTGCACGGTCTTCCACAAAGAAAGCCAGAGTACCGGACAACTCAGCCAGCTGCGTACCTATTACCTGACCCGCAACCGCCTGCTCTACGCCCGCCGCAACCTGAGGGGAGCCGCACGTCTGGGCTCCGTGCTCTATCAAAGCACTGTAGCAGCCTTGAAGAACGGTCTGCTCTATGCTTTAAAAGGACGCTTCGATCTCTTCCTGGCCGTCTGCAAAGGCGTCAATTCAGGACTGATCCTTCCGTCGGCCAACAAAGAAACAAAAGAACAAAAAAACGAATACTATGAACATCATTGACTGGGTTCTCTACATCCCCCTCACGCTATGCGTATGCTACTTGCTGCTTTACGCCATCGCCTCCAAGTTCTACCGGGCTCCCCAATATCCCGAAGCCCGTACGCTCCGGCACATTGTCGTGCTATTCCCCGCCTACAAGGAAGACCGTGTGATACTCTCTTCGGTCCGCAGTTTTCTCGGGCAGGACTATCCGAAGGAGTTGTTCGACCTTGTCGTCATTTCCGACCAGATGCAGCCGGAAACGAACGAAGCCTTACGCACGCTCCCCATCCGGCTACTGATGGCGGATTACACGGAAAGCTCCAAAGCCAAAGCGCTGGCTATGGCCATGAACAACATCGACACCGATCTCTACGACATAGTGGTTATCATGGACGCCGACAACGTGACCGTCCCCGAATTCCTGTCCTGCATCAACCGTGCGTTCGACAGTGGCGTAAGATCCATACAGGCTCACCGGACAGGTAAGAATCTGAATACCGATATCTCCATTCTGGACGGTGCGAGCGAAGAGATCAACAACGGCTTCTTCCGCAGCGGGCACAACGCGCTCGGACTTTCTGCCGGGTTATCCGGCTCGGGAATGGCCTTTGATGCAAAATGGTTTCAACAGAATGTGCAATACCTGCAAACGGCAGGCGAAGACAAAGAACTGGAATCCATGCTGTTGCAGCAGCGAATCCATACAGTCTATCTGAACGACCTCCCTGTGTTCGATGAAAAGACACAGAAAAAAGAAGCGATCAGCAACCAGCGCAAACGTTGGATAGCGGCGCAGTTCGGAGCACTCCGCGCTTCGTTGCCCCACTTGCCGAAAGCCCTGCTGCAAGGCAATATAGACTATTGCGACAAGATATTCCAATGGATGCTGCCTCCCCGCCTGATACAGCTGGCAGGAGTGTTCGGACTGACTTTCGTTTTCACCGTTATCGGTCTTGTCATGAGCCTGCGCAATGGAGGAAATGAATGGACGATGGCCATCAAATGGTGGATTCTGTCGGTAGCACAGGTCTCCGCCATGATTCTACCCGTACCGGGAGGGCAACTGCTTACCAAAGAGGTAGGGAAAGCCATCATGAAGATACCTATGCTGGCTGTCACCATGATAGGCAATTTATTCAAACTTAAAGGAGCAAATAAGAAGTTCATCCATACAGAGCACGGTGAACATCACTCTCATTCATAAACACATTATCCCAAACAAGAAGCAATGAAAATAGCCATTGAAGCACAGCGCATCTTCCGCCCCAACAAACATGGAATGGATTTTGTCGCTCTTGAGAGTGTCCGTGAGTTACAGAAGATGGATCACGAAAACGAGTATTTCATTTTCGTCAGTCCCGGTGAAGACAAATGCCTGAAGAGTTCGGAGAATATGCACGTCATCGAACTGAAATGCCCTACCTATCCGCTGTGGGAACAGGTGGCTCTTCCACGAGCAGTGAAGCGCATCCGCCCCGACTTGTTGCATTGTACCAGCAATACGGCTCCGTTGAACTGTCCCGTGCCGTTGGTGCTGACGCTGCACGACATCATTTATCTGGAGAAACGCCAATCGTCCAGCCTGTCGCTATATCAGGAGATGGGATGGCATTACCGCCGTCTGGTAGTGCCCCGCATACTCCCCAAATGCAAGAAAATCATTACAGTTTCCCGGTTTGAACGTCAGCGTATCCTCGATGCGCTGCACCTGTCCGACGAACAGTTGGTTGCCGTATACAACGGATTCAACAGCCATTTCCATCTTCAGCCCAAAGCTCCGGAAATCACCCGGAAGTATATCGATGCGGACGAATATCTCTTTTTCTTGGGAAATACCGATCCGAAAAAGAATACGCCACGAGTGCTGAAGGCGTACAGTGACTATCTGAAACGTTCGCGGAAGAAGCTCCCGCTGCTCATAGCCGACCTCAAGGAAGACGCTATCGACCGGATACTGGGGGAAGAGAAGATTACGGACATCAAAGGCTACCTGTATTTCCCCGGATACATTGCGAATACCGACCTTCCGGCACTGTATAGCGGTGCATTCGCATTCCTTTATCCCTCTCTTCGCGAGAGTTTCGGTATCCCTATGCTCGAAGCAATGGCCTGCGGTACGCCTGTCATTGCCGGAAACACTTCGGCAATGCCCGAAATAGCGGGTGAAGGGGCTTTGCTGGCTGATCCGTTCAGTTCGGAGGACATCACGGCGAAGATTCTTCAACTGGAAGAAGATGCGGAATTTTACAGGCAACAAGCGGACTACGGAGTGGAGCGCAGCAAACTGTTCTCATGGAAGAACAGTGCAAAAGCATTGCTCGATATTTATAGGAATATGACGGAATAGGAAGTCGCCGTTAGAAAAGCACGTATAACCGTATCGCTGGGCAAAGCTCTGATTTATGGGAAAAGATCGAATCTCTTTTGTGGATATTTCTGCATTTGCAACAACCTTCTTTCTATCTTTTTCCATTTGAAAGGTGCAGAGCCCAGCATTCTTATAGGCTCGTCAAAATTAATATCTTCCCAATAGGTAAGGGCCTTCAGAGGCATGATTACATTTGCTTTATATTTATGTTCATAGGCCTCCAGCATTTCTCTCAATGAAAGCAAAGTGGAGAGGTAGGCCAAATCGATAAAGTCCTTTATACGAGTGCCGTTGCCCGCAATAGCATTCAGTTTCATAGCGGCAATATCGACAGGAGAAGCCAAACGGATAACATCTTCCTCAACACACGGAGACAACCAAGGATATTGGTGTGAAATACAATCTATCTGGACTCCTCTAATTTCCCCTTTCAGCGTACTTCTGGAAATAAAATCCAACTCTAAATCATAATTTTCCACCAAATAGGAAGACAGTTCGGATTCATCGAACGACAAATCTGAGAACAAATCCAAATCAACACTTATACGATGCCCCAACTGCAAGGATAATGAAGTTCCGCCCACCAGTACAAAGTGTTTGAGTCGGCAGTCTTTCATTAACGTTGTCAAGAGTTCCAATGTTGAGGGTGAGACAGTTTCCTTGTGTAACATTTTAAATCCTCCTTTTTTAAGTCAAACACAGCACAGACAAAAGAAATATCTTTCGCATTCATTGTCGGAATTTCCTTGATACTTTCCTTTACTCCCTCCACTCCATACCTATTTAAGATGGCAAAGAAATCATCTTTCCGCCCCCGTTCAATCACCCGCTGAACGACCAACGTACGCATCTTATCCCAATCAAAACGTGACATATCATACTCCCAAAATAGGGACTGACGTATCTGCGCATCTGTATGTTGCTTATAATTGTCGAAAAACATCCTCATCAAAATTAGATTTCCTATCAACAAAGTAACAAATAAAATTCCACTTTTCCTCATTTGAAAAAGAAAATATATAAAAAGACTTGCAACACCGGTATTCAGCTACCAGATTGCAAGTCTTGTTTTCCATCCTACTCTTGACCGGAGAAGAACTCGGATTCTTTCACCTCAAAGCACGGACACGCCTTAATCCACTCTTCCGGCTCTATCTCCCCGTTTCCGTTCAGGTCGGGGCTCAAGTCACGATGACCGCAGATACGGCAACCGGGATAATCACGCAGCAACGCGAGAACGAGCACACGCATGGAATGAATCTGCCACTCGGTACGGGTATCGGTGGGACGACCGTGACAATCCAGCCCACCTTCATAACAGATGCCAATCGAACGAGCGTTATAGCCGCGCGCATGAGCTCCGATACGTTCTATTTCACGGGTAGACTTGATGTCGCCATTTTTTCGGATATAAAAATGATACCCCACACCGTTGAAACCACGACGGCGATGGCACACGTCCAGGTCGTCTTCCGTGAAATCCCTGTCCGCCCTAGTGGCGGAACAGTGGATCACAATCAGGTCAATCTTCCTCATCAACCTGCCCTTTCATTCTTTTAGCTTTTCTCTTTCTGCGAAAGAAGAACAACACTTCCAATACAACTTCCAAGATTTTGTCAACCATAGCCTTGCATTTTTAATTGATTATTTATTCACTGAATACTAGAACATCGGAGATCCTGCAGAATTGCTCCGTAAGACATTTCTGCGGAATATATCTGTAGAACATCCCTGTCGGATTACTCCGCCGGATCCGGAGCTTCCCCATTGTTATCTCCGTCCTCTCCTCCGCCAGAACCGTCCGGACTGCCGCCATCATCTCCCGAAGCGTTCTTCTTATCCGAGAGCAACTCAAACACCATATTATTATCTCCGCCACGAGTAGTGGCCGTACTGTCGTTTGCCAGTCTGAGGGAATTGTCGACTTTGAAACGAAGATTGACACGGGTAATGCTTCTCACGGTGCAGTCTTTCTCCAATTCCACACCGGGACAGGTCAGCGTGGTATAGAAGATTCCCAACCCCTCCACTTTCACTTTATTGCCTGCCACAAGGACTTTCTTCATCGCGCGGACAAAGGATTTCATGACGTGCGACACGTCCTCCACCGAAAGCGAACCGATCGTTTCGATTTCGCGCGCCAGCGCCTCTATTGAATAGATTTTTGACTCCCCCGACTTAGGTTTGAGGGCAAATACCATCGGCGAATCCGCATCGCTGATTCGTTTTCTGCGCTTATAGCGCACCACTGTAACTGTTGCCATAAAAATTGTTGTTTCTACGAAAAGAAGGACATTCTTCCTTTCTGTTGGTACAACAAAAGTACGACAACCGAAAGACGGATTAACGGATTACACCGGACTAGGAGGGATTAGAACGGATTAAAAAAGGATAACAAGGAATAAGAACAAAAAAACAGGTCTTTTTTAAGCTGTGCGCTCACTTCTTACCAATCGCTCCACAGCATTAATGAATGCTTCCGCACGCGGACGAAGCACATCCACCAGAGCAGCGTCACAATAGGCAAAGTCACCATAGTCGCTACTATGGCGTTTATCAAAAAGCAAACCGAAGGTTGTACTATGTTCCAAATCAAGCAAACCCGTCCGGACAAAATGCATTGAAAGTTGTGTTTTTACTCCATTATGGGTATTAGCCTCAATATGACGGTTCAACAACAGAGCAGACGCGGCATAATAACAAGCATAATACAGCCGATTGACCGTTGCGTTAAAATAGTCTCCCGTACGTAATAAATCCGCTTCTCCTAACGTCTGCCTGGCCCGTTCCAAACGATAATCCACCATAGCGGCACGGGTTTCATCATCCAATCGCTCTTTCATAACACAATGCCTTCCCGATTAATGTTAAGTGTCAGTGGTGTAGTAATATTTTCCCATACACGTTTCAACACGACCAATGTATTAATAGCTACCCCCGTTTGCGCTTCCAGTTCGCTTAAAGGACGGCGCAAAGTAAGCTCGGTTTCCGGTGTCAGTTCCTTCTCATCCACTACGATAAGCAAGTCTATATCAGAATCATGCCGGGCTTCCCCACGAGCTTCCGAGCCATAAAGTATGGTACGTGCCGTAGGCGCTATGCGATGCATTGTTTCCGCAATACGATGAACAATATCTGTACGTTTCATAAGCTATTTTTCCTCCTCTCCCACAAAGTTAAGAAAAGAATGGCTAAAACCTATATTTTCTCTCATTTTCTTTTTATCTCACCCCCAAAAACAGCCGGAACAGCTTGGCAAATCCGGTAAAAAAGCGTAACTTTACACTCTATAAATACGGACTAAAAACAATCAGAAAATGAAGACAAATGCAGAGCCGACCGATGACGAAAAGAAAGAGAAAACATTTGAATACCGAAGCTACGGAAAAGGGGAACTTGCCATGTTGTACCTCCCCGACATACAGCAGCAGAGTGCGGTAGACCGTTTCAACAAATGGATAGCCGCCGCTCCGGGACTGAAAGAACGACTCATCGCCACCGGCATGAATCCCCGAAGCAGAAGCTATACCCCCGCACAAGTACGGCTAATCGTAGAAGTGCTGCAAGAGCCCTGAACACAAGTACCGCTCATCCATAGACAAGTACCCCATTAAGCAAGCTCTCTCCCTGCCATTCACTCTTCAAACAACTCCTTATCCGGCAGCCAGCAACTGGAGTCGAACGTCACACCTCCGACGCGCTGTTCTACGGGAACAGCCGGATCATGCGATTCCACGCACGGCAGGTAACGCCCGCTCACGGGATCATACGCAAAAGTCACCATCCCACCCATTCCGAGATGTTTGAACTTCACCTTATCCACATACACGCGGGTCACCCCCACCTCCTTGTCACGTTCCACCACAATACCATAATCCGCCTTATTGAAGAAATCGGCAGAGCCGTTGATATC
>ENA-USUK01002165-USUK01002165.1-human-gut-metagenome-genome-assembly--contig:-NODE-2165-length-13659-cov-4.640627_pt1 | contig 13659 bp, 12 predicted proteins | sample MGYA00250062_ERZ773400 | MGnify/ENA primary metagenome ERZ773400 (study PRJEB29103, sample SAMN06111961) | human gut metagenome | biome: human gut; feature: ankylosing spondylitis patient; material... | reverse complement strand
ATCGGCACAGTGCCGGAAATCCTTTTTCATGATCTTATGTACCGTATCATCGAACGACGCCAGCGTTCCTTCCACGGCAGACTTCGTATACGGATATGTGATCGTCGGTACGCCGCCGTCCTCTCCGGTATAGTAGAGGTGCATCTTACTGACCTTCCGCCCGGTACGCTCCTCCACGAGATGGGCATAGATATGAAGCTGCCGACGGTACCGCTCAAGCCGATCCCGCATTTTCTCCATATCCGGTTTCCGTTCGGCTTTGAAATCCATGATCTCGACCGTGTCGCCCTCGCCGCGGATCAGGTCGACCTTGCCTTCAATGATGTAATCCGGCTTCACCAGAGAAACATCCACCTCTGCTTGCTGGATGGCAGACCAGTCGCCGTGCTGCCGCTCTACATAGCGGAGCACTTGCTTCAATGCCGCCTCGCGCTGAGGACCGGCGAGGTAGGTGTGCTCGGTTTTCGTCAATGACACATAGTTGGAGGCAAACCAACGGTTCACGTTTTCCTCGGTGATCGTCTGCTCCTCGTGCCTGAGTGCAGCACGGTGAACATCCTCTATCGTCTCATGGACAAGCGTACCGAAGAGCATAGCGTTGGCACGGACGGGCATGAACTCCAGTTCGCGGTAGAACTTGTACTGCAGGGCGCAGGTCTCATACACTGTGATGTGCGATGTGAACGAGTAGGTGCTCTTGACGTTCACGGCCTTCACGGACTTGAAGTTGAACTCCCGGATATCAAATGCTTCGCTGTCCACGGACTGAAGCTCGTCATAAACCTCTTTGAAGTAAGCGCTGGGTGTCCGCTTGTCCTCATTGCAGGTCAGTATCAACAGATCCTGCGCACGGGAGAAAGCCGTGTAGTACAGACGCCAGAAATCAAAGAATTTTGTGACCTCATACGGTTCAAATGCCGGGCGCTTGAAGTAGCGATCCTCTATCGTCATCATAAGGTCGTTTGTGGTTTTTCTCGGCACATTTGTCAGAGAATCCACAAAAACAATCGGGAACTCCATCCCTTTGGACTGGTGGATCGTAAGGAATGAGACGCAGCCGCTCGGCGCATACTCGGAATCATCCTCATACTCCGTGATACCGCCGTCATAGAGCAGGCGGAGATACAGATTAAAGAGCAGTTCCGTATTGGCATCAATGCCGCGTTTCCCGCGATACTTGTCGGCCGATAAGACATCCACCCGGTGGAGGTATTCAAATTTTCCGATGATCTGCGTCAGCTTTGCCAGATTTCGAGCTGGTCGGATATCGACAACGCCGACATCCATATCTGTATCCAGAATACCGGCAAAAGGCTGAAACTCAAACATCTGATACATGAGCCCACAGTAGGCGTAGTCCGTTGCGTCGGTCAGGCTTACATGGTCTTTTCCTCGGCGGCGTATCCATTTCAGCAGGTCGGTGTGCTCCGGCTGCATCAGATACTCATTCGCCAGCATGATACAGTTCCGATAATAAGTCAGGTGCTCAGGCTGTAAAAAGGTATACTCCCCGTTTTCCAACCCCTGCACATAAAACGGGAACATCAGCATAAGGCAGCCGAGCGCCAGTCGTATTTCGTCACGCTGGAAAAACATATCCGAACGCGGTGAGTAAACATTGATATGGTTCTCCTCAAGAAAACGAGCAAGAGCAGTCACCCTCGGATGTTTGACTGAGTTGAAGAGAAACGCTATCTGATTATAGTCCATCAGCTTGCCGGATGTTTTCAGGTTGTTGATAAACTGCAGGATCTTCTCATGCCATTCATCCTCGTCATTCACACCGGCTAATTTCACGACCGCAGGGCTGTGAAGTGCGGATTTTTCATGAGGTTCAATGCGTTTTTCATATCTGAAATTTTCCCAGCGAAACTTGAACTTTGCACCATCCGTGGTATCCATCCATCGGTTATAAAAATCAACGATGTCGCTGTTGGAACGATAGTTGATGACCAGCGGGATAATACGGCATTCGCCATTGGCAAACTTCTGCGGAAATTCCAGGATGTTTCGGATGGTTGCACCGCGGAAACGGTACAGGCCCTGGTCATCGTCTCCGACCACGCAGATATTCTTTCTTTCCCCGGCGAGGAGAAACACGAGTTGCTCCTGAATATAGTTCGTGTCCTGGTATTCATCGACCATGATATGCGTGATCGCAGAGCGAAGCTCATTCAGAATGCCCTCGTTATCGCAGAGAAGCCGATATGCCTCTATCTGGATGGAGGAGAAATCCATCAGATTCGCTTCCGTAAGAATTGTGCGATATTCCTGAAGCATCCGACCGAGTGATGCAATCGATGGGTCATGGTCAGACATCAGCTCCTCCGGCGAAACCAATTCTTCGGAAAGGTTGTTTACAAAGTTACAGATCGTTTCGGCTTGCTTCCATGCGCCACCGTTCGGAAGGACGATTTCAATCTCCGGAATACTTCTGAAACGATGGATATTCTGAAATACCATATACTGCTGGTCAAACGAATCCATCAAGCGGTAGTTTCGGCGAAGCCGTGTATATTCCAAATGCTCTTTCAGCATACGAAGGCAGAGCGAGTGGAACGTACCGATATACATTTCGTTGATGTTTGCCGTGATGTTTCGATTTGCAAGCTCGTTTGTAATACGTGTTACCAGTTCCTTCGCAGCCTTTTCCGTAAATGTGGCAATGAAGATGCTCTCCGGCCTTACATTGCATTCCTCTATGAGGTAGATTGCACGCTGCACGAGCGTATATGTTTTGCCGGTTCCGGGACCTGCCGTTATGAGGACAGGACCGTCTGCAGCCGCTATTGCTTTTCGCTGCCCGTCATTTGCGTTTCCAAAATCAAACATAGCTGATTACCACAATTCTTCATTGAATGATTCGTAAGCGCTTAGCTATACTACATGATTGTTAAAGTATACCATTATTTTAATCTATCAGCAACCATTATTCGTTTCTCTTGATGAACAGGCAAAGCGCATAATACCGCTATTCAATCACTTAAACGCGCAAGTCAGGTACCGCCTCCATCTGTTGCTAATAAAAATCCCCAAAAGCTATACAGCTTTTAGGGATTTGGTACGCCCGACTGGATTCGAACCAGCGGCCTACAGAGTCGGAGTCTGTCACTCTATCCAACTGAGCTACGGGCGCATATTTGGTTGTGGGTTTCTGCGATAGTCGTCAAATAGTAGTCAACGACCACGCATTTTTCCTCTGCCGTTCCCGCGAACGCAGGTGCGGCAAGGCTTTGCGCCATATCTCAACTGGAGATGCCTGAAATGTCGGAGTCTGTCACTCTATCCAGCTGAGCTACGGGCGCATATGGAGCAGAGGGAGGCTTTTCCCCCTTGCGACTAATTTATTATACCATCTTTTTCGGGAATGTAAAGAAGAAAACTGCACAAAAGACAAAAAAGATTGTTAAAAAAGTTGACAAGTTCTGGAATTTGGAGTACAATTCAGAAAGACGAAAACAAGCGGTAGGGGAAAGTGGGCTGCAGCCCGGCTCCTGCCGCCGGCAAAGAAGAAGGACGCATATGAAAAAACAAAAGGTCTCGGATGCGGTGATCCATCGTCTGCCCCGCTATTACCGCTATCTGGACGAGCTGCATAACAAGGGCGTGGTACGCATTTCCTCCAATTCGCTGGGGCAGAAAATGGACATCACCGCCTCTCAGATCCGGCAGGATCTCAGCTGCTTCGGTGAATTCGGGCAGCAGGGCTACGGCTATAACGTGGCGGAGCTGCGCTCGGAGATCGGCCACATTCTGGGCATCGACTCCGGCTACCGGCTCATTGTGGTGGGAGCGGGCCATCTGGGCCATGCGCTGCTGCAGAACTTCGACTTTCAGAAGGTGGGCTTTCAGGTGGATACCGCCTTCGACGTGTCCCCGGCGCTGATCGGTACCAAGATCCACGACGTGACCATCCGGCCCATGGAGGAGCTGGAACACTATGTGGAGGAGTACCACCCCAACGTGGCGGTGCTGACCGTGCCTCAGAGCGTGGCCCAGCCGCTGGCGGATCGGCTCATTGCTCTGGGAGTGAAGGGCTTCTGGAACTTTACCAATGTGGAGCTCTCCACCCAGACCAAGGGGGTATTCTTCGAGGACATCCACTTTGTGGATACCCTCCTGACCCTCAGCTACCGTATCTCCCGGCCGGAGGAACTCTATTAAGGGGCGGATCATACTATGGAATGAGACCTGCGGGTCCAATTTTCATAGGAGGTCACGTTCTTATGTGCAATCAGAACTCCTGCTTCGGCGGCTGCGGCTGCTGGATCATCATCGCCATCATCATCCTGTGCCTGTTCTGGGGCGGCAACGGCTGCGGCTGCGGCAACACCCAGAATAACAACGGCTGCGGCTGCGGCTGCTGACCGGGCGGCCCCATAGGGGGCAGCGGAACACATGAAAGGGACGCCTCCGGCCACGCCGGGGGCGTCCTTTTGTGCAGAGATCGTACCATCGATGAGTAAAGAAAAAGCGCCGGAAGGACACGCTGTCGGGCGTGCTTGCGCTTGCCCACCGAGAGGATAAAAGCAGAACAACGCCGGTGCTTGCTGACAGCAGACACCGGCGCTGTTTCATGTTCGGTCGTTACTCACCGAAGTTGTTCTGGATCAGAGATACCAGAGCATCCACGGCTTCCTTTTCATCAGAGCCGTCAGCGATGAGGGTGATGTTGGTTCCCTTCACAATACCCAGGGACAGCACGCCCAGCAGACTCTTGGCGTTGACCCGGCGCTCTTCCTTCTCCACCCAAATGCCGCTCTTGAACTCGTTGGCCTTCTGAATGAAATACGTAGCGGGACGTGCGTGCAGCCCCACCTCATTCTGAACGGTAATTTCCTGCGTATACATCAAACCAGCACTCCTTTATTCGCAGTCTTCAAGCCGACTGCTACACATACTATTATAACGGATAACGGGGAGAAAGCAATATTCAATCCCACAAAAATTTGTGGCGATTGCAGAGAATCAAAGAAAAAATTCGTCGTTCTACACGAAAGCGGCTTATTTCAGCTCCACCACGGTGACACCGGCCTCACCCTCGCCGTAGCGGCCCAGCCGGAAGCTTTTGACGGCCTTGTTACGCTTGAGGATCTCATGGACGGCCTTTCGCAGAGCACCGGTACCCTTTCCGTGGATGATGGTGACGGTGCCCAGCTTGGCCATGACGGCACTGTCCAGATAGTTTTCCACCACGCTCTCGGCCTCCAGCGTCTCATAGCCCCGGATATCCAGCTCCGAGGAGGCACGGGACACGGTGTTCAGGGTGGCGGCGGAGGAACTGGGGGCGGGCTTGGACTTCTTGGGAGCGCCCTCCAGCAGGCGCACCTGCTGGGCCTTGACGGTCATCTTCATGCGGCCCGCCTGCAGCAGCAGGGTGCCGTCGCCGTTGACGGCCAGCACCGTGGCGGCCATCTTCACGCCGGGCAGCTCCACCTGATCGTCCACGGCGATGGGCCGGGGCGGTGTATAGGCAGGCTCCTGCTCCTCGTCCCGCAGGTGCAGCTGCTCCTCCGCCGTTTTCAGATGGTGGCGCACGGCGGCCTTGGCATCGTTGAGGGCCTGCACGTTGGCCTGCTTCTGCTGCTCCTTCCGCAGCTGGTCCAGCTGGGCGAAGATCTCCTCCGCCTGCTGCTGGGCCTGCCGGACGATGCGCTTGGCCTCAGCCTCTCCCTTGGCCCGTGCGCTCTCCTTGCCCTTTTCCATCTGCTCCCGGAAGGTCCGGGCCTTCCGGGAGTCCTCCTCCCGCTGCCGCCACAGTCGGTCGGCCTCGTTCTGGGCCTTCTCCAGCCGCTGGCGCTTCTCCTCCAGCTGGGTCAGCACGTCCTCGAAGCGAACGGAGTCGCTGTCCATCTGGGCCTGTGCCGCCTGAATGACGGACTCATCCAGCCCCAGCCGCCGGGAGATGGCGAAGGCGTTGGACTTACCGGGGATGCCGATGAGGAGTCGGTAGGTGGGCCGCAGGGTCTGTACGTCGAACTCGCAGCTGGCGTTCTCCACCCCCGCCGTGGTCATGGCGAAGGTTTTCAGCTCGGCATAGTGGGTGGTGGCGGCGATGAGAGCCCCCTGATTCCGGGCCTCCTGAATGATGGCGATGGCCAGAGCCGCACCCTCCACCGGGTCTGTGCCGGCGCCCAACTCGTCGAACAGCAGCAGACTGTGGTCGTCCACTTCATTCAGGATCTGGACGATGTTGGACATATGGGCCGAGAAGGTAGACAGGCTCTGCTCGATGCTCTGCTCATCTCCTACGTCCGCCAGCACCCGACGGAACACCCGCACGGCGCTGCCGCCGTCGGCGGGGATGTGCAGGCCGCACTGGGCCATCAGGCTCAGCAGTCCGATGGTTTTCAGGGTCACGGTTTTGCCGCCGGTGTTGGGGCCGGTGATGACCAGGGTGTCGAACTGCTCACCCAGCTCCACGGTGATCGGCACCGCCTTGGCTTGATCCAACAGGGGGTGCCGGGCCCGGCGTAGGGCAATACCGCCCCGGCGGCGCACCTCCGGGCGGCTGGCGTTGAGCTGATAGCTCAGCTGCGCCCGTGCAAAGATCACATCCAGCTGCACCAGAATATCGTAGTCCCAGAGGATGTTCTCCATCTGGCCGGCACACTCAGCAGAGAGCTGGCGCAGGATGCGGTCGATCTCCTTCTGCTCACGGGCCTCCAGCTCCTTGAGCTCGTTGTTGGCCTGCACCACGCCCATAGGCTCCACGAACAGCGTGGCACCGGAGGAGGAGATGTCGTGGACCAGACCCGGCAGACTGCCCTTGCACTCGGCCTTCACCGGCACCACGAAGCGGCCGTCCCGCTGGGTGATGAGGGCCTCCTGCAGGACCTTGGCATAGGAGGGGGAGGAGATGATACGCTGCAAAATCTGTCGGCCCTTGGTGGCCGCCAGCCGCATTTTCCGGCGGATATCCGCCAGCTCGCTGCTGGCGGTGTCGGCAATGGTCTCCTCGTCCAGAATGGCGGAGCGTATCTTATCCTCCAGATAGCGGTTGGTGTGCAGAGAGGAGAACAGCCGGTCCAGCACCGTGGCCTCCCCCTGCCGCTGGGCGTCGTATTCGCTGACCCGGCGGCTGGCGGTCAGTACGCCTGCCACATCCAGCAGTTCACGGGTGTTCAGCATACCGCCGTGGTCGGCACGGGTCAGGGCGGCGGATACATCCTTGACCCCGGAGAAGGAGGGGCTGCCGTGGAGGCCCAGCCTCTCCTTGGCGGCGTCGGTCTCATCCAGCAGATGCAGCACCTCCTGCGTGTCCGTGGCGGGAGTCAGGCGCAGGCACCGCTCCTTGGCGGCGTCGCTGACCGCCTTGGCCGCCAGCTTTTCCAGCACCGCCGGGAGCTCCAGTGTGCGGATGGATTTTTCAAACAAATCAGTCATATGTAGGTTCCTCTTGCGGCAAAATGGATTTATAGTAGTCCAGCGTCCGGAAGCTGCGCTCCAGCTGGGCGGTGACATAGACCTCCGCCGCCTGCCCCAGCTGGCGCAGGGCGGGGGTATCCAGCGTGAAGCTGTAAAGCTTCTTATCCGGGCAGTACAGCACGTGGCGCAGGGCCGCCAGAGCGGCGGGGGATAGGGGCATGGCCAGCCCGCCCTTTTCCCGGCAGGCGGCGCAGCACACCACCCCGTGGACGGCGTCCAGCACCGGCTTCTCCGGCTCCGGCCGCCCGCACACGGCGCAGCCGTCAGCCAGAGGCTCGAAGCCCGACAGCGCCATGAGCCGCAGCTCGAAGGCGGGCTTTACCAGCTGGGGCGGCTTATGCAGGACACTGAGGGCGTACAGGGCATTCAGCAGCAGCCGCAGCAGCTGCGACGTGTCCTCCGTCTGTGCCGTGGCGTCCGTCAGATCGGCCAGATAGGAGGCAAGGCTCAGAGCCACGAAGTCCGTCCGCAGGCCGGTGAACAGCTCCAGCGTCTCCGCCTCGTCCAGCATGAACCACTGACCCTTTTCGTAGATGGTCAGCTCCGAATAGGCCAGCAACTGACACGCCGCCGCCAGACGGCTGTTTTTCCGCCGGGCGCCCCGTGCAATGAGGGAGATCTTCCCCCGATCCGGGGTCAGCACCGTCAGAATTTTGTCCGTCTCCCTGGTCACGGTTTCCCGCAGCACCAGTCCGGCGGTGACGATGGGTTGGTTTGGCATGATTCCTCCTCCCACCGGTGCAGCAGATACAGCTCCGGCGCTCCGGTCTCCAGAAAAAGATTCCAGTAATCGCACATGATCTCCACCCCCGGCATTAGCTTGCCGCCGCCGGGGCGAAACATAAGTGGTAAGTTTTAGGGTCGGCTCATGTTTCTAACGGGAATTACTGTTCGTTGTAGCCCTGTGAACGGATGAAGTTCACATTGTCCCGCCAGTTTTCCTTGACCTTCACCCACGTTTCCAGATAGACCTTGGTACCCATGAACTTCTCGATATCCTGCCGGGCCAGCGTGCTGATGCGCTTGAGCATATCCCCGTGCTTGCCGATGATGATGCCCTTGTGGCTGGCCTTTTCGCAGTAGATGGTCACGTCCAGGTCGATGATGCCGGAGTCCTCCCGCTCGGTGAAGCGGGTCACCTCCACTGCCGTGCCGTGGGGGATCTCCTTATCCAGACACAGCAGCATTTTCTCCCGAATGATCTCGGCGCAGACCTGTTGATCCGGCTGGTCGGTGGTCATGCCGTCGGGGAACAGCTGCGGTCCTTCCACGGCGTACCGCTGCATCTGGGCCAGCAGCTCCTCCAGACCGTCGCCGGTGCGGGCGGAGATGGGGATGATGGCGTCGAAATCCGGGTAGACCTCGCTGTATGCGGCGATGACCGCCAGCAGATCGTCCTTGCGCTCCACGGTGTCGATCTTATTGATGCACAGTACGCAGGGCAGCTTCTCCTCCCGGATGCGCTGGAGAAGGATCTTCTCCGGCTCTCCCACGTGGGGGATGGGCTCCACCAGCAGCAGGGCGGCCTCCACACTGGCCAGACTCTCCCGTACGACCTTCACCATATAGTCCCCCAGCCGGGAGCGGGCCTTGTGCAGGCCCGGCGTATCCAGCAGGATGAACTGGGTGTCGCCCCGGTTCACTACACCGTAGATGCGGTTTCTGGTGGTCTGGGGCTTGTTGGAGACGATGGCGATCTTCTCACCCACCAGGGCGTTGGTGAGACTGGACTTGCCCACGTTGGGCCGTCCGCACACGGTGATCATAGCGGTTTTGGTGATGGTGTTTTTCTCATTCATAAGGTGATCCTCAGCTTTCTGTGAGCAATTTTGTTATGTTGTGATGGATGGTAGTGTAAACTGGTAAGTGACAGAGTTCTGCCAGCACTCCTCGTTTGTCAGGTCCTCCCCGATCACCTCGCCGCCCATGCGCTCATAGAAGCTTCGAGCATTGAAATTTTCCGGAACACAGTGGCAGATGAAGGCGTTGGCATGGTGCTCCCGGCAATATGCGCTCATGAAATCAAAGGCTTGCCGTCCGATCCCCTGTCGCTGGTATTCAGAGACAATATAAAGGGATTGCAGGGTGATCACGTCGGTTTTATTTATCGTCAGATAGCCGATATTTTGCCGACCCTTTCGGATAAGGTACACGGAATATGCCGGGTGATGGACCCTCAGCAGTTCCATTTCCCTGTGCCGGTTCCAGTCAAATTCATCTATCATGGAATCGGGGTAGATGCCTCGGTATGTGGTGCTCCAGATCCTTTGCCGCAGGCCGATGATAGACGGTACGTCCTCTTCGGTTGCCTCGACAAACAGCTTATCCTCGGCCATGATGCAGCTCCTTCCGCAATTTCCGGTGATCCTCAGCTTTCTGTGAGCAATTTTGAATAGGGACAGGGAGAAATTTACTTCTCGCTTCATTCATCCAGCAGCTGCTTTTCTTGGTTTTCTGGCGGCCTTTCTCACCGCTCCAGACCCAGTAGGGCCATGATGGCCTCCTCTCTGGCCCGCATCTGTGCCTTCATAGGCCCCTCGTCCAGATGGTCGTAGCCCAGCAGATGCAGCACCGAGTGGGTTACCAGATAGGAGAGTTCCCGCCGCTTGGAGTGACCGTACTCCCTGGCCTGCGCCGCCACCCGCTCCATGGAGAGTACCATGTCCCCCAGCGGGATAAGGCCCGTGCCGGGGTCGGCGTCCTCCGGGCCGGGCAGCTGGCCGGGGGTCAGTTCAAACTCCGGGAAGCTGAGGACGTCCGTGGGGCGGTCCACCTGCCGCAGCTCTCGGTTGATCTCGTGGATGCCGTCGTCATCCGTCAGGAGCACGTCCACCTCGCAGGGGGCCGTGAGTCCCTCCGCCGCCAGCGCCGTGCGGATGGTCCGGCGGATCAGGGCGCAGTTGGCATCGTTGGCGGCGCCGGGTACATCGGCGGTGATGGGGATGTAGTGTGTCTTTCTCATTTGCGCTTCTCCTCGAATCGGGCGTAGGCCTCGATGATCCGCTGCACCATCACATGGCGCACCACGTCTTGCTGGGTCAGCTGGCAGATGCTGATGCCCTCCACGCCCTTGAGAATTTTCATGGCGTCCTTCAGGCCGCTGGGCTTGTCCCCCGGCAGGTCGATCTGGGTGATGTCGCCGGTGATGACCATTTTGGAGCCGAAGCCCATGCGGGTCAGGAACATCTTCATCTGCTCCCGGCTGGTGTTCTGGGCCTCGTCGAGAATGATAAAGCTGTCATCCAGCGTCCGGCCACGCATATAGGCCAGCGGGGCCACCTCGATATTGCCACGCTCCAGATATTTCTGGTACGTCTCCGCCCCCAGCATATCGAACAGGGCGTCGTATAGAGGCCGTAGGTAGGGGTCCACCTTGCTCTGGAGGTCGCCGGGCAGGAAGCCCAGCCGCTCTCCGGCCTCCACGGCGGGGCGGGTCAGGATGATGCGGTTGACCTGCTTGGCTCGGAAGGCGGCCACGGCCGCCGCCACCGCCAGATACGTCTTGCCGGTGCCGGCGGGCCCCACCCCGATGGTGACGGGGCTGTGGAGCACCGCCTGCACATACTGCTTCTGGCCGATGGTCTTGGGCTTGACGGGCCGGCCCTTGGAGGTGATGCAGATCACGTCCTGCGTCAGCTCTCCGATGCGCTCGGACTGGCCGCTGCGGCACAGGCCGATGACGTAGCGGACGTGCTGCTCGGTAATGGACTCCCCCTTGCCGGAGAGGGTCAGCAGCGCCTCCACTGCCTTGGCAGCCATCATCACCTCCTCTGGCTCCCCGGAGATCCGCAGCTCCCCGTCACGGTTCACCACCGTCACATGGAATTCCGCCTCCAGAAGCCGGATATTTTCATCAAACGAGCCGAACAGATTGATGGCCTCCTCCATTCGCTCGATGCTTACACGCTGTTCCATACGGGACAAGCCCCCTTATCTCTGTGTAGTCTCCGTTTCCGGCAGTGTCACGGTCTGGCCGATCTGCTCCAGACACTCCGCCTTCAGCACCACCGTCAGCCGGTCCCCCTGCCGCACAGCGGCGAAGCGGGTGTCGGTGACGGTGCTGCCCTCCGGTAGCCGGGCCGACAGCAGGGCCAGCAGCTGCTGCTCTCCCTCCTGACGGGCGCTCTGCTCCGTGCGCTCTGCGGCGGCGCCCTCCCATGCGGTGATGCGCTCCTGCACCAGCGTCAGGGGCAGGCGAAGCCCTCCGGGCAGGGTGAACGGTTTACAATATGTTATTTTATCACAATCCACCCCGGTGATGCTACCCTTTCCGTAGAATTTTATCCGGTGTTTTCCGATATCCAGCGCCCAGCGGCTGTGGCTGCGGCTTCCGGCGGCGGGCTGCGTGATCTGCAGCGGTACGCTGACCGACAGCTCATACCACGTTCTGGCCCACACGGCCCCCATGCTGTGGACAAACCGTGCGCCGATGTGCTCTGTTTCTGACACCCCGGAGATCAGCAGTTGCCCCTCCGTGACGGTGGTCCCCGGCAGCACCATGGCCTGCCCCTCCAGCGCCTCCACCTTGGTGATAAGGCCCGACCTCCGGGCCACGATGTTGGTGACGGCGCTCCGATCTGCCGCCTCCGGCGGACGGTGCCGCTCCACCACCTGCACATGGGCCACGCAGCCCCGGACGTTCACCGCCAGCCACGATACCTCCGGCAGGGCCAGCAGCACATGGTTGCGCATGGTCTCCTGATCGATGTGCAGACCCGGCGACCCCACGGTGATGCCGTAGTCCTCCAGCGCCCGGAGAATGGTCTCCGTGGGGACGGTGTCGTTGCCGCTGACCTGAAAATCCCAGATGACGAGGTTGCCGCCGAACATCAGCACCAGCGTCAGCACCGCTCCGGCCAGCAGCACGTACCGCCGGCGCAGACGCCGCCAGAACACCGGTACGCCGCCGCTGCGGCACAGGTGCAGGCTGCCGCCGGCGTCCTCCGCCGCCTGCCGCAGACGGGGCAGGTCTCGCCCCACGGCCCGCAGGGTCAGGCACACCGGCGACTCCCATGTCAGCTCCCAGAAGGGGATGCCCCGTGCGCCGCAGAGGTTCAGCACCCGCTCCGGACAGCCGCACTCGATCCGCACCAGCACCTGCCCCTGTAAAAAATGGACGATCTGACGATACATGGCCCCTCCTATGTCAGCAGCTCAATGGCGGCGATGGTGCCGCTGATCCGCAGCTCCCGGTCCGTCATGGCCAGCAGCTGCAGCTCTCGGCCTGTGATCCGCACCGTCATGTCGGCAGCGGCGATGTCGATGACCTCCGTGCTGTACCGCAGCACGCCCCGGTGCTGTTCCATATAGAACTGGCGGTCCCCCACCAGCTCCATGCGGCCCACCCCCACTGCCAGCTCCCCTGGCAGATCCAGCCGGTCCATGACCTCCAGACCGGCACGGGCCAGCCGCTTTTTGTCTCCCATGAGGCATCCCTCCCACGGTGGACTGTATGCGTACCGCCGGAAAAACTTGCCTGTCCGTGGCATGGCCCTCCGCCTGCCGTCATAAGCTGGCAGGGTAAAGGGAGGTGAGGGAGCATGGGCTTGGCACTGGGACTGCTGGCGGTCATGGCGGGGCTGCTGGCGGCATCGGAGACGGCGGCACAGGCGGTGCGGGAGGGACTGGCCCTCTGCGGCGGCTCGGTGATCCCGGCGCTGTTTCCCTTCCTCGTGGTGTCCCGGCTGTTTGTGGCCACCGGCAGCGCGGCGGCGCTGGGGCGGTTGCTGGCCCCCTTGACCCGCCGGGTGCTGGGGGTCTCCGGCCCCGGTGGTACGGCGGTGCTGCTGGGTCTGCTGGGAGGCTATCCGGTGGGCGCCCAGACGGCGGGAGAGCTGGTCCGCACCGGGGCAGTCTCCCGACAGGAGGGACAGCGGCTGCTGCTGTTCTGCAACAACTGCGGCCCAGCCTTTGCCTTGGGCGTGGCGGGGGTGGGCTGCTTCGGCAGTCTCCGGGCCGGGGCATGGCTTTGGCTGATCCATGTGTCGGCCGCCGTGCTGACGGCTTTGCTGACCCGCAGCACCTCGTCCCCAGAGGGACGGACTTCGCCGTCTGCGCCGATGTCTCTGGTCTCCGCCTTTCCGGGGGCCGTCCGGGGAGCGGGGGAGGGGATGCTCCACGTCTGCGGCTTCGTGGTGTTCTTTCTGGTGCTGACCCTGTATGGACTGCTACGCATAAGGTGAAAAGTTATGAAGTACCTTTGGGAAATGAGAATTGCGTAGGAAGAGTGCC
>ENA-USUK01002158-USUK01002158.1-human-gut-metagenome-genome-assembly--contig:-NODE-2158-length-13709-cov-30.129548_pt1 | contig 13709 bp, 20 predicted proteins | sample MGYA00250062_ERZ773400 | MGnify/ENA primary metagenome ERZ773400 (study PRJEB29103, sample SAMN06111961) | human gut metagenome | biome: human gut; feature: ankylosing spondylitis patient; material... | reverse complement strand
AATGATGTATATTTGCAATCAGAATGATTATTAATTAAACATTTTAGGCTTATGGCACAGACAGCAATGACAGTCCGGTGGTAGAACTGTGATGTTGCCACACGGACACTTGTTTCCCCATGGCGGACAGTGCATGTTGTATAGTATTTTGTCTTTTTGATGTGTAAATTTGTGAAGATTGCACAATACGTGATTGAGAGGATTGTTGTGTCAAGATGAAAACTAGCCAAAGTTTTATGGCTTTGGCTAGTGATTTTTGTATAGATTTACTATTGATTTTTGTGAGAGAGGTGTTCTAGGTGAGGGTTTGCGTGAGGTGTACGTGTGGGGTGGACAGTGTGCTTATTTGTTAATAGTGCAAGATACTTTCTGAACAGTGCCGGCTAATTCTTTTACGCTAGTTGTAAGACAGTAAAAATAACCCAATCTAATTAAGTCACAGTATTGAGGAATAGAATTTGAGTATATTTTATAGCCACTAGGTAAATAGATACTGTTAGAAACGTAATGACCTGCACCATCTGCATTTTGACCTATAGTAAAATAAATGTCATTTAATGTCAGTTCACTTGGAGTTAATAAGTTTAAATTCTGATTTATGATGTTAATATTTTCAGAGTTTCTTCTTGATAACGAACTAGCATTCTCTGCAATATTTTTTACATTATCCAAATCCGCTTGTTTTGCATAGTATTCAGGCAATTTTCCGCCAAGTTTTTCTGCATCCTCTGCTATTTTTACAGTACCGCCTTGCGTATAAACAGTTAATAAAGTATCCTTCAAGCTACATAAAACCTCGCTACCAATAATATATGCACCCGTTCCAAGTGCTTCACCACTTGTTAGCAAAGCAGTAACTTGCACGCCGTCAACAGTAAAGGTATCACCTGATGTGTAATTGCTAATTGCAGTAAACTTAAACATACTAGCAGATTTTACAGTTCTTGTGATTGCGTGTACTGTTCCACTTAATAATTCAGTAGCAACTTGAACACCGCTTTTTTCATTAGTTTTCATCACTTCATCAATTTTTTCTGTGTTAGGGTTCATTTGTGTTAATAAATTTACTTTGTCACTGCCCTCTACAACAATTAAATCATAATTACTTGTTCTCGTCATAATATATCACTCCTTTTTAATTGTATAGTGTTCCTCCATTTAATGCTAAATCTGTATATGTCATGCTCAAGTTGTTAAATTCTGTATAAGTTTTTTCTCTACTTGCCATAACAGTATAATTGATAGCGTTTTCAAGATGAAATTGACATAAATAGTCAAACATTTCTTGTATTGAAACTCTCTCACCAGTAAAATAGTTTATCACTTTAACCGTACTTAATGCTTTTGTTGTCTCACTAATAATATAAGCGTTATTATTAATAATTGCTTGTCGTGTATACTCATTAGCTTGCTTCAAAATCGTTTGAATATAATCGTTCATTTTAACAAGTTCATTTTCCATTAAAGTAATACGATTATTAACATAATTAACAAACTGATTATAATTACTGTCGATATTAGCAATTTTATCTGTTATTTCTTTAGTAAAATCAACAAATTCTTTACTAATTTTCTGTGAAAGCTTAAGAATCTCACTATCAGTATAAGCGTTTGCTTTTTTCAATACAGTATCCTCAAAACTGTCAATTCTTGTTTGAAATTCTTTAATTTTATTAAGAATCCAATCAAGATTTATTTCATGAAAATCCGTATACGGAAAGTCATTTGTAAAACTCATTTAATCACCACCTTTTAATATACCATTATACAAAATTCTTTCATGAAAAGATTTGAAATTTTGTTATATAAATTCCAATACTGCAACCTTAATTCACTTTCTAACATTTGTTGAGAAGTCGTTACTCCTATATTACCATGTATGTGATTTTCTAAATTAGGTGTTCTAGTTCTTTTAATATTTGGTGTTCTAATTTCTGTGATGTTAGGCGTTCTTGTTTGGTTTAAATTAACATCATTTTTATCTGAACTACCATATTTTATTTGAGTTGTTGTTTTTTCATTAGGTTGATAATCATTTGCATTAAAAGCACTTGTTTTATTTTCTGCATCATTATTATCTGTACCACTTCTGCTTAAAATGGTATTACCATTATTTGTAATTGTTTCATTTCCGTTTGTTAAGTGTGTTTCGTTACCATTTTCTAATTCTGTTTCACTACCGCCAAAATTTTCATACCTATCATAATTTTCTAATGGCTTATATTCAGTATTTAAAGCACTAACCCATTTGCTGACAGTTCGTGACCATTTGCTAGAAAATAAAGTAAACATATTTTTCAGCGTTTCGATGTTAGGATATAACACTTCAAATTCCCCACAATTTAATAAAATTGTGTTCACCATTGTTTCATGGTCAACATTTTCAAATTTTAAATTGTCAAATAATGAATTGTCATAATTATTCATTCCTATTAGTGTTATTTTTGCTATTGACAAAATTCCACCTCATTTCTACATCACATTCAAATTTTGGAAATAGTTTTTTTACATTTTCTATACTACTTTTTAATGTTTCAAACCATGTTAAAATACGGCTTTGACTGTCAACAATTGTTGAATCTGCTTCACTTGTAATCATTCGTTCTTTTTTCTGATATGGTAAAGATGGTATTCCAATCTCTCTATCAAAATTGTTTACAATTGTTTGCATATCCGTTAAAATTTTATCAGTCATATAGTTATCTTTAGAATCATTACCAAACAACGTTAATATGTCATTATCTGAATCATCATCTTTTTTGAATAACTGATTGTTATAAATTTCTACCGCATTGCCTTGATTTACTTTATCCATGATTTTTTTTAAAGTTTCTGCTTGCGCTTTAGTGCTTGCACCGTAAATTTTAGGATTCTTTTCATTAAAAATACTAATTTTTAAAGCACAGTCTAACTCAGCCATTTTTTCGGCATAATAATAAATAACGTCAAACGTTCCATAATAATCGGGTGTTAGCTTAAGAATCTCACATTCTTTTCCAATTTTTAAATCTGCTTGAAAAATCGGATTTGAGATTATTGCGTTTGTCGGTCTATAATAAAAATCATACCCGTTTAATGTACAAGGTTGAAATGACAGTCCATAATCATCAGATTCAAAAATTGCAATATATCCAAAACCGTATAAACAGTAATTAAAAAAATCTTTAACATCACCACTCCAAGGTGTGTTTATCTTTAGACCGTTTATCATTCTTTCATAAAATGCCCTAACCCAAAACTCAAAAGCAACTGTGTTTTTTGTGTGATACGCACTAGGTAAGTGCGTACCACATAATGCATTTATTTGCGGATAATAATAGGGAAAACAACTCATAAGTTTACTCCTTTTTGTATGCGTGATTTTAAAACTTCCATTTATACTTCATCATCTTTCATATAAAAAAGAATAGCGTTTTCAGTAGGGTCGTTAATCGCATTTTTTGTATAATGCCAATAAATATTTCTAAAAAGTTTACGGGCTTCAAGTGGTGTTGAGTAACTCCCCTCAAACTGATAATCAATCATCATTGCATCTTCGTCAAATAACAAACCAACAACATATTCAAGGTCAACTTCTGCTCCTTTTTTCTGTTCTCCAGTTGTTTTGTCAAAAATTGCCGGTGTGATTTTAACACTAGAACGATTATCGATTGACTGCCAATAATTAATAGCCTCATAATTTTTAACGTCTAAATATTCAGGATTAAAAATTGATGGTAATACGTTGGCTTTTGCTTCAATAAACAAAGGCTCATATAAGAACATTTTCTGTTTATTTTTTGGTGTATGTCTCAAAAGTTTATAATCTGTACCATTAACTGTTTTTGTTGGTGATAAATGATAGTTAGTGCTTCTTTCTTCTAAATAGTTACTAATATTTTTAACATATGCAACGAAAAATTTTAAGAAACTCTCTAAATATGTCGTTCTCAATTCTGCACTTGTATACGTTGTTCCATATTTTGCGTTATATTCTTTTGTTAAATTAACACTCGAAAGCGGTCTATCGTCTGCCATGTCGTAAATCATGCCAATCTCATTAAGAACACACATTCTATTAAAAGCCTCTTTCTGTGATTCAATGTCATTTCCTTTTTCGGTCATAATTCCACTCATAAATCGTGAAAAATTAGCTTCACTTTCAAAAGCAACTTGTAACTGTTTTTCATAAATTGTTAAAGAATCATCCCAAGCATTTGAGCCCGCAAAATTCATTTCTAATGCTACAGGCTGATTCTGTTCCCACATAGATTTTGTGCTTGTTGGATTATCTGCTACAATATTCTGTCCGTTTGTGTAACCTTCTTTTAAGTTTGTGTATAATTGTGTATTATACATACCGGATGCAATTGAATCTTTTGAATAATATGATAATTTTCTAATTCTGTTTGAATAAATACCGCTATTCAAAGCGTTAATTAATAAAAATTTAGCTTTATACGGTCTTACTGCTACAAGTGTTCTTCCTATAATTAATGATAATGAATTAATTGTATTTTCTGTTCCGGTTGCCAATACTGTTTCTCCGGCACTAACAAATGTTGAACTATCAACAACAGTAATACTCTGCTGACCGGTTGCCTGTTTAACTAAACTATTCATAAGATTATGACAATCCTGTACGGTTAAAACTCTTCCCATTTTAAAATCTCCTTTTACATAAAATCTCTAAACATATCTTTTAGAATATCTTCTTCGTTTTTATCTTCTGTTACTTTTTCTCTAGTTTTATCATCTTGTAATTTTTTTATTAACTCCATCATGTCGCTAATTGTTTTATTTTCATCTTCTTTTTTATCTTCTTTTTTATCTTCTTTTTTATCTTCTTTTTTATCTTCTTTTTCTTCCTCTTTTTTATCTTCTTTTTCATCTTCTTTTCTATCCTCTTTTTCATCTTTTTCAACTTCTTTTTCTTCAATTTCATTCATTGTTTTTTCAAGTTCCACCAACTCTTTAATATCAGATAATTTCCATCCACTTAAAGCCAATTTTACAATATCAGTTTTTTTCATTTATTCTCCTTTCTATAAACGCTTATAGCATTTATATAAAAGGCGCTTTTTGGTTTGTCAAACCACCTCGCAAAGTTCCACTTTGTTGACATCAAGGTATTGCGCCTTTTATTCTATAAAAAATCCACTATTAAGATAATTGTTAATTTTATTTCTCTCATTTTCTTCGCATGAAACAGACACACTTGCACCATTACATTTACAAAATCCATTTATATCTGATAATGAAGATACACTCATAAAAGGACTTCCCTTTATACTTCTAATACTTTCTTGCGTTGTGGAAAAACCGAAAGCGCTAGAAGAAATTACAATATTATTTCTTGAACTTGCAAGTATTCCGTTTGCAAAACTACCGTTAGAGCCAATTACATTATATGATGTACCCAAACGAGAAAACGTTTTTATTAAGTTTTCGTTTCTTGTACTTAAAACATCAGCACCAACATTTGATAAATCCAATCCACTATCACTCCATTCTTTTACTTTTTCAAAAATGGTTGATAAAACACCTGTAGTTCTTGACTGTGAATTAAAAGCAAACTGAATAGGTGTTCCGCATTGTGTATTATACTTCAAAAATATTTTACCATTTGTTAATAAATAAATTAATTCTCCGGTTACGTAATCAAATATACAGTATATTGTTAATGTTGTATCATTTAAAAATTGTGATGGATCTAATGGAACATTACCAACACATGGTAAATAAATATTTAAAGATTCTGTCATTCTTCTAGGAATTGTATAAATCCATGGAATATTTATTGTTTTTGTTTCCAAAGAAACTAAAGATGAAGCAACTATACTATCAGTACCTGTTGTATAATCTCCAATTTTAATCAGTTCATTTGTTCCGTTTGGTAATGAAAATGGTAAAAATGTACATCCTGTTATTGTTCCGAAAACTGAACCAAACTTTAAAACTAATCCGTTTATTACGTCTTCATCAGTTATTTGTGAGATATTGTCACTTAAGTTGTTTAAACCCTGTCTAGTAACAAACCTCTGTTCTGTATTAGAACCGCCTGAACCTATTATTGTTAAACAATAGCAACCACTTTGAGAAAATGTCTCTATATCTTTACTGCTTGCAACAGATTGAATAACATTTCCTGTGTTTGGTATTCTTGTATCTAATAAATTTGAATTAAATTTTGAAGTTGAGCATTCAATATACGCCGTTGTCTGCAAAATTTGTTTTTTATATGTTGCCAAAACATCAATTGTACAAGATAATTCAATTACACCGTTTCGTAATGAACTAATGTCTGTTACATAATAATAACGTTCATCCCATTTTACATATGATATATTAAAATTTTCAACAGTTAAAATAAATGTTGGGTTTGAAATGCTTGTAGAGTTTTTTAATGCACAATTTACATTAGTACCTCTAATATTTGGTGTTAAAGTCGAATTATCTTTTTTTGCAAAATTTTCATACAAAGTTATCTGCATTTTACTCTCCTAACATTATTTTAATCTGTTGACGAGTTACATTATGTAAACGATTCACCAAACAAGCAAACTTATTAGATTCACTCGTAAAATCTGTGATAGTATTTCCATCACTTTCACTTTCATCGGGGATAATCGACTGAATCTTCACTTGATAAAAATAAAGAACGTTCTTTACTTCTTCGATTCACCAACCCTTTCAATTTTTTACCCTTTGAATAGACATATTCAAGCATTTTATTTGCAATCTGTGTTTTTGTGCGAGTTCCTTTTGCAGTCAACTGCGTAATACTTCCAACGTTATATGCAAAAGATACTAATGCAGAAAATTCATTTGATGTAAAATTGTACTTATCGTTATACCCATTTACATGATTTTCAAATCTTTCTAAGTCGTTATCAAATAGTTCATCTGCTTTCTGTTGTGATATTGACATGCCTAAGTAAATAGGTGTGCCATCAACACTTCCAGTATGCCCCCATCCTATAGTCAGCGTTCCGGTAGCATCTTTATATGCGTTTAATCTGCAACTTTCAAATGATTTAATCAGATTTTTTCCATTTTCATTCGTTTTCATTCTTTCATTTTTCACCTCACTAACTTTATTTACTTCTGTTTTTCCGTTCATGTTTCCGTATTTCAAATAATTATTAACTGCGGTCTGAACCTCATTATAATTATATCCCTCGTTTTTAAGTCGTGTTTTTCTAACAAGTCCATTTCCGTAAAATCCAGCAATAACACTTTTAACAAGATTAATTGTCACTTTTTTACCCATTTTTACACCTCTTTAGAGTTTATAACAGTTATTAACTTTTCTAAAGCTAACGTATTGTTATTAATTGTATCTTTTAAATTGTTCATTTCTTCCGAATGTTCCCGATTTAATTCTTTTACTTCATCTCTATGTTCATTATTAATTTTATTTATGTAATAACCCATAGCCAAACACGCACAAATCGGAAAACCAAAACTACTTATTAACGTAGTCATTGCATTAATATCCATATAAACCTCATTCACCCACCCCTAACCCTTAATACCTTTATTTCTATTCTGATTCTACAGAATCGTCTGTTGTTACAATTTCAACTTTCGATTCTACAGAATCGTCTGTTGTTACAATTTCAACTTTTGATTCTTCCATAAATTTTTCTAATGGCATTGAATACTTATAATCAATTGTCGTTAATTCATGGATAAACAAAGGCATTTCATTAGCACCTTTTTCATATCTTTTATATAAGAAATTCTGTGCTTCATCTTCATCTTTGAAAGTTTCAGGAAATTCCATTGTCAAAGTTGTCTGCATTCTTTCTTTTCTTAAGAAAGCTTCAAATGTTACCTTGGTTGTGGAAATAGTTCTTGTAATATTTTTTACCATGTTCTTTTCTCCTTTTAAGCTAATGCACAATTAATAAAATCTCTGCCCGATTTTGTCTTTCCGCTAATTTTAATAATTGAAAATGGCTCGTTCCAATTTCCGTCTGTCATAATTTCAGCAATATCCTCAAGTGATTTTGCAAATGTTTTTGACTGAAAAGCGATTGCACGTCCGTCTGTCGTTAAGATGGAGTGAATCTTATTTACTTCACCGTCTGCATTTTCATCCTCAAAAACAATGTATGCGCTGATTTCAAGCGTTTCTCTGTCTGTGACATTTTTCATCTGCTCAATCTCTGCATTTTTTGTCATTTTGTAAATCTCCTGTTTTGTTAAGTCCTCTCTTGATTTGAATAAAATTTTCATGTTTCTTTCTCCTTTTTTCTTTAAATTTTTATTTAATCATCTGTAATATATACAGTGATTTTCTACTTTTATTTCAAAACCATTTGTTAAAGCATCATCTATTATCATAAGTATATCTGATAATTCTATGTATTCAATAGGTACTTTTTCAGTACCTATTGAAATTTCATCTATTCTTACCCACATTATAAATTTTCCTTACAAATACATACACTGCACTGTTTCAACATCACATTTATACATATATTTTTTCACTAATATATCACCAAATACATCATATTCGTTAAAAAATGTATAATCCCAAACGATTCCTAAAGAATCAATTGTTTTTATAGTGCATAAAATAAAATCATCACTATTAAAATCTTTATATATTATTTTTTCATCAACTTTGTAACAATGTTCCTTAATTTCTTTAACTCTCTGATTTAATTCTTTTTTAGTTATTTTTTTCATTTTCTTTTCCTCTCTTTTCTTGTTTTATTTTTCTGTTCCTTACAAGTATTATTATACTCGTTTTTATTTATTTGTCAACACTTTTCTATTAAATTTTAAAATAATTTTTATAGTTAATAATCAAATCATACATTGAGAATTTACTATAGAACATTTGTTTGTTAATTGTTTTTTCTCTTAATTTCATTATATAATCATTGAAAAAACGTTTTTGGTCGTTTTCAGTGTTCAAATCATAAAATTTTCCACTCCCATTACTCTCACACATATAATATAATTCGTTTTTTCTATAAATAAAAAACATATGTTCTTTATGTTTTAACGATATTATACACTTATACCCTTTTAATGATTTAAAATCCACACTATTAAAATCATCATAAGCAAATGTATTCTCGTATACGACATTATGCCACTTAGTACCCTGCATAGCATTAAAAATTTTTGTATTTGATTCGTTTTTATAAAAATCATCTGCATTTGATAATAAATGAACCATGATAAAACGTTTTTCGTCATAGAAATACTCAACACCTTTTGTCGTCATTTCAGCAACAACGTCTGTGAGTTCAAGAGTTTCCATTAATTTATTATTAATCGATGTAGCATTTGCTAAAGCTATCAGCTTTACTTCTTCTAACCCTCTATGCTCTCTATCTCGATTCTGTGTTACATAAAGGTCTAATATTTGCTCACCCTCTTTTCTGTTAATTCTATCCCACGGTTGCGGTATGAATTCGTCAAAAATCATCCAATCACACTCGTCTATACCTATACCCTTCATTTTAGAAACTGCATTCAGTGACAAAATAAAACCTATGTTATTTTTTATGTTATTTTCTTCATCAAGTTCAAAAAATCCACCGACTCCATCAAATAATTTTTTTGCTTTTATATTACAGTGTAAATCTCTATTAATTGGTTTAAATGGTGACAAGTCAACTTCGACATCTCCTTTTATTCCACTCCCACATATTAAGTTTATATCTTCATTCGTTCTTTTTACAAATGTAAATTTTCTGTTACTCTCATAACAAGATTTTAAAACACTATATGTTTTACCTCTTTTTCTTCCACCTATAATTATATAACACCATGCGTTAGGATATTTTTTTATATCCTCATTAAAATCATAATAATATGACATTAAATAAACCTCTCTTTCTAATGTTTCACGTGAAACATTTATTCATAAATTTGAATATTAACTTCTTCATTTATAAGATTTCCCCACTCTTCATTCACATTAACTTCGTCTAATAAATAATCACAATTTGACAAGTCAATACTATCAGCTATTTCTGTACCATTTTCATCAATGTAAAATTCTTTATAAATATATGTATGTTGTTTTTTTCCTGTTTTTTCACCTTCAAAAATCAATCCTTTTTTAAAATTATTAATATCATTTTTTAAACATACAGAACCATTCTTAGGTACTCCTGCAACTGTTATATGCAATTCACCGTCATCTAAGCATCGTCCGCAATAACGTTTTGCACCCATTGTTTTAAATTCTGAATATTCATCTTTTTTTCCGTCATGTTCTGCAATTCCTAGCCAATATTCACGATTATTGTGAATAACACAAGAATAATTGTTTTTTACTAATTTATTCTTACATTTTTGATTATATTTAGACACTTTTTCAATATTCCAATTTATTCCGTAACAAGAATCTGTGTCAGAATATAGCCATGTTTCACAGCATTTTCCTAACTCAAAAAGATTTTTCTGCGCATAGCTTGTACACCAAACACCTATAAAGTAAGGTAAAAAACTATTCCTACTCTCGGTGTATTTTATATATAAATCTTCTTCACTGTTTTCACTGTCAAAATTATGCTTTATATATTCTCCGGAACTATATATTTCTTCAATTATCTCTTTAACACATTTCTGCACACACATACCATACACAGAATTTAACTTTGCTTTTGACAAAGCATATAAAACAGCGTCACCACCTTTATATTGTGTTTTTTCTGTAAATAATCTGAAAACATAATCAGTTAACCATCTTGGAAGATAATCTTTTTTAGAAAATTCAACCTCACTGCATAAATGCTTATAAAAGTCATATTGTTCTAAAATTGTGATTGCATCCTGTTCATTCAAATAAATTTCTATATAATCTGCGTATAATATTCTGCCATTATCAATAATAGCGTTAACAGTATTTACACATTTAGAAAATTGCAAACATGGCATGGAAAAATCTGTATCTTTCAATTTTATTGCAATAGCAGTAAATTTGAACATAAAAGCAAAATTTTCAGAATCTTTTACAATGTATTTTATATCGCAATTTGTGTTAGTTTTCTGAAATTTTTCGCAAGGGTATTTCTCACTAAGCAGACAAAACGGATAAGAACTCGCAAAATCGTAACAACTTATTAAACCTTTTACAGTTTGTCCAATAAAATGTCTATTTGCATGTGTGAATCCACCATGATAAATTTTTTCTAGTTTTTTATACTGTAAATAGTTAGGAACTAATCTATTAAACCATTCTTTTCCACGATTTTTAAAAGCTATCTTTCTAAGTTCTTCTCTCGGTATTCCTGTCGCAGTAAACGGCATAGAATATACATGCTTATGTAATGTTTTTTTCAAAATATCTAAACATTCAACACCTACTAACGTATCGTTTTCGATATATTCAAGTTCATCATTTGTAAAAATTTCGTTCTGTGTCCTTATTTTATTGTAATCCCATTTACCAACCGCTTTTTTATGTTCTGCATTTAAATCCTCAGCCCATTTTTCTAGTTTTCTTTGAGCCAAAATCAGAGAATCTTTTAATATTAATCCGTTAGCAAATTCTATTACAATCGGATAATGACTTTTAGTATTTAATTGGCGAATTGGTGTTCCGTATTCTGAAAATAAAAATTGTCTCAAAAAAATCCAATCATAAGATAAATTATGTATATAAAATACAGTTTTTAAACTTTTAAGATTTTTTAAAATTCTATTTATACAGTCTATACATTGGCTCGGTTTATTACCATAAAGAGTAACTATGTTTTTATTAAACGCTCTAATCGAAATTGTAAAAGCTACAATATAGTTAACGTCTATTTTGTTTTTATACTTTTTCGAGGTTTCTGTATCAAGCGTTATAAAACAATCTGAAAAAGATTCTTTCTCCTCTTTTCGTGACGGTCTTATTTCGTAATTTATATGGCTTAAAACATTATAATTAAAGCTTTTATAATATTCTCTCTTATAACTCCAATTTTCAAAAAATAATTCATTTTCTTTTTTATCTGTCATCATAAAAATTCTTCAATTTTAAACTCCTTATCAAGTAATAAATCTTTTACACTTTCTTTTAATTTCCAATCTATAATTTTATTGCCTTCTTTATCAGTATTACCTTTCATATTTTTAATAAAAGTATCTAACAATTTATCTGTATTTTTATTATCATTATTAAATTTATCAATCTTTTCTTTTATTTTTTTAATACCTTTTTTATTTTTCTGAAATACACCTAAAACTTCAAGTGATGTGCTTGACGAAAATTTTTCTTCAAACAGTTCTTTTCCGCCACTTTCAAAATAATTAGCCATATCTTGCCATTTCCAATTAGTTCCATAATCTTTGTTAAATTTTTCGGTTTTTTCTTTATATAAGGTAACTATTCCACGTTTTGTTGATGTTGGATAATTTAAAAATTTATAGACTTCATTTCTCATAGCTGATAGAGTTTTCATATTTATATTTTTATCAATTTTTAAATTATATCTTCTGTCTCCACCTCTCTGCTGAATATCATATAAAGCGTTCCTATATCCCCATTTTGCTACATTTTCAAATCCACTCTCTTTTGATAATTTTTCAAGATTGTATAAACGCTTATTAGCACGTTTAGCTAATTTTATATATTCACTTATTAATTTATCTTTATCAGTCATGATTATTTCCTTTCTGTAAATTATAAAAATTATTTAATGCAATTATTATAATATTACTTTTGTTTAAATTTGTTAAATCACACAAATCTAATAACATTTTTTCTTCTTTTTCAGAAATTCTGATTTCTAATCTTTTGTCTTTCATTATCTAATTTTCTCCTATGACAATCTAAAATATTTACAGCAATTTTACTAATAAACCATTTTCTTTCAAATCTATCTATATAATTAAAAAGTATTTCTAATATTTCATGATGATGGTATAATATAATATCTTCACTTGTGTTATAATACATATCTTGTAATTTAATTAATATTTTAATTTCTTCTATAATAAGTTTATAATCTATATTATTCATTATATCACCTCTCATTTAATTTATTAATATACTTATTTAAAATGTTTGCTTCAACTTTTGAAACAAATTTTGTTAATTTTAAATCATTTAAAGACTTTACATAATTATTTAACGCTATGCTACGTGAAAGAAACTCTCTGTAAAAACCTTCATGATTATACTTTAAACATTGTTTTAAACAATATTTCATGTATACAATTTGCATCCTAATATAATAAAAATCTCCTACCATTTTATATACCTCTCTTTCATAAGATTTCATATTTATTTTATAATTTAATAACAACTATTTCTTCATTAAATAATTTCTTAATATCTTTAGCAGAACTATTTGTTATTATATATTTAATATGTGAATAAATTTTTCTATTTCCTTTATCATATTCACCGCTCCATTTCTTAATTTCATAAGTTTTTAATTCGTTTTTCATTCTTTTTCCACTAAAATCTTCACTTCCATTTGTTTTTAATTTTCCATCTTCAAATTCATCATATGGAATTTCATAATATCCATTGTAATTATTTTCTCTTGTTGATTTTGTTATAGTTATTTTATTATTTAAATCATATACTCTCATTCCATTACCTCATTTCTTGAATTCCTTATTCATTTCTATAATTAATATATCACTTGTACGTACAAAAATCAAGCACAAATTTTTCCACACTGTCCACCCCACACGTACACCTCACGCAAACCCTCACCTAGAACACCTCTCTCACAAAAATCAACTATAAACTATTAACT
>ENA-USUK01002156-USUK01002156.1-human-gut-metagenome-genome-assembly--contig:-NODE-2156-length-13713-cov-5.395057_pt1 | contig 13713 bp, 6 predicted proteins | sample MGYA00250062_ERZ773400 | MGnify/ENA primary metagenome ERZ773400 (study PRJEB29103, sample SAMN06111961) | human gut metagenome | biome: human gut; feature: ankylosing spondylitis patient; material... | reverse complement strand
ATGAGTTTCAGGACATCAACGATACCCAGTACGCCCTTGCCCGGCAGTGGTCCCAGGGCAGCCGGAGCCTGTTTGTCATCGGAGACCCCGACCAGTCCATCTACGGATTCCGGGGGGCCAGTGGCCGCTGTTTTCAGCGGCTGGCAGAAGATCTGCCCCACTTGCGCCAGATTTGCCTGGTGGAGAATTACCGCTCCACGCCCCAGGTGCTCCAGGCCGCCCTCCCTGTGATCCAAGCCGGGAAGGGCGACTCCAGGACGCTCTCCCCCAACTGCCCGCCCGGTCCTCCTGTGCGGCTTATCACCGCCCCGGACGACTTTGCCGAGGGGGCGTTGATCGCCAAGGAGATTGGACGGATGACCGGAGGGGTGGATATGCTGGAGGCCCAGCGCCTAGGCGCGTCACAGGAGGCCCGCGCCTTCTCCGATATCGCCGTCCTCTGCCGCACCCACCGGCAGCTGGAGCTGGTGGAGAAGTGCCTGCGTCACGACGACATCCCCTGTGTGGTCAGCGGGCGGGAGGACTTTCTGGAGGACCGCCAGGTGCGGGGAGTACTGGCTTTCTTCCGCTCCCTCCAAAGCCCGGCGGACCCTGCAGCCCTGGAGACCGCGCTGGGCCTTCTGTGGGACTGTCCCGCCGACCTGGCCGGAAGGGCCCGCCGCCTCTGGACACAGGGGGCAGACTTGGCGGCCTTGAAGGAGGCGGTCCGCGGCTATGGCCATCTAGAGCTTTGGCTGGACCGGGTGAAGGAGTGGGAGCCAGCGGTGGAGAAGGAGAAGCCATGGAAACTGGTAGAGGGCTGGGAGGAGCGGTACGGGACCTCGCCGGCCTTGGAGAAGCTGCGGAATACGGCGGTGTTCTACCCAGCCTTCCGCTCCCTCTGGGAGGCCCACACTCTGGGGGAGGAGGCGGATGTGCGCCGGGCTGCGGGCCGGGGCTGGGAGTCCGGGGCTGTCCGGCTGATGACTCTCCACGCCTCCAAGGGACTGGAGTTTCCTGCCGTCTTTGTGGCGGGACTGACAGAAGGCACGCTTCCCCTTGAGATGCCCGGCCGTCCGGCGGATCTGGAGGAGGAGCGCCGGCTGCTCTATGTGGGGATGACCCGGGCCCGGGAGGAGCTGATCCTCAGCGCCGGGGGCGGACCCTCTCCCTTCCTGGACAGCCTGCCGCAGGGTGTGGCCCAAGAGCAGGCGGGCCGGAGGCAGGAGCGGAGACTAGAGCAGCTGAGCCTCTTCTGAGACGGGGCCTTATCGAACTGCAAAAGACTTGGCTCATTACTGAAACCTTGCGCTTCCGACAGTATCTGGGCACGCAGTATCTTAATAAGGAGAACATTATCGAAGAAAAGAATGAGCATGGACAAAGGCGTACATATGGTTTGCCCATCATTTCTATCTACATTCTGGGACACCCCTTGGGTAACCTGACCGAGCCGGTGGTTTACGTGCACCGCCGCTATCTGGATTATGACGACAATCCTCTTCCTTCTCCCGACCCCTTCATAGAGAGTCTGACTCATGACAGCATCATCGTGCAGATTCCTTTCCTCACCGGACGAACTCGTAACCGTCTTGAACGTCTGCTGAGTGTATTTGACCAAGAATATCGGCAGGCTGATAGCGAACACTATCTGGAAATTAACGATGAGCATCTTGACGATGAAGTGAAGTGTGTTGTTCATCGGCTGCTGAAGGCTGCCGCTGCACCCAACGTGCGGCGTGCCATGGAGATAGAAGACGAAATTCTTTCTGAAATAGAGGACAGGGATACGACAATTATGATGAAGAATAAGGAAATTGAGCAGAAAGAGCAGTTGATTGAGCAGAAAGAACAAGTGATTGAACAGAAAGAACAAGTGATTGAACAGAAAGAACAAGTGATTGAACAGAAAGAACAAGTGATTCGTTCAATGATTAAGATGCTCTGTAAAAATGGGACATCGATTGAAGAGATATCCAAACAATTGTCAATGCCAGTGGAGTTAATCAAACAATACATTGATTAATATATTATGCTTCTCTGATAAAGATATAAACACTATAAAAATAGCAGCAAGCTACTCTTACAAACATGAGTAACTTGCTGCTATTTTTTCTGTTATTGTGCTATTACATTTTCGCTTTTCTTTGGCATATAAACCAGCTCGCTTTTTTATCTAAAATGTAAATACATATCGCGCTACGACCATGTAAAGATAAGAGATTATTGAATCAATAACCGTCCAGTTCTTTTTTTCATTTAATTGCTTGATTTTCTTTTTTCAGGTATAACCGTTTCGAGAATATTTTTTGTATGCTCATGCATTTATTTATGCAGTTTATTTTCCGGTTCGTTACTTTTTAACCGGCTATTTCCTTGTAGAATATTAAAAATAGAACATTAACAGGCTTATATTATCATTTCGAATTCAGTTTGCTCACTTGGTATATTTCAATACTGCCTTCACGGGAAAATGGTCTGAAGGAATGCGTGCTTCATACATTCCGGTGGCTTCATTTTTAATCCGGTAAGTATCTGTCAGCACTCCGTACTTTTCAACAATAAAGTTTTTGGTAACGAAGATATGGTCGATACGGTTGGGAGTATATGTGTTCGGATTCCATCCTGCACATGTTCCATTAGTTGCATATCTCAGTTGCGCGACCTCATAAGAGTCTGATAATATTCCGGATTCATGAAGTACTTGATAACTTTCGCTGGTCTGGTCTACATTGAAATCTCCGGTGAGTATGACGGGGTCTTTGCCACACATCTCTTTAATCTTGCTGATAACCAGCTTGGCACTTTCGCGACGTGCCACTACTCCGATATGGTCCATGTGCAGGTTAAAGAACCAGAATCTGAACTTGCCTGTAATATCCTTGAATTCTCCCCATGTACAGATGCGGGTATAGGCTGCATCCCATCCTTTATTCGGCTTCGAGGTATCTTCCGATAACCAAAAATTCCCGGATTTGAGTAACTTGAATTTATCCTTCCGGTAGAAGATAGGCGCATATTCCCCTTTCGTTTTCCCGTCATCCCGTCCTACGCCTATATAACTGTATTGCGGCAAGGCATTCAACATATCTTCCAGTTGGTTATGTTTCACTTCCTGCGCTCCGAATATATCGAAGTCATGAAAGGTGATTAACTGGGTGAGTACCGGGCAACGCTGTTCCCAGCCGTTTCCGGCTTTGGCATCGTTCGGGTTACTGTTTCGTACATTGTAAGAAGCGACATTCAGTTGCTGCGCATTCAGTATTGACACACCGCAGAGCGCCAATACAATAAAAAGTTTTCTCATTGTTTCTTTATTGTTAGATGGTTATTAAGTATCCTTTTCTTCTGTCTGTCCGCTCCTGTATTCTTTGGGAGAAGTGTTGTATAACTTGGCAAACTCCCGGTAGAAATAAGACTTGTTTGAGAAGCCCGATTTATACATAATCTCGGTAACGGTAAGCTTGGTAGTCTTTAATAGGCCTGCTGCATATTCCAGGCGGATGGTACGGACAAATTCGCTTGGTGTCTTTTCCGTCAATTCTTTGAGTTTACGGTACAATCCCGCTTTGCTTACTCCTATAAAGTCTGCGAGAGAATCCGGATTCATGGATTCGTCGTCAATATTATCTTCGATGAATTTGATAATCTTGTCCAGTAACAGCTCATCCTCTTTATGCATGGTGATTCCATCCCTTACGATGAGAGAGGAACGGCTGGATTTGAAATACTCTTTCATCAGAGAGTATTTATTAATCATATTCTCTACCGCGCTCAATACATGCCTCGGGTGGAAAGGTTTGGGGATATATAAGTCTGTTCCATGTTTGTAAGCGTTAATCTGGTCTTCGATGGAGTTCTTGGCGGAGATATGGATAATCGGAATGTGGGCAGTCCGCTCGTTGGCTTTCAATATATCCGTCAGAGTGATGCCGTCCAGCCTGGGCATCAATACATCGCTGATAATAATATCCGGCTGTTTCTGTTCGATTTCTTTCAGCGCCTCTTCCCCATCGGCTGCTTCCCGAACCTGGTAGTAAGGAAGCAGGATATCTTTCAGAAGTTCGCGGATATTCTTTTCATCTTCTACAATCAATATACTAATTTCCTTTTGTTTTGGGACAAAAAGCATTTCACCGGCTTCTGCCTCTTCTTCTGCCGGCTGACTTTCTTTTCCGGAATTCACGTGCATGGACGGTAGAGACACATTGAATTCTACATACTCTCCCAATACACTTCCTACTGTGATTTCTCCGCCCAATAACTCCGTCAAGCTCTTGGTCAGATTCAGGCCGACTCCGGTGCTTCCCGCATGTTTCAGGTTACTGCTTTCGAAAATCTTGAACCGGCTGAATATCTCACTCATTTGTTTCTCTGTCAGTCCCTTGCCCGAGTTGCGGATTCGGAAATGCAATGTCCCGTCAGCGACATTCCCCCGTATTTCAGCACGGATATATCCGCCGGACGGCGTATATTTGAAGGCGTTGGAAAGCAAATTGAATATTATTTTTTCCAGTGCATTCCGGTCTGTTGTAAAGGATGATACCTCTTTGCTTTTGAAGCTGAAGTCTATCTTGTTTTCTTCGGCAATTTCGGTATAGTTGTCCGATACATAGTCGACGAGCAACTGAATATCCACTTTTTCAGCATAGATAGCTGTATGTCCCGCTTCTGCTTTCCGGAACTCCATCAGTTCGTTGATAAGCTTCTGCATCCGGTCGGCATTGTTCTTGATGATGTAGATATATCTTTTTGTATAACTGTCGAGGTCTGCCTTTTCCAACAAGTGCTGTGCCGGGCCGTATATCAGTGTCAACGGAGTGAAAAACTCGTGTGCCACATTCGTGAAGAAGTTCAACTTCGATTCATGGATACGTTGCTGATTCTGTTTCTCGATATGTTCCAGTAGAATCTGACGGTTCAGCCGGATTCGATTCTTGATGACGGATTGCGTGATATAGATAGCAATGGCAATCAGGATAAAATAAATAATAAAAGCTGTAGTACTGAGCCACCAGGGGTAAGCGATGTCCAAATTGAGGGAATAGATTTCGTTGCTCCATACCCGGTCGCCATTGGTGCATTTTACTTCCAGTTTATATTTTCCCGGCGGCAGTTTGGTGATAACGATATTCGGGTTATTCTCATTGTAAATCCATTCGTCGGCAAAGTCGATAATGCGGTAGCTGAACTCACAATTCTCATTGTTGATAAAATCATGTGCGGCAAATCCCAAAGTAATATAAGGCTCGTCATAGTCCAATCGGAGTGTATGGTTACGGATACGTTCGTAGATATTCTGGCTTGTATTGTTTATCTTCAGGCTGTTCAGGCTTAATGATGCGATATGTTCCCGTAAGCGTATCTTGTTCTCGTCGAAATAGTTCAACCCGCTGACTCCGCCGAAATACAGCCATCCGGCTTTGTCCTTAAAAATAGCCCCATCAGAAAATTCGTCGTTTTGCAGCCCGTTTCTTGAGGAATAATTGGTAATTTTTCCCGAGGGCAAGTCGATAAAGGAGATACCTTGATTGGTGCTTGCCCAAATATTCCCGTTCTCATCTTTCAGGATGCCGTGAATCGTATTATTGGGCAATCCGTTATTGTCCGTATATTCGGTGATGGAAGGCGGTGTGGCTGTCGGGAACAACCGGTTAAGACCATAACTGGTACCTATCCAGATACTGGCAGAATCTCCTTTAGTCAGATAAATCACGTCATTGTTAGTCAGGGACAAACCGGGGTCTATCTCATTCATCTGCCGGAAACGTTCGGACGCGATATCGAACTTATTAATTCCGCCCCCTCGCGTGCCTAGCCAAAGTTCATTCTCATCGTATCCGGCAATAACCGAATAAATAATATTATTGCTTGGCGAAGAAGGGCCGGGAGATTTATATTGTTTCATGTCCGTTACTCTATAACTTTTTCCTTCCCTTTGCAGGCTCAGCTTGATAAGTCCGTAGCCGGAAGTTCCCAACCATAAAAGTGAATCATTATGGGTGAAAAGGATACTGTAAACTGCCCTGAAAGCTGGAAATTCAGCGGGAATACCCAGTTTTTTCACCTGGTTGCCATTGAGTGGAATATAATTGATACCCGCCCCTTCGGTTCCGATGAATATATCCCCGGACATATTTTTGCGGATAGTATAAACGGAGTTGGAGATTAACCCGTTGCCTGTTGAAAGATAGGGGTTGACTCCCCGTTCCTGCTTGTCGAGCAGCAGGATACCTTCTCCTTTTGTTCCTACGAGTATATTGCCATTGTCTTCCTCACAAAAACAGCGGACAGGATAATTCGTTTTTACGGTATGGAAAGGCGAACTGTGTTCATAGACTTCCAATATCCCTTGTCCGTCCGTACCTACCCAAAGGATATTCTGCGAGCCGATATAAATAGTGAAAATGGAAGCTTTCTCCGGCAATTGGAGTAATTCCGTTGAAGTCCCATTTTCAAGATTATATCTGATGCATCCCCCCTCGATAAAGCTGATAAGGAGATATTCACCGTGGCAGATAGCTTGTGATACGGTTTTGTTCTCCGGAATATTTATACTGTCCAATATACGGTTATCTTGTGAAACAGTCAGCGTCCTGTCATCGTTAATGATGAGGCAGTCCTGGGAAAGATAAATATTGGAAACGGGGGCACAGTGCCTGATTTCTTCTTTGAACGAGAGTTCGGGACAGGAGTTGCGGACAGTCAGTTGATAATGCAATAATTGTCCATGTCCTGTGAGAAAGAATATCCGGTCTTTGGAATCAATGACGAAGTTCCTGATGTCATCGGGCAGGTCATTCTTCAAGGAAACAAACTCCTGTTTCCGGTCATCGAAACAGAATAGACCCTGCTCTTTCACATAACAGATAATATGCTTGCCGGAAGTGATATCCAGCAGAAATGACTTCTCCTGTTTCGGCGGATTATTCTGTGTACCTAAATAATAAGGAGTAAACTGTTGGGTAGAACGTTTCCACCGGTTCACCCCATAGTCCGTAGATACCCACAGGATAGAGTCGCTCTGCTCGATAATCTGCCAGATGACATTATTACTGATAGACCCTGCATCCTTTTTATTATAAGAATAGGTTTTGAAGCTACGACCGTTATATGCATTTAATCCGTCCCATGTCCCTACCCAAAGCGTATGTTCCGAATCTTCGAGGAAACAATTCACCGAATTATTGGATAATCCATCCGCATTGGAAATCTGTTTTACTACATTCTGCGAATGTAATAAAACAGGCATCAGGCATGAATAAATAAGGATGCAGATGTAACGGAAATATGAGTGTTTTCGTAGAATCATGTCGCAAAGATAGAGAGGAAAAATAAGAAAACAAAGATAAAAATATGCTGTACAACACGTGTATACCCTTTTGAGAATATAGTACACTCTTCCCGTCGCTGCGTGGGGTAGCTTTGCCACGAGAAATAAAAACAACACCTATTTAATGATTAGAAAATGGATATTGCAAAACGATTTCATCAGAACCCATTATTGAAACCATCTGATTTACAACCGGGAATAGAAGGTATGGAAATCACCTGTTTCCTGAATCCCGGCGTATTCCGCTTCGACGGAAAAACCTGGTTATTACTGCGGGTAGCCGAACGCCCCGTACAGAAACAGGGAGTGATTAGTTTCCCCGTATATAATAAGGAAGGGAAGATAGAAGTGCTTTCTTTCGACGAAAATGACCCGGAACTGGACGCTTCCGACCCTCGTGTGATAGGATATGCGGGACAGAATTATCTGACTACCATGTCTTATCTCCGGTTGGTATCGAGCGAGGACGGCATCCATTTTAAGGAAGAACCGGATTATCCGCCTATTTTCGGCAAAGGGGCATTAGAGGCTTTCGGCATCGAGGACTGCCGGGTGGCGACTACAGCCGACGGCTATTACCTGACGTTTACCGAAGTCTCTTCCGTTGCCGTCGGTGTAGGGCTGATTCATACCCGTGACTGGAAGAATTACACTCGTCACGGCATGATTTTTCCCCCTCATAATAAAGACTGTGCCTTGTTTGAAGAGAAGATAAACGGCAAATATTTCGCCTTGCATCGCCCGAGCAGTCCCGAACTGGGCGGCAACTATATCTGGCTTGCCGAATCACCCGACCGGTTGCACTGGGGTAACCACCGTTGCGTTGCGACCACTCGTCCCGATAGCTGGGACTGTGCCCGTGTGGGTGCGGGCGCCGCGCCTATCCGTACAGAGGAAGGCTGGCTGGAGATTTATCATGGTGCAGACTATCAGAACCGCTATTGCCTGGGAGCCCTTCTGCTTGATTTGAACGACCCCTCAAAGGTAATTGCCCGAAGCAAAGCTCCTATAATGGAACCGACTGCTCCCTACGAGCAGACCGGATTTTTCGGGAATGTGGTCTTCACGAACGGGCATCTGGTAGAAGGGGATAAGGTGACTGTTTACTACGGTGCGAGTGATGAAGTAATCTGCGGAGCGGAGTTCTCCATCGGGGAAATCCTTCGTTCATTAAAGTCATGACATATATTAAGGTAAGAAATGAATAAATTGAAAAGAGAATATCAATTCTTCAAGCAGCAGACTTCCAATGTACGTGTACTGTTGATGACTAACCTGCTCTATGCGTTCGTGCTTCCTGTGGTGGAGATATTTGTAGGTGCTTATGTGATGCGTCACACGAGCGAGCCTGTTTCCGTAGCTTTCTATCAACTTTTTATGTATATCGGCATCATTGCGACCTCTTTTGTCAACGGCTTCCTGTTGCGGCATGTCAGCGTGAAAGTACTGTATGCAGGCGGGATATTAGTTAGCGGGCTGTCGATGTTTGCCATGATGCTGGTGAAGTCATTGGGCTTTGTAGAGTTAGGCATAGCAGGTTTTGTTCTCGGAGCCGCATCGGGTTTCTTTTGGACCAACCGCTATCTATTGACTCTCAACAACACGACCGATAATAGCCGGAACTACTTTTTCGGACTGGAATCTTTCTTTTTCTCCATCACTTCGATAACTGTTCCTTTATTGATTGGCGCATTCATCAGCCAGATAGACGGCAAAGAAATCATGGGATGCCTGATTGATATAAATGGTGCCTATCGTTTGGTCACAGTCGGAGTCATAGTCGTGACCCTGTTTGCCGTAGCTGTCTTGTGGCGTGGTAAGTTTGCCAATCCGATACAGAAGAACTTTCTGTACTTCCGGTTCTGTACACTGTGGAAGAAAATGCTGTTGCTGGCTTCCCTGAAAGGAATGGTACAGGGATTCCTGGTGACTGCCCCCGCCATCCTGATTCTGAAACTGGTCGGTGATGAAGGGACATTAGGCTTGATACAGGGAATCAGCGGTACGCTGACGGCTATACTGGTCTATGTACTGGGGCGTATTGCCAAACCCGAAGACCGCCCGAAGATATTTATTGCCGGGTTACTCGTCTTTTTTATCGGTACTCTGTTCAACGGGGTCTTGTTTTCAGCCACCGGAGTGATTATCTTTGTCCTCTGTAAGGTAATCTTTCAGCCCTTGTTTGACTTGCCTTACTATCCCATTATGATGCAAACCATCGACGCAGTAGTTAAAATCGAGAAAAGAAATGAATACACTTATATTTTAAGCCACGAATTCGGACTATTCCTGGGGCGTGCTTTCGGGCTCATCCTTTTTATGGCGCTTGCCTTTGCCATATCACAGGATTTTGCATTGAAGTACGCATTGATACTGGTAGGAGCCTTGCAGTTGATAGCCTACCCGTTGGCCCGGAACATCATCAAACAGAACCAAACGGTTCGTTAATATTTCAAAACCATTAAGCTGCCATTGCAAACGGATGAATTATTATGTTGTACAGCACCTATATACCCTTTTGAGAATATAGTACACTCTATTTTTTGCGGGGTACGATAGTTTTGCTGGCAGAAAAACGATGAACGACCGATTGGGAAAACTAAAAAAACGACGTATGATAAAACTAAAATCTGTAATCTATTTAATCAGTATGATGACACTAGCCGGATGCTCCGGACAAAAACAGGCATCCGTAGCTGTCGAAGAACAGAGCGGACAATGGATACTCGGCCCTTTTGTCCGCCCGGAAGGGGTGAACCCGGTGATTTCCCCGCAACCGACTACTTTCCAATGCCCGATGCGCAAGCAGCCGGTAAGATGGGAAGAGAGTGACACTTTCAATCCGGCGGCAACCGTCAAGGACGGGAAGATTGTGGTACTCTACCGTGCGGAAGACAACTCGGCGCAAGGCATCGGAAAGAGGACATCCCGCATCGGCTATGCGGAAAGTACGGACGGAGTGACGATGAGCCAAGCGGACGCACCGGTACTCTTTCCTTCCGAAGACGATTTTAAAGAAATAGAATGGGAAGGTGGTTGCGAAGACCCGCGTGTGGCAATGACGGAAGACGGATTGTACGTCATGCTTTATACAGCCTGGAACCGCAATCTTCCCCGCTTGGCGGTGGCTACTTCCAGAGACTTGAAAAACTGGACGAAACACGGACTCGCTTTTGCGAAAGCATACAACGGGCGTTTTGCCAATATAGCAAGCAAATCGGCTTCTATTGTCACCGGAGTGAAAGACGGCAGACTGGTCATTGAGAAAGTGGCTGGCAAATACTTTATGTATTGGGGGGAGAATGCGGTATGTGCCGCAACTTCCGATAACCTGACCGACTGGGCTCCGGTACTGAACGAAAACAACGAACTAAGGGAGATAGCCAAACCCCGCAGCGGGTATTTCGACAGCCGCCTGACTGAGTGCGGGCCACCGGCTATCAAAACCGTGAACGGTATTGTATTATTATACAATGGCAAGAACGGATACAAGGAAGAAAGGGACCCGGCATACCCCGCAGGCGCTTATTGTGCAGGGCAGTTCCTGTTTGACGCCAACGACCCTTATAAAGTACTCGACCGCTTGGATAAACCTTTCTTTGTGCCCGAAGCCGCTTTCGAGAAGAGCGGTCAGTACAAGGACGGAACAGTGTTTATCGAAGGATTGGCTTACTTTAAAAACAAATTATATCTCTATTATGGCTGTGCCGATTCGCAGGTTGCAGTAGCGATATGTGATGATAATATAGATTCGAAACTTAAAACACATAATTAATTTAATCTATGAAACATGTTTGTAAAATGAACACGGTTGTCTTAAAGTCGTTCAACGACCGGCTGAAGATAGCTACTGTTTCAGCTTTAATGGCAGGGACTTTCCTGTGCGTGCCGTTTACGGTATATGCGGAAAGCCCTTCGGTATCGGGTATCGAACAGACTGTTCGGAATATCACGGTGAAAGGTGTGGTTGTTGATGCCGGCGGAGAACCGGTTATCGGAGCTTCGGTGCAACTGAAAGGTGCTGCCGGTGTGGGGACGATTACCGATGTGGACGGTAAGTTTACCTTGCCGGTTCCCGCTAATGGAGTGTTACAGATTTCCTATATAGGATATAAAACAACAGAAGTGCGGGTGAACGGGCAAGCTGGACTGAAAGTAACTTTGCAGGAAGATACCGAGACGCTGGACGAGGTAGTGGTGGTAGGTTACGGTATTCAGAAAAAGGCTTCCGTGACCGGTTCGGTAGCTGCCATCTCTTCGGATAAGTTGATGGAAGTAAAAGCTCCCAGTGTGACGAATATGCTCGCCGGACGTTTGCCGGGTTTGCGTGCCGTACAGCGTAGCGGAAGCCCCGGTGATGATGGAGCTTCCGTCGATATTCGCGGATATGGAAGCATGCTGGTGATTGTAGACGGTATCGAGCGTGATTATACGCAGCTCGACCCGAATGATATCGAATCCATCTCTATCCTGAAAGATGCCGCCGCAGCTGTTTACGGTTTTAAAGGTTCAAACGGTGTTCTGCTGGTTACTACCAAGAAAGGGACGGAACAGAAGGTAAAGATAGAATATAACGGCTATGTAGGTTTTCAGAAAGTGACCCGCTATCCGGAGATGATGAATGCTTATGAGTACGCTTCTCTTTACAATGAAGCGATTCACAATGCCAACCCGTGGCGCGGAGCTTCCGCTTATTCACAAGAACAACTGGAAGCCTACCGGAACGGTACGGCAGGTACGGACTGGTGGAGTGAGACGATGCGTAGCACCGCTCCCCAGACTTCACACAACTTGAGCCTGACAGGCGGTACGGAGAAAGTGAAATATTACATGTCTATCGGATATATGGACCAGGGCGGTATCATCCGTTCGGGCGACTGGAATTACCAACGTTACAACGTCCGTTCCAACCTGAGCGTGGAAGTGGCTAAGGGACTGAACGTGGAACTGCGTTTGAGCGGACGCTTCGACAACCGCAAAAAGCCTTACAATGGTGACAACCTGTTCCGTTCGGCACAAATGGCCATCCCGACTTATTCCATGTATGCCAATGACAACCCGGATTATTGGGGAGCCGTAGGAGATATGGCGAACCCCGTGCATGTTTCCGATTCGGACGACAGTGGTTATGAAGACCGCCTGCGTCGTGAATTTAACAGCTCGTTGGCTATCACCTGGCAACTTCCCTGGGTGAAAGGACTGATGGCGAAAGCATTGGTTGCCTACGACTATACGAACAAGGAATGGAAAACGTGGCGGAAAGACCTCTCGGAATATACGTATGATTATGCGAATGAAGAGTATATAGAGAAAGTGGTTAACACCGCGCATCTGGAATCGAAGCTGGAAAACTATGACAAACCGACCTATCAGTTCTCTATGAACTACAACAATACGTTTGCTAAAAAGCATAATATCGGTGCCATGCTCGTATGGGAAATGTATAATGACAAGAAGAACTGGGTGACCGGGACACGTGATTTTGCTATCGGGCTGATTCCTGACCTGGACTATGGGGATAAAACGAATCAGGAAGCTTCCGGCAAGACACAGGAAACGGCTCACGCCGGCTTGGTGGGACGTCTGAACTATGATTTCTCTAACCGTTATCTGGTGGAATTCAATTTCCGCTATGACGGAACCTATAAATTCCGTGCAGGTAATCGTTGGGGATTCTTTCCGGGTGTTTCATTGGGATGGCGTGTTTCCGAAGAGGCTTTTTTCAAGAAACTGTTACCCGATATGGATAACCTGAAAATCCGTGCTTCGTACGCCAAAGTGGGCGATGAAGGAGATTTCGACGCGTTCCAGTATCTGGATGGATATACGTCTCACGGAAGCTATATCATGGGCAGCAACGGAGTGACTTCGGGCATGACTACGGTAGGTATGGCAAACCCGTGGCTGACTTGGTATGAATCGAAGATTATGAACATCGGCTTTGAGGCGTCTTACCACAGGGGACTGATTTCTGTGGAGTTCGACTGGTTCCGCAGAAACCGTTCCGGTCTGCCTGCCACCCGTGTAGGCTCATTGCCTACTATCTTCGGTGAATCAATGCCGCAGGAGAACCTGAATTCTGATATTAACACCGGATTCGAGATTGTAGTCGGGCATAAAAACCGGATTGGCAATTTTAATTATAATGTGTCGGCCAACTTCTCTACTACCCGGATTAAGTATGATTATGTGGAGCGGGCGGCTTCCACCAATATGTATGACGATTGGCGTAATAACACCAACGGGCGTTACAAGGATATCCGTTGGGGAAAGAAAGTAATCGGGCAGTTTACTTCTTTCGAGGAAATTTTGAACTCACCGGTTCAGGATAAGGACGGTAACCGTTCGCTGATGCCGGGTGATTTGAAATTCGAAGACTACAATGGTGACGGTATTATTGA
>ENA-USUK01002149-USUK01002149.1-human-gut-metagenome-genome-assembly--contig:-NODE-2149-length-13746-cov-7.397615_pt1 | contig 13746 bp, 11 predicted proteins | sample MGYA00250062_ERZ773400 | MGnify/ENA primary metagenome ERZ773400 (study PRJEB29103, sample SAMN06111961) | human gut metagenome | biome: human gut; feature: ankylosing spondylitis patient; material... | reverse complement strand
TAATAGCTTTTGGAGTAATCGGAACATGTTTTTATTGTAACCGGTGCAAGAGATTTTGTTTTGTATATTGAATCAGGCCATGCAGCAGGCAGACATTCTTAGTCTGAAAACTCTCCGCAATATCATCGTGAGCCCGTTGCTGATGCTCGTTCAAAGGATTTAAAGGGAATGTCGCTTTGGTTAAAGTGGTATTCAGTCTGCCAACCTCCTGCTGATAAACCTCAAAAACTCCGCGCTCCACCAATCCGTTGAACACAGCGGGAGTAGCGGAAGCCCGCTGTAAAAGCTCTTTCTTGGTGACTTCTTTCGGTGTTTTGCCCAAACAACCGGAGAGCTCTATATATTTCATCAGCAAATCCAACTGTTTGGGAGCACGGCGCTGCAATTCATCAAAGAAAAAGTGCAGACGTCGTTCGTTGCTTGCCGCTTCAGTCAAGCGCACGCGAGTTTCTGTCTTGGGCTTATAGGTACGCTTCAACTCTTCCTTTACAAAAATAGCTTCCTTGTCCAGCAAGGCCTTTATCACAGACAGGATATTCTTGATACCGCTCTCTTTTTCCAATTTCGTAACGCACTGTTCGGGTTCTGCAGAAAGCAGGTCCAGTATCTTCCGTTCTCTTTCCGGCAACTGCACATCCGATTCAAAATCGGGATTGTACTCCACCATTGTCTCACTCTCTAATTTCAGACCGGATGGAAGAGCCGCTTTATAGACATCACCCTGAGTACAGAGATAATAATCCGACAGCCATTCCCAAAACCTGAATTGTTCGGACAACAGGATAGGATGTGCATCCAGCAGAGCACTCACTTCCTTTACCTCATATTCGGTCGGTGCGGAATAATGTATGTTCCGCACAATGGCCGTATAGTACTTCTTTCGTCCGAAAGGCACTACTACCCGACAGCCAATCTGTACTTCCCCTGCCATATCTTTCGGTAGTAAATACGTAAAACTGCTATGCAGAGGAAGGGGCAATATGACATCTACAAACTTTTCCATTGCAGCGACAAAGATAACGTAAAAAAATGGCGTTGCCAATCAAAATCGACAACGCCATCCAAAGATAGTCTCGTTATATCCTTAGAACAGGTAAGCTGCGGAAATCTGCCAAGTCTTATTCTTTGCACCAATAGCCTTACCTGCATTCTTCCAAGTGAATGAGTCTCCGCAAGGAATCGTATAGTTGAAACCAATCTGCAAATGCTGAATCAGCTTCACACCTGCACCTACATTGATGCCCACTTGGGCCTTTTTACTCTCTATCTTATTTCCCCCCTCAAAGTTCTTATCACCCTTAAAGTTGAAAAAGAAGTCCGGACCGGCAGCAACATAAATGCCCAGCATACTGCCCAAGCCGATAGAATATTTCAGATTGACAGGTATGTCCAAGCCAGCTTGCTTCATATCAATACCTTCCGTTTTATCACCTCTTTGAGAATACAGCAAAGCACCGTCCACACCTAAACCAACAATGGGAATCGTTACTTCCGCCATAGGGCCGAAAAAGAATCCGGTAGAATTATCTTTCATCCCTTCGAGTTTAAGTTTCGACAAGTTCACACCACCTTTGACACCAAACTTAAGCAATTGAGCCTGAGCCGGTATAGCCACTGCCAAACAGCATATAGCTATCATAAAAACACTAAAGATCTTTTTCATAATTCAATATGTTTAAATAATCGGGACAAATATATGTAAATTATCCCTAAAAAGAACAGTTAGCATTCCAAATTGTTCATGCAGAGATGACAATCACAGTATCGGCAAATTATTTAGCAGCACTCATACAAACACCTACCGGCAAAGGGAGAGAGCGGCATTAGTGCTGTGTACCCGCAAAAAATATAAAATTAATAATTATCTTTGCATTCGGAGAATATCTTCTTATTCGGATTCGGCTAACACATTATGATAAAGATTAGAAAAACAGACATCACAGAGCTCAATACCCTCATGGACATCTTCGAGCAGGGAAAACACATCATGCGCAAAGACGGGAACATGAAACAGTGGACCGGCGGCTACCCCACCGAAGAAATTATCAAGAAAGATATCGAAAACGGAAACAGCTATGTATGCCTCGATGAAGAACAGAATATCGTAGGAACTTTCGCCTTTATACAAGGAAACGACCCTACCTATGTGCAAATCTACAACGGTGAATGGATAGACGATATCCGCCCGTATGGCGTTATCCACCGTCTGGCAAGTACGGAAGACAGTAAAGGCATAGCATCCGCCTGCCTGCAATGGTGTTACCGCCAAATACCCAACTTGCGTGCCGATACCCATCGCGATAATCATATCCTACGATATTGACCAGCTTCTGCGTATTCACGGCCACATATTCTGCTGGAACAAGGAACGCCAGCGTCCACTGGGCGTTTTCCATCTGCTTCAGGGCGTAGTAATACTCAGTTCCGTCCAGCACAGCGTTGGAATAACAGGAGCCTGTGCGGGCAAGCCGCTCCTTTGCTACTGCAAAGGAAGAACCGTGCAGATAGGACATCTGGGAGAGCACGGTGTATACGTTGTGCCCCTTCAACAGCTCGGTATCATTGGCGTTGAACAGCTTGAAACCGTTGTTGTCCAGTACATAGACGCTGTTGTTATTTTCGTAGGCGTCGCAGCGGAAATAATCGTTCAGTTGGGTCATGCTCTGCGAAATACCAAAGTAGCGCAGGGTGATCTCTTTCTCTCCGCTTTGCAGTGTGATGGGGGTGGAGAGCTGTTCCAGAAACACCATCCGGGAGTCGTCCACGGTCAGCGAATTGGAAACATAGCTGACCCGCTGCGGCGCGTTTTCCAGATAGTTCATTTCCCGCAGCAGACCCGTGCGGCCATACTCGGTATAATAACGCCCGGCATTATCCACGGCGATCAGTTCGATCTGTTTTTCATGGTAATTGGAAAGCTCCGACAGCTTTTTCAGATAGCGGTAGAAATCGGTATCGGTCTCCAGCGGGGTGTAGTACAAATAATTACACTGCACATCCACCTCGTCCCAGTGGTTGTCGATCACATCCTCCAGACTGTGGAACATCTGGTGGGTGACCTCTTCCATCTGGCTCAGACGCTCGTGGTAGACAAGGTTTTGGATGTAGGTCTGGCTCATGACAAAAAGGGTCAGGATCAACACGATGCTGACAAAGCCGAAGCCCACAAACAGCTTTTTATAGATTTTGTTGTTCACATCCAGTATCTCCTGTCCGTTTTATTCAACTCCATGCGGTGTCTGCCCGGCTGATGGTGGTGTAAGCACCAAAGAAGGTTTTTGCGGCATCCATGCCCACCACGCCGCTGTCTGTCACCGTTGCTTCGGCAGCCAGCCGGTCGCTCACACCGCAGATGGCAACCTGATAGGTCTTGCCCGCCTCCGGTTGCACCGGGCTTACCAGCACATAGGGGTAGCCCTTGCCGTTGCCGTAGGCATCGTAGCCAGAAGCCAGCAGTTCGCTGATCTGCTGCCCGGTCAGGGTGACGGTCTGGATGGTGCGGTTCCAGCCGGTGGGCAGGATGACCGAAAGGTCGTAATCCGTAATGCCCTTGGCGTACAGCTTGGCGGCTACGCCGTGGTGGTTCTGCTCGGTGGGGTTGCCGGGGATCCATGTGCTCAGCGAGACCAGCGCAAGGTCGCTGCCGGTAGCCTGTGCAAAGCAGCGGCCTACCAGCATGGCGCAGTCCTGCTGCGAAAGCTCCTCCGTAACGGTAGTGATGACATCCGGGGTGTTGTTCACCACACTGTCCTGATCCTCGTCCAGCTGACGGATGACATCCTCCATGGTGGCGTTGCCCTTCATGAAGTCCAGCATTTTAAGGCCGGTGGTCACGAAGGTGTTTTCCCAGCCGGAATAGATAAAGGGCGCGGTGTTGCCTGCGTTCAGGGTATCGGCGATGTCGGCATAGTAGGTGCCGTCTGCCTTTGCACCCTTGAAGGGCAACAGGCTGCTTTTCAGCGCCGTTGCGGGCTGCAGAGCGCTGGTGCCTGCAACGGTGGAAAGCACACGCATCACCTTGAGCGCATCTTCCAGCTTCTGGGGGTTCTGTTTCAGCTTTTTATTCAGACCGTAGAAGCGGTTCACATTCAGCACAAAAACGTTCTGGGTGCCGTCCTCGGAAAGATAGGGCATCAGGCCGAATTTATCGGCGTTGCCGTCTGCCTCCACAATGCCGTTGGTGTTTCCGATCAAAAACAGGGTATTCCCCTCGGCCATCCTCTGCAGGGTCACATTGTCGTCAAGAGCATCGCCGGAGTCGTTCAGCATCCCGATGTCCTTCCACTTTTTGACATACGCCATTGCCTGCATCATGCCGGGGGTGTTGCTGACGTTTGCCTTGCCGGAAAGATAATCCTTCTGCCACAGTCTGCCGTCCAGCGTGCCAAGGAAATCGGCATCTGCAATGTTGCACAGATACTGGAAACCGTAGCCCGGATACTGGATCTGCGGCAGGCAGAGATCGACCCCGGCTTCCTTGGCTTTTGCAGCCAGCACTTCCAGCTCAGCGAAAGAATTGGGCAGCTCCCAGCCGTGTTCTCGCAGCAGGGTCTTGTTGTAGGTGATGCCGTAGCAGTTGTAAACCGAGGGCAGCAGATAGATGGCACCGTTGTCGAACACGTCCTGCAGACGGGACTCCACATAGTTATCCGTAAAATCGTAGCCGGAAAGGTCCAGCAGTTTGTCGGAGACCAGATCGATCTGGGGGTCGTAGTAGGTCAAGGTGCAGACGTCCGGCAGGTCGCCTGCCGCAAACATATTCTGCAAACAGGTGGTGGTGTTATCGCCGCTGTATGGCACGACCTCGATGTTCACTTCCGGGTAAACGCTGTGCACCTGCTCAATAAAGGCTTCTATCTCCTTATAAGGTGCCATAAAGGTGACGGCTTCGTGCGCATCTGCTGTTTTGCTTTCAGCCTTGCCGCCGCCGCAGGCGGTCAGCGCTGCCGTGGCAGCTGCAACGCTGCAAGCCTGCAAAAAGGAGCGGCGGGAGATCTTCTTTATCATATAAATATACTTTCCTCACATTTCGGAGAGCAGTACCGCACAGAGCCAATGAGGTGCAGCACTGCCATAGCTTGTTTATTCTTACACACCCCACAGGAACTCCCACGCTCGCGGCCTGTCCGCACTGGGCATACGCCGATTTTCCCATAAAATGACAATCATATTGTATCATTGTAACAAAAGCGTTTCAAGTTGTTTTTTGAAGGATTTTGCATGGAAAAGGGCGAAAAACCGCGTGCTTTGCAGCTGCACGGCATAAAAATACCCCTGACACCAGGGAAGGATATCAGGGGGTATGGTATTCCGGGCACGCTGTTTTATTGCAGGGGCTCTTTTGCGCGCAGACGCCGAAAGGTGTCCTCTTTTACAAGCTCGATGACCACCGCTGTCAGGGGGATAAAGAAGATAATGCCGATGATGCCAAAAAGCTTTCCGCCGATCATGGCGGCAATAAGGGTGTATAGCGGCGAAAGCCCCACGGATTTTCCCACCACACGGGGATAAATGAACTGGTTTTCAACAAACTGCACGGCAAGGTACACGATCAGGCAGCGCACCGCCAGCACAGGGTCTACCAACAGCACAAGGAACACACTGACCACGCAGGAGATCAGTGCACCCACATAGGGGATGATGGCGCAGATGGCGGTGAGCACGCCCACCAGACTGCCGTAGGGGATCTTGAAAACGGAAAATGCAAGAGCCATCAGAACGCCAAGAATCACTGCCTCGCTGCATTGTCCCGTTAAAAAGTTTGCAAAGGACTGCCGGAACAGCCGGCAGAACTTCAGCACCCCGGCGGCGTGGGCAGGCTTCAGGTAGGCGCACACCAGCGTGCGGGCTTGGTGGCCGAGGCTCTCCGTACTAAGGGACATATAGACGGAGATGATCAGCGCAAACGAGGCGGTGATCGCGATATTCACCGTGGCAGAGACAGCCCCTACCGCATTGACCAGCACCGTGTCGATGCTTGCGGTGACCTTGTGCAGCAGCTGCTCCCAGTTGATGCCCTCCAGCCAGTTCATCAGCCAGCCCATGTCAGCATCCTGTGCGTTGAGATAGGCAGTCCAGCGGGGAATATTGGCCTCGATCTGCACATACAGGCTGTGGAAGGACTGCACCAGCTCCGGAATCAGTAGGGTCAGCGCCAATACCAGCACCAGCACAACGCCCAGCAGGGTGATGAAAAAGCTGAGAAGGTGGATGGCTTTCGCCGAGGGCTGCTTTTTGGCCTTGCCGAACAGGCGGTTCAGCCGCTTTTCCAGACCGGTCATGGGCACGTTGATAAAAAGCGCCAGAATGCCGCCCGCCAGAATGGGCAGTACCAGATCTATCAGCTTTGCGGCAAAGGCCAGAACGTCAGAAAGCCGCAGCAGCGCTACAAAAAGCGTTACCCCTACCACGGTAACGAGCAGAGATTGTTTTGTTTTTGGTTCCATGAAAAAGTTCCTTTCCCGGAAGATTGTGGCAGCAGGCAGCAAAAAGACCGCCCGCCGGCTCTTTTTGGTATTGTAATCGGAAGAAAAGGGCTTGTCAAGACGAGAGAAAGGAAAACGGGACGTTATAAAAGCAGTTTGCGAGAATGCAAGCGGGAGCTTTTCAGTAGGGAAAAAGCGTGGTATACTTGGCCAGAGCAAATTTAAAAAATTGAGAGAAACACAGCTCGGAGGAAAATAGATCATGTCGAAAGATGAATATCTGATCACAGATGCGCCGCTGAAAGCGCTGACGGTTTTTGCAATGCCAATGATCCTAGGCAGCTTTTTTCAGCAGGTCTATAACATGGCAGATTCCATCATAGTCGGCCAGTTTGTCGGCTCCTCGGCACTGGCGGCTGTCGGTGCCTGTGCTGCGCTGACCAATGTTTTTATCTGTGTGGCGCTGGGTGCCGGTGTGGGTGCCGGTGTGCTGGTAAGCCGCTATTTTGGCGCTAAAAACTATGGCAAAATGAAAACCATCGTGTCAACGTCCCTGCTCAGCTTTCTGGTTTTGAGCGTTGTCCTTGGCGTTTTTGGCTTTAGCTTTTCCCGTGCTATGATGAGCGGCTTACAGACCCCCGCCGACATTCTGGAGGACGCGGTGCTGTATCTGCGGGTCTATTTTGTGGGCTTCCCGTTTTTGTTCATGTACAACATTCTTTCCACCATGTTTACCTCCATTGGGGAGTCCAGGATCCCGCTGGGGTTGCTGATCTTTTCCTCCATCCTGAATATTTTTATGGATCTCTGGATGGTGGCGGGGCTTGGCTTGGGCGTGTTTGGCGCAGCCCTTGCCACGTTGATCGCACAGGGCATTTCTGCGGTGTTTTCGTTTTTGATCTTCCTGCACCGGATGCGGCAATATAAAAGCCCCTTTAATAAATTCGATCGGCAGGAGCTGTATTCCATGCTCCGCATTGCGGTGCCGTCGGTCTTGCAGCAGTCCACCGTGTCCATCGGCATGATGATCGTGCAGGCGGTGGTAAACCCCTTTGGCACACAGGCGCTTGCCGGATATGCAGCAACGATGCGGGTAGAAAATGTTTTCTCGCTGATCTTTGTCTCCATCGGCAATGCGGTCTCGCCCTATATCTCCCAGAATTTTGGTGCAAAGAAGATCGACCGCCTCAAAAAAGGCTACCACGCTGCACTGGTGCTGGACCTGTGCTTTGCGGTCATTGCCTTTGCGGTCATTGAAACCCTGCACACCCAGATCTCCTCGCTGTTTCTGGGCAAGGACGGAACGGCGCTGGCCTATCAGGTGTCCGGTGATTATATGCGGTGGCTGGGTTACTTCTTCATCTTCATGGGCATCAAGATGGCGACCGATGGCGTGCTGCGCGGGCTTGGCATCATGCGCCCGTTCCTCATTGCAAATATGGTAAACCTTGCCATTCGCCTGTCCGTTGCCCTGCTCTGTGCACCGCGCTTTGGCATTGCCTTTGTCTGGCTTGCCGTCCCGGCAGGGTGGCTTGCAAACTTCCTGGTCTCCTATGCGGCGCTCAGAAGATCGTGGCCAACGGAAAATGCGGCGGCACCTCAATGATTTTGTGCAGCGCGGGAGCGGGTGGTGGCCTGCTGGGAAAAGTTCAAGGGGCTTTTCCGTCTGGTGGAGCATTCCTGAGGGACACTGCACTGCGGCGTAAAAAAGCAAAGGGCTGCTGCACAGGGAGATAGCTGTGCAGCGGCCCCTTTTTCAGCGCCCGCCCCGGCTTGTTACAGTGGTTTACTTTTGGCAGCGGAAATGCTATGATACACCTTAGAAAAAAGCAAGGAGGAGCTACGATGGGCATTGCAGGGAACGAATGGGGTTTTCAGGTGGGCACACTGCCTAAAGGTGCGCGGGATAAGATCAGCGATGTGCCGGGGGTGACGGTAGGGCACTGCACCTTGGCAGACGGCGTGGTGCAGACGGGCGTAACGGCGCTGCTGCCGCACCAAGGGGATATTTTCCACGAAAAAGTGCTGGCGGCCAGCTATGTCATCAACGGCTTTGGTAAGACCACCGGCCTTGTGCAGATCGACGAGCTGGGCACGCTGGAAACGCCCATCCTGTTTACCAACACCCTCAGCGTGGGCACGGCACAGACCGCGCTGGTAAAGTATATGCTGGAGAAAAACCCCGACATCTGCGAGACCACCGGCAGCGTGAACCCGGTGGTCTGCGAGTGCAACGACTGCGGCCTGAACGACATCCGGGGGCTTCATGTGACCGAGCAGCACGTTTTTGCCGCGCTGGCAGACTGCAAGGCAGATTTTGCCGAGGGTGCCGTAGGTGCCGGGCGGGGGATGCGCTGCCACGGGTTGAAAGGCGGCATCGGCTCCGCCTCCCGGGTGGTGGAACTGGACGGAAAACCCTACACCATGGGCGCACTGGTGCTCTCCAACCATGCGCTGTTCGATGACCTCATCGTGGCGGGCACGCCTATCCATACGCTGCTGAATAACAGCATTCCGCCCCACGAGGATAAAGGCTCCATCATCACGGTGCTGGCCACGGATATCCCCCTGAGCGAGCGGCAGCTGCGGCGGCTGTGCCGCCGGGCGCTGGTGGGGCTTTCTCGCACAGGTTCCTACTGCGGCAACGGCAGCGGCGAGATTGTCATCGCCTTCACCACCGCCAACAGGGTGCCGCATTACTCGGAGAAAGCCCTGCTGCCCATGACCCTGCTCCACGATGATGCCATCAACCCTTTGTTCCGGGCGGTGGCAGAGTGCGTGGAGGAAAGCGTTCTCAGCAGCCTGCTCCACGCCGAGACTGTTACCGGCAACCACGGCCAAACCTTCCACAGCCTGACAGAACTTCTGAAAAACCGCGCCTGAGGCGCTACAATACAGCAAAAGCCCTGCATCCGGTGCAGGGCTTTTGCTTTACTTAATAGCGGCGGTGGATCTTTTTGGTGGGCTTGCGGCGGTTCCAGTTGGCGCACAGCAGCCACAGCCCATAGATCAGGGCGGCAATCAGGCTGAGCACCAGCACCACCTTCAGGTACAGGCTGGTCAGGAACTCCTTCACCTTGTCCACCCCGAATAGCAGCGGGTTGCGGGCTACGTCCTGCCCGGCGATCAGCTCAACCACGCCGATGGTCTCGCCCGCCAGCTTCAGCTCCACCGTGCCCACTACGTCGCCCTGCTGGATGGGCGCGCAGACGTAGTCCGGCAGGTGGAAGTATTTCTGAGTGACGGTGCCGTCGCTGGTGGAGGGCAGCAGGGTCATCATGCTGTCGTTGGGGTACAGCTGCAAAGTGTCTGTATCGGAGGAATACTTTACCGGGATCTCCGCAATGGTCAAATCAGTGTCCAGCGCAGCCTGAATGGAAAAGCTGTCGAACACCCAGTCCATCAGTTTGACCGTCTCGAACAGGGCAGGGCGGCGGTTGGCGTAGCCGAAGGTATCGCAGCTGTCGGGGCTGTCCATCACGCAGAAGATATAGGTGGCACCGTCCTTGTTACCCCACGAAACATAGCTCTGGGTGCCGGTATCGTTTTTAAAGGCGGTCACATTGCACATACCGCCCTGCATGGCGCTGCGGTAGTAGCTGCCGCCGCTGGCTTTGCTCAGCGCGGCATTCTGGCTGACCAGCACCGAGGAAGAGCGGTGCTTCTCCTTGGCGGGCATGGTAAAGCTGGGCGCGCCGGACACCTCCACAAAGGCGTCAAAGCTCATCAGGTAGCGCAGGATCAGGTACATATCCACCGCGCAGGTAGTGTTGCCACTGTCGATGCCGCAGGCGTCCGTCCAGTTGCTGGCGGTGGTGCCGATGCGCTGGGACAGGGTGTTCATCTGCGCCACCCAGCCGTCCAGATCGCCGCCGGCAAGGGTGTACGCCACACCCATGGCTGCCTCGTTGGCATTGCGGGTAAGCATGGCGTACATGGCTTCCCGGTAGGTGAAAGTTTCGTTGGAGCGCATATCTGCGTTATTGGTGTTATAAACATAGTCCGAGATGGCAAAGGGCATCTGGAAGGTGTTGTCCAGCTGGTCGGCGTAGTTGGTCAGCAACACGGCAAGGGTCATATATTTGGTCAGACCGCCGGCAGATACCTGCTTTGTGCTGTCCTTATCATAGACGATAATGTTGGTATCGGTGTTCACGATATAGGCGCTTGCAGCCTGCACCTGATACACCGGGCTGGGGTCGAACATGGCCCCGGCGGGCAGCACAAGGCAGCTGAGCAGAAATACAAATGAAAGAACCAGTGCAAAAATACGTTTCATGTGGACAATTCCTTTAAAAAGCGATAAAATATACAAGATACGGCTGCGCTGTGCGGCGCGCCGGAAGATCAATTTTGCAGCAAGCGTGCTGTGTTCTATAATAATAACAGGTTTGCCGGGGTGTTACAAGAGCCTTGCGGTGTTTTACACCGTTCTTTCGCTCCGGCAGGGAGGGCAGGAATGGTATATCTTACAGGGGATACCCACGGCGATATCCAGCGCTTCAAGCAGGGCAAGCTGCGCTGGCTGGGCAAAAAGGACACCGTGGTGGTGCTGGGGGATTTCGGCTTTGTGTGGGACGGCAGCGCCGCAGAGCGCAAGCGGCTGGACTGGCTGCGCAAGCGCCCCTACACGATTCTGTTTCTGGACGGCAGCCACGAAAATTACGACCTGCTGGCACAGTACCCGGAGACGGAACTTTTCGGCGGCAGGGTGCAGAGCCTTGGCGGCAATGTGTATCATGTGTGCCGGGGCAGTGTGCTGGAGCTGGAGGGCAAGACTTATCTCTGCTTCGGCGGCGCGGAAAGTCAGGATAAGGACGACCGGGAGCCGGGCGTGAACTGGTGGAAGCAGGAGATGCCCAGTGACGAGGAGTACGACACCTGCCGCCGCAACTTAGAGGCAGTAGACTACAAGGTAGATTATGTGCTGACCCACGATGCACCAAGCAGATTTTTGGATTTTACCGCCCTTGCCCTTGGCGAAAGCAACCGTCTGCACCTGTTTCTGGACGAAATCTTGCTCAAGCTGACCTACGAAAAATGGTTTTTTGGCTGCTACCACAAGGATGTGCAGCTTTCCACCAAGAGCCGGTGTGTGTTCTGTGACGTCATCCCCATGGGTGAGCGGCGCACCGGGCTGTTCCACCGATAGGAGGCAAAATGCAGGTCACGGTAAAACTTTCTGCCCGGGAGGGGGCGGCGCACGTCAGCGGCATTCTGGCGGGCTTTACCCTGCTGGCAAAGCGCGGGGAGCTGACCCTGCGGGTGCAGGACGAGCGGCAGGGCAGTCCCCTTGCCCGGGAAGCGCTGCTGGAAACCGAGATCGACGGCCGCACGGTGGTGTTCGATTTGATGGACGGCTACTTCTACAACGACCCGGCGGCGGTGCTGGCGCTGTTCCAACGGGCAGATGTGGTGTTCAAACGTTCTTTTTCAGCCGAAAAGAACCGGCAGTTCCCGGGCGATATCTCCGCAAAGCTGCGGCCATTGGGGCTGAACTATTACGTTACCTGTCCGGGCTCGCCGCTGGAAGCGGAGCGCAGCGCAAAGAGCCGCCTGAAGCAGTGGGCGCTTTCCACCCGCTGCTACCCGCAGGACTTTGAAGCCCGGCTGACCCGGGTGCGCAAAAAGCCGCGCATCCTCTTTCTGACCCGACTGTGGGACCCGGAGGAGCCGGCGGTACAGAAATACCCGGACTTACAGGCAGAGTGGCGGCAGGTGAATGCAGACCGCATTGAGCTGCTGCACCGACTGCAAGCTGCTTTTCCGGAACAGTTCACCGGCGGCGTGTCCGACAACGCCTGCGCCCGGCGGCTGTGCCCGGAACTGATCGTGCCGGACAAGCTGACCGGCAAGCGCGCCTATCTGCACCGGATGCAGCACACGGAAATTTGTGTGGCATCTACCGGATTGCATGGCTCTACCGGCTGGAAGCTGGCCGAGTATGTGGCGGCGGGGCGCGCCATTGTCACCGAGCCGCTGCGGTACACCCTGCCGGGCGGCTTTGAAGAGGGCAAAAACTATAAAACATATACGTCCCCGGCAGAGTGCGAGGCGCAGCTGCGGCAGCTGCTGGCAGACCCGGCGGCGATCTTAGCCATGGCACAGCACAATGCAGCGTATTATCAAACGTGGCTGCGGCCGGAGCAGCAGGTGCGGCAGGCTTTGCGGCAGCTGGAAATAGGGGAAATGTAAGGGGGAAAATGGGGTATGGAAGAGCAGAAGCGGCATAGCGGCTTTGAGACGATGCGCATTCTCAGTATGGTGATGATCGTTCTGATGCACGGTATCGGGCACGGCGGGCTGGGCAGTGCGGCACCGCAGGGGTCGGCGGCATTCTGGATCTACTGGCTGCTGTTTATTCTGGCGCGTGTATCCACAAACTGTTTTGTAATGCTTTCCGGCTATTATCTGTCGGAGCGCAAGGGGGCTGTCCGCGCCGGGCGGCTGTTCCGCATCGGGGCACAGGTGTGATTTTACTCCATGCTCACTTTCTGCGTTGCGGTCAAGGCGGGTGCGGTGCCGCTTTCAGCCATTTCGCTGCTCCGGGCACTTTTACCCCTTACCTCCAACGGCTACTGGTTCGCCTCGGCTTATTTTCTGATGTACCTCTCGGTGCCGGTGCTGAATGCGGTGGTGCAGAGCCTTGACCGGCGGCAGTACAAAACGCTGCTGCTGGTGGCGCTGCTGCTGCAAAGCGTGTGGGGCACGCTGTTCTACTGGGCAACGGATGAAACCTTTGTGAATAACGGGTACAGCTTTATCTGGTTCTACACTCTGTATTTTATTGCGGCTTATTTCCGCAAATACCGGGTGACCGTGCCCAGCGGGCTGTGTTTGCTGGCATATCTGGCAGCTTCGGCGGCGGGGCTGTTCAACCGGATGCTGGCGCTGCGGGTGGAAAACGCCCTGCACCTGAACGGCTTTGTGAATACCGTCAACGGTTATCAGGCACTGGCTACGGTCATCGCCTCGGCAGCAATGTTTTTGCTGTTCCAGAATATCCATATCCGCTCGGACTACTGGCGGCGCTGGGTATTCCGGCTGGCACCGCTGTCCTTTGGGGTGTATCTGCTGCACGACAGCGATTTTACCCGGGCGCTGCTGTGGCAGCTGGTGGATCTGCCCCGGTTTGGCGGGGCGCTGCTGCCCTCGCTGGCTTACCTGACCGGTGCAGTGCTGCTGATCGCCGCTGCGGGCTACGCGGTGGATGCCGTGTATCAGCGGCTCTACCGCCTGCTGCACCTGCCCGCACTGGAAACAAAGCTGGACGCCCTGACCGCCCGCATCCTGCAAAACATTGTTGGGAGCAAGGAAACGT
>ENA-USUK01002148-USUK01002148.1-human-gut-metagenome-genome-assembly--contig:-NODE-2148-length-13748-cov-215.449199_pt1 | contig 13748 bp, 10 predicted proteins | sample MGYA00250062_ERZ773400 | MGnify/ENA primary metagenome ERZ773400 (study PRJEB29103, sample SAMN06111961) | human gut metagenome | biome: human gut; feature: ankylosing spondylitis patient; material... | reverse complement strand
CCATCTACAAGATGTTTACGAAAAAGTAAGATTTCAAGAAATGAAAATAATGAACAGAATAAAGATAACAGAAAATAGGGTGGTGGCTTGTTTTGCCGCCATCCTTCTCCTGCTGCCATCCCCAGCAGGAGCCCAGCATTTTGATGCTCATATTGCGGGCAGGAAAGTAACCCTGCAGGAATGTTTCGATTTGGCTGTCCGACAGAACCTTCAGATGCAGGCTGGAAAGAAGTCGGTAGAACGTGCGCAGGTAATGCAAGGCACGGCTTGGGAGCTGGATAAAACCGAGGTTGCCTTCTCGCAAAACCCTGCCACGGGAGGCGAATCGGACAACGGATTTACCTTCACCCAGAGCCTCGATTTTCCTACCGTCTACGCCTCGCGCCGCAACCAGCTCAAGGCTGAAACCCAGGCAGAAAAGAGCCGCTTGAATGTGGTAAGCCAGCAACTGAAGGCTGAAATCGCCAACACCTATTATCAGATGCTTTATCAGGCTCACAGACTCCAGATATTGTTGCGAATCGACTCAGTATTAGAGCGTTACAGCAAGATAGCAGAAATGCGTTACAAGGCTGGAGAGAGCCGCCAGCTTGAATATCTCTCTGCCGACCGCAAATGCAACGAAAACCGCTTGGAAATGGCTGATGTGAAGAGCGAAATCGAGCGCCTGCAAATCGACCTCATGTCGCAGCTCAACACGCAGGAGCCCGTAAAACCGGCAGAAGAGAATCTCTCGGCCATCGCAGCCCAGAATCTCAATACCTATAATTATCAGCAGTCTGCCGACGGTCTTTATCAGCAGGATAAGCTCATCGCTCTCGATAAGGAAATCAAGGCAGCCAAGACGGGTTTTGCTCCGAGTTTATCCTTATCTTTGCGCACCCAATGTGTCATTTCCAGTTGGAATCCATACAACATAGACCGTTCAAGATTTGCCGAGGGCAATTTCTTCGGTTTCGAGATTGGCGTAGGCATTCCTTTATTTTATGGTTCTACGAAGGCAAAGGTCAAGGCAGCCCAGAAAGACCGCGAATTGGCTGAAATCGAAATGCGTCAGGAGCAGACAGAGAAAGAGCGCGATTACCGTCTCTGTACGAAGCGCCTGCAGGCAGCATCCAACCGTCTGAAATATTACGAGCAGAACAACCAGGCACATTCTGCGCAAATTTCGAAGTTGAGTGCGATAGAATATGAAAATGGCGAAATTTCGTATATTGAATATGTGAATGCCATCGAGGAAACCATAGATGTTCTGATGAAGCATGCTGATGCGATTAATGAATACAACCAGGCAGTAATCGCCATCCAGCGGCTCACGGGCATCATGTAAGATTCTGTTCTGAGATTTTTCTTTTTGATTGAAATGAGAATTTATCTCAGAACAGGCAGAAAGTAAGAAATGATCAGAAAGGGGTGATCCGGTTCCATTTTCAGGCTCCAAATTTCACCTCTTTTTTTATCTTATAACGCCTATTTACCATAATACCGGTTAGAATTAAAAAGAGGAAAGTAAAAAAGGAGGAAATTTTTCCGTTATCAGCCACACATGATTACATTTCGATAATTGTCATTTTCTTCATTTCAAAATTCTCCCTTTACATGATATTCAGATTCCTTCAGTTTTCCTGCACAAAACCACAAATTTTTGATAAACCACCAAGAAAAATGCTCAAAAAACTTTGCTTATTCCAAATAATAATCTTAACTTTGCGGCATAAAAACAAAAAGTTGGTTTCGATTATGGCAAAAACAGAAAGACAAAAGCGAATCTATCGCAAGCGCATCCCTTATGGAATGCAGAATTTCGAGGATGTTATCAAGGAAGATTGCTACTTTGTTGACAAGACTCCTTTCATTGAGAATATAGAAGAATCAAACAAATATTTCTTCTTCATACGCCCTCGCCGTTTCGGAAAGAGCCTTACAATCTCCATGCTCGAAAACTATTACGACATCAATAAGAAAGATCAGTTCGAAAGCCTCTTCGGAAAACTTTACATCGGAGAAAATCCTACCCCCGAACGCAACAGTTATCTTATCCTGCATCTGAATTTTGCCATGATTTCAGCAGGATTGGATAATTATAAAAAGGGACTTGATGCCCATTGCAACAACAAGTTCAATTCCTTCTGCAGCAGATACGCCCACCTATTGCCACCGGGCATAAAGGAAGAGATGAACCAGAAGGAAGATGCCGTTGCCCAATTGGGATTTCTATGCGACAAATGTGCTGAAACAGGCTTGAAGATTTATCTCTTCATCGATGAGTACGATCATTTTACCAATCAGATTCTTGCCCACAAAGAGCATGAAACCCGATACCGCGAGCAGACTCACGGCGAGGGATATTTGCGCCATTTTTTCGACACAATCAAGGGAGCTGCAGGAGATTCGTTGGGTAGAGTCTTCGTTACAGGAGTAAGCCCCGTAACCATGGATGATCTGACCAGCGGTTTCAACATTGGAACCAACTATTCCCTATCTCCTGAGTTCAACGAGATGGTAGGATTTACCGAGGATGAAGTACGTGAAATGCTGGCTTATTACTCTAGCGTGCTGCCATTCCGCCATAGCGTGGATGAGCTTATAGAAGTGATGAAACCATGGTATGATAATTATTGTTTCAGCATCAGAAGATATGGCAAGACAACCATGTACAACTCCGTGATGGTGCTCAATTTTGTGGACAATTACATTCGCAACGATTATGATATTCCTGATAGCATGTTGGAAACCAACATCCGCATCGATTACGACAAGATTCGCATGCTCATCCGCCACGACAAGGAGTTTTCCCACGATGCCAGCATCATACAGGATATTGTAACCAAGGGATACACCACGGGAACCCTGATGGAGAATTTCCCCGCCGAGCGCATCAACGATCCTGACAATTTCCTGAGTCTGCTCTTTTATTTCGGCATGGTAACGATAGGCGGCACCTACCAGGGCAACACCCGCTTTGTTGTTCCCAACGAGGTGGTACGAGACCAGATGTACACCTATCTGCTGGATACCTACAAGGAGAACGACCTCACCTTTGAGCAATACGACAAGACCCAACTGGAGAGCAAGCTTGCCTACGAAGGCGCATTCAAGCCCTACTTCGCCTACATAGCCGGTTGCCTGAAGCGCTTCTCTTCCCAGCGCGACAAGCAGAAGGGCGAGGCCTACGTTCATGGTTTCACCCTGGCGATGACGAGCCAATGCAAGTTCTACCGTCCAATCTCGGAACTGGACAACGATGGCGGTTATGCCGACATATTCCTCCTACCCCTCTGCGACATTTATAAGGACATGGAAGATTCCTACATCGTGGAATTGAAATATTGCAAGCCGGGCACCAGCGATGAGCAGTTGAACCATCTCTTCGAGGAAGCCTCTGCTCAGATAAGGCGCTACGCCGATAGCGACATCGTGCGCGAATCAGTAAAGAGAACGAAGCTTCATCAGCTCGTCGTGATTTACCGGGGAGCAGAGATGGCGATGTGCGAGGAGGTAGAATAAAGAGAAAGGGCAAAAGTATTTACCTGATACATAATAGGTAATGCCTTTGCCCTTTTATCTTTAGCTGATAATGTATTTCAAGATGCCGATAACGGCAATATTTGCTTCATTATCTTCTGGAACTTCTATGGTCTTGAAACCATCCTTGTTGAGCGGTTGGAGTTCTATCTTAGAATGAACTTCTATCCCGTTATTGTTCGTAAAAGCTTCATCCTGTCAAAACTTATCAGATTACAGGGATTCCATAAAACGATAAATCCATATAAGGACAACATACAAGGTAAACTAGTATATTTACCATCCCATAGAAGTATTTATCTGGATAAGGAAGAGAAGAATGCAGAAAAAAACGCCAGCCAAAAGATTAGCATTTTTCTTAAGAATAGCGTTAAAGATTGTGATCAGAAGCCAAGTTATTGAAAAGTTTTAGTACCTTTGCAGATTGTCTAAGGTCTGCGTGCGAAGCGAAAGTAAGGGAACTCTATTCTCAAATACAACTACACATGGTAGATTTTAAAATTTAAAAACTGGAAACATGGCAAAAAAAACATATAATCCCAAAAACGCCAACTCGATTCTTAAATATGGCGAGTTGTTACTTGGGCGTTCGCTGAGAGAACTGCATCCTGAAGCAGTCATCCCTAGCGGAAAGGGCGGTTTGGGTCAAGCCGTAGAAAAATTCCATTATGGTTATAAACCGAACTCTGATGCGGAACCAGACTTCAAAGAAGCTGGTTTGGAACTCAAATGTACGCCCTTAAAGGAGCTTAAGAAAGATAAGAGTATGGCTGCCAAAGAGCGACTTGTACTCAATATCATTAATTATATTGAGGAAGCAAAAGAAACTTTTGAAACAAGCAGGTTTTGGAAGAAGAACAAATTACTTCTTCTGATGTTTTATCTTCATGAAGCTAATGTAAATCCCGTGGATATGGTATTTAAGTTGATTCGTAATTGGAAGTTTCCAAAAGATGACCTGAAGATTATCAAAGATGATTGGAACTTTATACATACCAAAATTCTACATGGGCAAGCACATGAGCTAACAGAAGGTGATACTCTCTATCTTGCAGCATGCATGAAAGGCAGTAAAGCAAAGGAAAATATGCGCGACCAACCCGGCACTAACGAGCGGGCACAACAAAGAGCATACTCGCTCAAAACGGGATATATGAACAAGATTATCCTGGACTCTTTTCTTGATGAGGGAATAAATCATCAATTAAATATCACTCCAAAAAGATTAGAAAAACTTCAGGAGAAATTCGCTTCGGATAAGATTGTAAAATCGCTACATTGTTATAAGCCAAAAGAAACATTTGAGCAACTTGTCATAAGACGTGTAGAACCATTCTATGGTAAGACTGTTGAGAAAATAGGAAAAAAACGTAAGGTAGAATTAAATGTAAAAGCCAAAGATTTAGCATATAATGTCTGCCGGGCTATATTCAATATAAAGACACGCAAAATACAAGAATTTGAAAATGCTAACATTTCTTTGAAAACGATAGTGTTAGAAGCAAATCGTGATAAAAATATTGAGTCCATGTCTTTTCCATACATCAGATTTGTGGATATCATAAATGAAGAATGGGAGGATTCAGAGTGGCACAAGCAACTCTCTGGCAAATTCCTGTTTGTCGTATTCCGAAAATCTCCTGATGGAGATAAGAGAAAGATGAAACTCGTTAAAGTATTCTTTTGGAATATGCCATACAACGATTTAGTGGAGGCTAAGAATCTCTGGGAAGATACAAAGCAGAAAGTTTGCGAGGGTGACTATAACCATTTCATAACGAGCAAAGCAAATGGAATCTGCCACATACGACCACACGGAACTAAAGGGCAAACCGTATTAACCCCACAAGGCAACAGGGTGCAGCCCAAATGTTTTTGGCTAAATAATGATTATATACTTAATATCGTATTAAACAACATAAGCTGATGGCTGTATCAGAAGATAGAAGATTTACGAAAGAACAAGTCTATACTCTACTTGAAGGAGCAAAGGGCAAGACTCTTGGTGAGGTTGATAAATCCCATCAGTTTGCTCGTACCTTAGAAAGTAAAAAGATTACAGGTATCGCTGGAGACGTGATAGAACAATCTGTTTTCGGTTACAAAAAAGACAGTAAACAAGAATGTGATATTGAGATTGATGGCGTTCTTACGGAAGTTAAGACCATCGGAGTACGTGTACCTAAGAGAGACCAAAAGAATGCTAATGGAAAGACTGGTGAAGCTTATAATGTTTATCTAGGTGCAAAGGAAGGTATCAGTATTACACATGTTACCTTTGAACCGCCGATTCAGACAGACTTCGACACATCTCATTTTTGGGAAAAAACAGAACGGCTTTTAATCATCTTCTATGAATATAGATCTTACGAGGTTGTACCTGCTTCAGGCTATGCTAAGTTCCCTATTGTTGACTACTGCTACAATTCTTTCTCACAAGAAGAAAAAGACAAATTACAAAACGACTGGGAGATTGTCAGTAGCCACCTGCAACAGGTTTATCATGATTATCAGGATGCAGAAAAGCGTAACGAACAGCTGGTTGGTTTCACTCACCTTCTTCGTCCAAATCTCTTGCTGATAGAATTAGTACCAGGATTCAAGCGCACAGCAACAGGCTCTTACCAAAAGCCCCGATATAGATTGAAACAAACTTTTGTTGATTACATCGTACGAGGACATTTTGACAAAAGCAGAGCAAAGAACGAAATCGTACTGAAAGAATCTTTTTCAAGTTTCGCCCAGCTGGATGCTCGTTGCCATGCACTTACATTAAAGTATAAGGGTAAGACTCTGCCTGAACTAAGAGAAATGCTCGGAATAGATGCTAAGGTCAAGGATATTTCAGCTAAATGCGTTATCCGTATGTTCGGAACCGATTGCAACAGGTTAAATCAGATTTCAGACTTTAACAAAGCCGGTATCATAGCGAAGACCATCACGATTACGCCCCAAGGTGGAAGAACAGAGGATATGAAGCTCAAGCACATCGACTTTGAAGAATGGGCAGATAGAGATGCAGACTTTGAAGATTCCGATGTATACGATTACTTCTGTGAGCACAGTTTCCTCTGCCCTATCTTCTGTGAGCATGATAGTAAAGACCCGAGCAAGACCGTTTTTGAAGGTTTTAAACGCTTTGCTTTTGATGAAGAATTCATCGAGAATGATGTTCGGCGTACCTGGGAGGATTCCAGAAATCTGATTCATAGGAATGAGTTGGAATGGGAATACGTTTATGACAAAAAGGGTAATAAACGTATGAACAATAGCGGTTCCTATATGGGAGCCCCAAACTTTCCTAAGAGTTCCGAATATAAAGTATTCTTCCGAGGAGGAGCTGATGTTTCGACAGAGAAAACAAGAACAGAAAGTGTGAACGGCATAAGAATGCTTCCGCAGTTTTTCTGGCTCAAGGGTTCATATATTGCTAAAAAATTACAAGAAATTCCATACATATAAATATGTCTAAAAATACAATAAAGGTAGTAGAACTATTCGCAGGCGTAGGAGGTTTCCGCATAGGTTTGGAGGGAGCTTCAGATGCCTATGAAACCATTTGGAACAACCAATGGGAACCATCAACCAAACACCAAGATGCTTCACTCGTATATAGAGCACGCTTTGGTTCAAAGGGTCATAGCAACCAAGATATTAATACAGTACCAACAGCTGATATTCCTGATCATGACTTGTTGGTAGGCGGCTTCCCATGTCAAGATTATTCTGTAGCTTCAACTCTTAGCCGTTCTGGTGGAATTGAGGGTAAGAAGGGTGTGCTTTGGTGGCAAATCTATCGCATCTTAAACGAGAAGGGAAATAATCGTCCAAGCTATATATTCTTTGAGAATGTTGACCGTTTGCTCGGCTCGCCTGCCAAGCAACGTGGACGTGATTTTGCAATCATTCTTGCTTCACTCGCAGATTTAGGCTATACGGTAGAATGGCGAGTAATCAACGCAGCAGAATACGGAATGCCTCAGCGCAGACGCCGTACTTATATTGTCGGTTACCGTGAGAATTCAAATGTTTCAAGACAAGTACAAGAGTTGAAGGATTGGGTGCTTTATGAAGGCGTGCTGGCAAAGGCTTTTCCTTTTAAACCGAAGGACAAAACCCTCTCTGAATTTGAGATTAAAGGAACTATTAAGGAGGTTTCGGATAATTTCAACAAGGAAGGAAAAGACAGTCCATTTGGAAATGCCGGTATCATGCGCAACCGTTGCGTATATTCGGTAGATGCAGAAGCGGTTTATGATGGTCCAGTTATGACACTTGGCGGCAATATCGTTGATGAGTCCCTGGTACCAGAGGAGTTCTTTATTCCGCAAGATGAAGTTGCAAGATGGGAATACGAAAAGGGTGCAAAGAAAATAGAACGCACTACCAAGGAAGGTTTCAAGTATCTTTTCTCTGAGGGCGGAATGGCCTTCCCTGATTCCCTGGATAAGCCTTCACGTACAATCATTACAGGTGAAGGAGGTGCTGGTGCATCACGCTTCAAACATGTCATCAAGACTGCATCAGGTCGCTATCGCCGACTGATACCTATAGAATTGGAGCGTCTGAATATGTTCCCAGATAACCACACCTTGCATCCCGATGTTACGGATGCTCGTCGAGCCTTCCTGATGGGAAATGCTTTGGTGTGCGGAATCGTTCAGCAGATTGGCAAGAGTCTTTACCGCTTCATCTATGAGAAGGAACCAGTTTCTACCCGTCCGATAGATATTAAGCGTGACTCTCAACCAAAGCTGAATTTTGGCTTATTCTCAGAATTGAATCCTGAGTTGAAAATAAATAAGCCGAAGAAGAGCTACACCTTGGATATGAACAAAAGTCTCTTGGTTGGCTTTGTCAAGGAAGATAATACAGATTATTTCCTAGACGGTGGTCAGACAAAGATTTACTATACAGGTAAGACCAAGTCTTTCCCCTCGACTGTTGCGCTCAACAAGCTTTACTATTTCATGCCTTATATCAAGGGCAAGGGAATCAAGGATTTGTACCTCATCCGCATAGCTCGCATAGGCTGTAAGGCAGAGATTCATCCAGAGTCAAACGATAAAGACCCACGCCTTGTGTTCGAACTGGAATATTTAGAGAGCTTACCAAACTACATGATGCTGAAGCCTAACATCTTCAACACCTATAGAAACACAGTTCTAGGAAGAGTGATGGGGGAAATAGAATAATTCTATCCCCTCTCCTTCTTCAAGGAGAGATATTAATATATTGATAAATACTTAAAATCTTTAAAACATGAGCGAATATATTATACACAACATTGGTTTGACAGTCATTCCACAGCTTGATTTTGACGAAAACGAAGAGAAAAACAAGCCGGTATCCTTGTTCCCAAACTATTACTTGGGAAAAATTATTGGAGATAAGGGAAGCGAATTGAGTTTAAACAGAACCAGACGTGGAGAGGGAGAAGAGCATATTCCCAATTGTGTTCTGAGAAACGAAAATGGTATTGCCTTAATAAGAATTCATAATAAGGAAAACCTTACAATTTATGATTTGCCTGATAATACAGAAAAAGAAGTAAAGGATTGCATCGGTACTTCTCAGTATAGTTATCCATATGCATATGTAATCATAGATTATCGCGATGAGAGATGCCAAATTGCTATTGAAAAATCATCGGCATGGGACAGAAATACAAAAACCATTAGACTAAGTCTAGAGAATTTATTTAATGAAAAATTATCTAGTAGCATGGGTATACAAACTACGATAAATGAAAAAACTATAAGAACTCAATTTGAAGATTTTATAGATAGTAGAACTATAGATCATGGAGACATAATAGAAGAGTTTACCTTCAAATATGTAAATACCAAACATTGTCCTACGACAAGAATTCCTAAAGAGTTGACTGAGGAAATGGAAATGCGCTCAAAGATATTGGAAACATATGGAGCTCTAAGTGCAACTACAACTATGAAATTAGGTACAGGCTCTAATACTGATAAGCTGAAACAACTATCTGCAGTAGTAGGCTATAGCAGCGATAATGCGTTTGATTTAGTTGTGAAATTTCGTAAATTCGGTGAATATACCTGTAACGAGAATATCATAGCTAAATATTCGATGAATGATATAGTTATTAGCAATTATAAGGATTATATAACTCCTGAAATAGAAACTAGCGATTTTGATTTAATCAAATGGCTGGATGAGGTGTTTCACAAAGTAAAAGAAAGAAAAGATGACAAAGAGATTCCTACAAAACCAAAGAGATAAACTGAAAGAACATTTCAGAAATCACATCTTTTACAAACTCTGTCGTGAAGTTCGTGATGTGTTTCTTCAGCAATACCCTGCAATCATTATCTCTACCGAGAATTTGTTTGTTGATGCAGCAAAAGAACTAGACATAATATTAAGTGATGGCGATATAGATGCAGATTATTGCAAAGATATGTGGACCAATTCTTTAGCTATTTATCGAGAACAAGATAATACTCTTGCCGAAGTCTCAACAAGTCAAGCAGAGGTTGCTATGCTATTATATACCATTATGTTTGGTATTAATGCTGTTAACCATTCTCATTATAGAGGAAAACTGCTAAGGACTCTGCATGAAAGTATTCATAAAATGTGGAAAAGTAATAACCAGCCAGTCTGTATTGCAATAGAAATCAAGTTGAAGGAGTCGGTAAATCGATATACAGAGGAGATGATGGGATGGATGAACGAGTATTTCGTTTCGCAATCAAATCTAACAGAAGAAATTAATGAAACTCTATCTTCCAAGAAAAAAAATCATCCGAAGAAGAATTGTAAAAGTTCAGAAGAGTATCCTACGTTCCTTTATAATTGTAAGAATCAAGAAACAAGAGTGAAACGGATAAATCTTGTTATGAGAAAAATGCAAGAGTGGGAATGGATAGAAGAGCCAAGATATGCTGAAGATTTCGAACATTTGTTTGATGGAGAAAACAGAAATTGTAACATTAGATGGATAGGGAAACCTTTGGTCATTCTAACCGAATTAACTAAGCGTCTTCTCAAGCAATCTTATATGGATGAGCAGAAAGGCGTTTCGGCCTCATCTATCGTTCAAAAACAATTTGGGAAAAACCGTAGTAGCAATACCGACAGATTGGATGAGAATGCAGAGAAGCAAATCAACACTATTTTATATATTTTAGATTACAAAAAAGAGCTACCACTTGTAGTTAATGAAAATGATGAAGATATTGACATTAGAGAGGCAGTTCTTCAAGATGTGTATAAAAAAGAGATGCGTATAAAAAAGAGTTGCATGTAAAAAACTCTTCATCGAACATATAAATGAATAAGGTTTCAATTTGTGTTACCATATCGATATTTTTTTTATTTTTTTTATCCCGGAATTCTGTGTGCGTCATACGGAGTTTCGGGTTTGTTTTTTATGTTACCACTTTTTTGTTACCATTTTATAGTTTTTTGGTAACAAAATCAGCATTATTTACCCCATTGTCAGAAGCTGAACAATTCAGTTTTTGACCATCTTACGCTATGGGCTAAGCAGATGGTCAAACCGCCCAAATTCTGATAAGCTTATGGCACAGAATTTTAATTTCAATAATTTCTACCCAAACACAGAATTGGGTATCGACCTCAAGTTGATGACTAAGGAGCCAGGGCGCATGGCCGTTGGCGAGTATCTGGATGGAGCCATTACGCACGATGAAGAAGACCACTTCACCTTTGTGCAGAATGACCAGGAGAAGAAACTGCAGAAGGTGGTGCAGAGAAATCCGCACGTGTATTTGGGAACGTACATCAACGTGAACCGGAAGAAAGACGGTACGCTCTACCCTACCTTCAACCGCCCGCAGTTCTCAGAGCACTTCACCTTCCAGGACTTCTGCCAGGGTGCCGCCGACGAGCTGCGCATCATTAGCGGCAAGAGTGATGACAGTCTCAAATCTCAGTCTCAGTTAGGATAAATGTCACAATCCAACTTCAAACCCGCTTCTTAAGTCTTTATAACTTATTGATTATTAATTAGTTATATATAATATATATAGGAAGCGAGACCATAAAAAAAACAACTGAGACTCTGAGACTGAGACTACAAGCAAGAAAAAATGAACATGAAATTCGATTTAACTCTCTAAAAAGCAATGGATTATAATATTTTTAGCAACATCGCTCCGGTGATGCCAAAACCCAGCACGGGTACTGAATTTGTAAAATTTGCCATCTCTCAGGCATCAAAAGACATGCAGGAAGTGCTCATTCCGATGGCAATTCCGGCATTAGCAGCTCATCTCACAGACGTAAGATTCATGTATTCCGACAACAAATATTACGAAATGTGCGGGCAAATGGGCCATCTGATTGGTCCGTCGGGTATCGGAAAGGCACAGTTGGGTCATCTTGTAGAGGCCATCATGAGACCTTTTAGAAAGCATGATGAGACTGAGTTCAAGAAACTGGTTGACTGGCAGCGACAGATGAAAACCAAGGGCGCCAACAAGGAAAAACCGGAGCGCCCGGACGTGAGTTTCTGGTTTCCACCTTCTGATGTCACCAATCCTGCCTTCATCCAGAACGCTATGGCTTGCGAACAGCTGGGCGGAAGAACCCAGTACATCAATCTGCCTGAGGTGGAGATGGCCGACAGAATGTGTGGTGGGCATAAGCAGGTGAGCCAGATGGTAAGAAATATCTTCGACTGTCAGAGGGCTGGAGCCTTGCGCGCCACGGCTGATGGCGTAACGGGTAACCCTCTGCTCCGTGTGAACCTCACCTTTACCTCTACACCCGAGGCGGCCCGACTCTTCTACAAGAAAGACCTGACCAATGGTTTCTTCGGTCGCATACCTTTCGCCTACAAAGCCCGTGGCGAGCGAAGCGGAAAGATTCCGCGACAGGGAACGTACAATAAAGATTTCCTTGAAAAGCTCGATGGCTATCTGCTGAGGTTGGACAACTGCAAGGGCAGTTTTGTAGTGAAGCCGCTCAACAAGATAGCCGATAAGCTGGCAGAGGAAATGGCACGCCTTGCCGACCTTGCAGATGATGATACGCTCTGGGAACTCTCCCACCGCAGCATCTTCTCAGCATGGAAGAAGGGAGCCGTGCTGTGGATTCTGAACGACCAGAACTGGTCGAAATCCATCGGCGACTTCGTTGAATGGTTCTGCTACTACGATTTGTGGTCGAAGGTTAAGGTGTTCGGCGATATGTTTAAAGCGGGCGATGGGCAGGAAGAGGCTCAGAGAAGCGGACCGAAAAACATGCTCGACCAGCTGGAGAATTCCTTCAACGAGCTGCAGTTGGAAACCCTGCGCCTGAGTCTGGGCAAGAATCAGGAAGGTACCAAGCATCAGCTCAACGTATGGAAGAACCGCCAGTTTATTACTTATAACAGCCAGACGAAACTCTATACCAAGACTGCTGAATATCTGACGGGTATACCGGCCAAGAAAAAGAAAGGGAAACAGAAATGATGGAGAAATATGAGATTCAGAAACTGCGCGACCTTCCGATAGAGAAGGTTGCGAAAGAGATGGGGATAAAGGTGGAGCACCATAAGGCGCTCTGCCCCTTCCATGACGACCACCACGCCAGCCTCACGTTCAGCAAGACCAAAAACAGCTGCAGATGCTATGTATGCATGAGGAGTTCCATCGGCACCATCGACCTGGTGATGCGATACCTGGGGAAGGATTTTCCGGCGGCTTGCCGATGGCTCGCAGAAGAACATCAGATTCAGTTGGAGGAGGATTCTTCTTCGGAGAAAAGCTCTTCCTTAGGGGGCTCTTCGGGCAGAGGGGTTTCTTCAGGCTCTTCGTCTGGTAGTTCTTCTTCGGGTAATAATTCGGGGAAATCTTCCTTCGATGCAAGCAGGTATGCTAGATTCTTCGAACATCCCTGGCTCAACCAGGCAGCTAGAAGATTTCTCTTCGAGGAGAGGAAGATAGACTGGAGAGTGGTGAACTGGTGCCGACTGACTTCCTGGACGGATAAGAAGGGCATCAACTGGCTGCAGATTCCTTACTTCGATACCGATGGGCGGCTTATCGGTATTCAGAACCGGAACCTGGATTACAGGAAGGAGCAGGATGCTCCCCGCTTCCGGTTCCCTTACGGCGCAAGATGCAGCATCTATAACCTGCCGGTTGTGAAGAGACTGAAACCGGGCGATAGGCTGTTTATTACGGAGGGATGTAGCGATTGCTGGGCGATGCTTTCTGCCGGACATAAGGCGATTGCCA
>ENA-USUK01002141-USUK01002141.1-human-gut-metagenome-genome-assembly--contig:-NODE-2141-length-13769-cov-14.921560_pt1 | contig 13769 bp, 15 predicted proteins | sample MGYA00250062_ERZ773400 | MGnify/ENA primary metagenome ERZ773400 (study PRJEB29103, sample SAMN06111961) | human gut metagenome | biome: human gut; feature: ankylosing spondylitis patient; material... | reverse complement strand
GTGTCTCACACGTCCGTTGTGTTTTTTTAATGATACGGCGACCACCGAGATCTACACTCTTTCCCTACACGACGCTCTTCCGATCTGATTAGAACCGCTACTCACTTTTCGTTAGAAAATTCCCACCGGGAGACCTCACATCGAGGAAAGACATTCCGTTCGCCGTGGGCGTTCGTGGCTTCTTCACTAACTCTCAATTTACACCGTTACGATAATGCCGCCGTCATTGGCGTACATGCTGCTGACGCCGCGGGTGTCCATGATCAGGCTATCTTTGAACTGTACCTTATCCGTAAGAAGCTTTTTGATGGTCTCGGCGCGGTCCGGTGCATTACAATGGGTGATCATCAGTGTGCGGTCTTTGGTGTCTCCGACTTCCTCTAAAATGATCTCTGCCATTCTGCGGAGTGCCTTCTTCATGCCGACACTCTGTCCTCTCTGTACAATATTTCCTTTGTCTCCTGCCATAATGGGCTTAATGCTTAAGGTGGATGCCACCAGTGCCTTCACGCCGGTCAGTCTCCCGTTCTTACGCAAAGTCTCCAGATTATCCAGCACAAAATACGTGTGGATATTGCTGCGGAATTCCTCGATCTGTTTTACAATCTCTTCAAAGGGAAGTCCCTGCTCCTCCAGCTCTACCAGCTTCTTCACAATCTGCGTCTCACCACAGCTGGCAGATTCGGAATCAATGACATGGATCTGCTTCTTACCGTATTTTTCCCGATACAGATTCATTCCCAGCACCGCACTGTTGTAGCTTCCACTTAGGTGTGATGACAAGGTGATCGCATATACGTGCTCTGCCTCTGTACGATAAGCCTCCCGGAACTTCTCCGGGGAAGGGCAAGCAGACTTGGGACATTTGGGAGATTCCGCCACCTTTTTCAGAAACTCTGCCTGATCAAAGTTCTCATCATCCTGGATTCTATAATCTCCCACTTCCAGTCCCAGCGGAACGATCTCAAACCGAGGATCCTGCAAATACTCTTCCGGCAATTCACAACAACTGTCTACTACGATTTTGAAACTCATAATATCTATCTCCATATTATTAATGATTTGTTATTTTTGTAAACCATGCCATGTAGTTTTTAATACTACTTATAATAGCACGAAACATTTCGTTCGTAAAGCTTTTACACAAAATATTCATATTTCCTTTTTCCCGTACATCGTTTATACTGTTTCTATATCGTATGACACCGGAACGCAAGATACCATCACCGGAGTAAGGAGCCTCCATGATCGCATTACAGATTACATCCATGAAAAATTTTATGAATCACCTGCTGGTAGCGGATACATTTGATCCTTTTCTTCTGGAAGAAGCCACCATCAGCACCGCCCTCACTGTAACCATCGACGGGCATATTAACAAGGACTTCTATCCTGCTGATGAACGGGGCGAAGACTGTATTCCCTGGGAACTGCAGTCTTTTAGCAAAATAAAAGGACTGTGCTTTGACCTGATCAAGGGAAAACACACTCCTTTGTATTTTAAATTTGTGCTTCATATGCAGCCGGATAAAGCCGCTGCCATGCTTACAAAAGCCCAGGTGGACCCTGACGTCATCCGGGCACTGGTGCTTACCATCCGCTACGATGGGGGAAAAACAGTTCTCACCACCGGATGTGCTTACCAGACCTTCACTATGGATAAAAGTGCCGATACCGCCTGGGACAAGGCGCTGAAAAAATATCTGGATCTGAAGGGAATTGCTTACGAAGAGCTCTGATCCCACTCCCCGGGTCATCACCTGTTCTTCGAATCATCTGTAAAAACAGCCCTAAGCCGGTCACTCCTTCATCTTCGGCTTGCTAAACAGACTTGCCAGATAGCCGAGGATCAGCGCTGCGGAGGTTCCTACAGCTCCTGCCTTAAAGCCTCCGGCAAAAAGACCTAAAAAACCCTGTTCCTGCACCGCTTCTTTTACGCCTTTCATTAACACATTTCCAAAGCCTAAAAGCGGTACGCTGGCACCGGCCCCCGCATAATCCTGAAAAGGTTCATACCAGCCAAAGGCACTGAGTACTGCACCGGTGACCACTAAGAGCACCATAATGCGTCCCGGCATCATCTTCGTCTTTTCCATCAGGATCTGCACTAAAGCGCAGATCAGACCGCCCACCCAGAAAGCATTGATATAATCCATCCTCTGCGTTTCCTCCTTATATCTGTTTATGGACAGTCTCTGCACTTTTTCCTGAATTTATGCGTTCTTTATACGCTTAAGCGTTCTTTTTGCCAAACCGGAACCACTCTGGCGGAAGCTGTACCAGGATCACAGCGGCAAATACGATAATGCAGCCCGCGATCTGTCTCAGAGTCAGTGTCTGATCCATACTTAAAAAACCGATCTTGTAAGCGATCCATCCGGAGATAGTGGCAATGACGGATTCCAGACTCATGATGAGCGCTGCCACCGTGGGATTCAAGCCCTTCTGCCCCACAATCTGCAAAGTATAGCCCACACCGCAGCTTAAAACACCGGCATACAACAGTGCTCCCAGGCCTTCCTGAATCTGTCCGAAAGTCGGCTGCCCCCAGATAAGTGCCCCGATGCAGCAGACGACACCGCACACTGTGAACTGGATACAGGATACCACCGCTCCATCGATTCTCGCTGCATAATGATCAACCGTCATGATCTGTATCGCAAAAGCAATAGCACATAAAAATACCATGATATCCCCTGCCCCCAGGCGCAATGATTCCGTCATGCAGAGCAGATACATTCCCACCGCTGCCATGCCGGCTGCTGCCCAGACCACCGGTGCTACCTTTTTCTTCAAAAAAATGCCAAACATGGGCACAAAAATAATATACAGGGTCGTGATAAATCCCGCCTTGCCGACACTGGTATACTTGATACCGAATTGCTGCAATGTGCTGGCAATAGTCAGGAATATACCACACAGAAGCCCTGCCTTGACATTCAGTTTCCAGTCTAATTTTGCTGCCTTGTCTCCCGCAATCTTCCGACTGAGCAAAATATATATCAGAATACCGGCAGCGCCGATCAGGGAACGGACACCGTTAAAAGTAAACGGATGCATGTAATCCATACCCTTGCTCTGGGAGACAAATGCCATGCCCCAAATGGTGGCTGTCAGCAGAAGGATCAGGCTGTTTCTCGTTGTTTTCGCTCTTGTATTTTCCATAGTTATATTTTTCGTCCCTTGTATTTTCCGTTCCTTGTATTTTCGGTTCCTGATTTTTTCGTCCCTGTTTTTTCGTCCCTTGTTGCTTTACATTTATGGGATTTTGTCAGGACCGTTTTTTATATTTCTCAGCGATCTCCGCCACTACATCCCGCAGCATTTTTCCGCTGCAGTCTATGATGAGATCCGCATATTTTTCATACAGAGGGGTCCTCTCATCATACAGATCCCGCAGGGTCTGACCGGGTTGCAGGGTCACACCTCTGGCGTTCAGGTCCCCCAGCCGTTTCTCTACTTCCTTATAGGGAAGCTTCAGATATACCACCGTACTGATCTCCCGCAGATGCTGCATGCCTTCCGGCTCGTAGCAGGCGCTTCCGCCGGTGGCAATGATGCTTTTCTCCAGATCTAAGGATGCATTCACATCGCTCTCAATCTGCCAGAAGCCTTCCACACCGTATTCCGTGATCAGTTCGTGTAATAATTTGCCATGTCTGTCCTGAATCACCAGGTCGGAATCCACAAAACGTCTGCCCAGACGCTTCGCCAGAACGACTCCTACCGTACTTTTTCCCGAGCCCGGCATGCCGATCAGAGTAATATTATTTTTCATAAATTTCTCCCACGTATACATAAGAAAATCGCCGCCTGCAAGCGACGATCTTCCGTCTTATTGTCTATTCATTGTAACAATGCAGCCTTCCTTCACAACATTATGTCTGCCGCTTTTGCTGAATCGCCACATAGTTTACTTCATTATACTTCTGCAATGACTTCTACTTCACATAATACGTTCTTGGGAAGGGTCTTGACTGCAACACAGCTTCTGGCAGGATTCTCAGTAAAGTACTTTGCATATACCTGATTGAACGCTGCGAAATCGCCCATGTCTGCCAGGAAGCAGGAGGTCTTGGCTACTCTGGTGTAGTCGGTGCCTGCTGCCTTTAACAGTTCGCCGATATTCTTCATTACCTGCTCAGCCTGCTCTTCAATCGTAGTTCCGTGGATCTCGCCGGTAGCAGGATCAATGGGGATCTGTCCGGATGCGAAAAAGATATTGCCCAGTACGATACCCTGGGAGTAAGGTCCGATCGCTGCGGGTGCTTTGTCTGTTGAAATCTTCTGTAACATAATGTGCTCCTCTTCTTCCTATAATTTAATTCTTTTAATTTAATTCTTTCTTAAATCTGTCATCTGCGCCTTGAGCTGCCTGCCTCCCGGCATGTTCCGAAATTCCTACGGCATCCCATGCGTTTACTTCGTCATATCTACCTCTGGCTCATCAAATTCCGCCGTCACATAGAATCCTCTGGAATTCTCCACGATATCTGCTACAACGCCCTCCCGGTTCTTCAACCGGTAACGGAACGGAATGTTCGGAGACATCGCCAGGGACGGGTCTATGGTATAGTAATAGTTACTGGGCAGAAGTCCTTCGGTTACCGTGATCTTCTGTCCGACCTCCAACAGTCCCGGTCGTTCCATCTTAAATTCTATCCTGCGCATTCTGACTCACCAGCCATTCCCGGCATAATGTTTTTCGCCGTTTGAGTTTTATTTTACCAGTAACTCACAATGCTTGCAAGAGTGTGTTTTTCCTATTTCACCGCCGGACTCTCCAATACCACCGCATGTGCGATTCCCGGCACGCTTTTCCCTTCATTAAAACTGGTCTTGCTGAGCAGGGCTCCGGTGGGGAGGAAGAGGATTTTTTTCCACTCACCGGATTCCAGCTTCGGTAGAATATATGCTGCCAGAGTCACGGCGCTGCAGCCGCAGCCGCTGCCACCGGCATGGGTGTCCTGGGCATCTGCATCAAAAATCTCAATGCCGCAGTCCATGTGTCTGCCGGCAATATCAATCCCTTTTTCCCGCAGCAGATCGATCAGCACTGTCTGTCCCACACTTCCCAGATCCCCGGTGATAATCCGGTCATATTCCTGGGGCTTAACATGAAAATCCTCCAGGTGGCGTTCGATAGTATCTGCTGCGGCAGGTGCCATGCAGGCCCCCATGTTCATGGAATCCTTGAGTCCATAGTCCACGATCCGCCCGGGAGTCATGCCGGTAATGTGAGCTCTGCATTTCTGATTCAGCCCCAGGGCAAAGGCTCCGCTTCCTGTCACTGTCCAGCTGGCGGACAGAGGTCTCTGGTTCCCATAATCTAACGGAAAACGGAACTCCTTCTCCGCGCTGGCGAAATGACTGGATGTCACACAGACCACACGCTCCGCATAACCTCCCGCTGCCATCACAGCTCCCAGTGTCAACGCTTCCCCACAGGTAGAGCAGGCGCCGTAGACGCCAAACAGAGGAATATTGTAAGCGGAGATGCCGAAGGAAGTAGCAATGCACTGTCCCAACAGATCACCGGCGAAGAGATACGAAACATCCTCCGCTTTCCACCCGGCCTTTTCCATGACCATGTAGACTGCGTCCTTCTGAAGATTACTTTCCGCCTCCTCCCAGGTATTACAGCCGAAGAGATCATCCTCTCCCACCATGTCGAACAAGGCACCTAACGGTCCTTCGCCTTCTTTTTTCCCTACGATACTGGCACCTGCGATCACACACACGGGCTGTGCCAGACGGATACTGCTTCTTCCCACTCTCTGATTCATAATTTCTCCTTCCATGCGATAACACTGCATTCTTTTTTGTCAGTGTTCCCGCATTGTGGGGAAATTATGATTCTAACAGTTTAGCCATGAACATATTGTGAAACACAAATCATGCTCGCATGATTTTGTGAGCAAATATGTTCATGGCTAAACTGTGATCATAAAAAGATCTCCTCCAGCGCCCCGATCACTTTTTTCAGCACTTCATCCTCCATATCCGAATAATGAATGACCAGGATCCCACGGTATTTCTGCGTATCTGCAAAACAGTACTCAGACAGGCAGTTCACCAGGATCCCACGCTGCCTTGCCGCCCACTTGATCTCCACATCGCTTAAACCCGTCCGCACATGCAGTAAAAAATGGGTTCCGGCATCATCCTGATAGATCTGACTGATCCGGCTTAAGGGTGACGCACGAAACATCCGGCAGATCCGCTCTCTCTGCCCTCTGTAATCGTTGATCAGTCTCCGAATGTGCCGCTCAAAATATCCCTGTTCCAGAAAAGCCGCCATGGCATATTGCTCAAAACCGGATACCGTACAGGAATAGAAATTCATGGTGGAAATATACCGTTCCATCAGCTTCTCCGGCAGCACCATATAGCCGATACGTAAGGACGGTACCATAGTCTTGGAAAAAGTATTGATATAGATAACTCTGTGATTCCGATCCATGGACTGCATGGAAGGGATGGGTTTACCCACCATGCGGAACTCACAGTCGAAATCATCCTCCACGATATAACGTTCCGGCTCCTCTGCCGCCCAGCGAAGCAGCTCCTGCCGTCTTCCCACCGGCATGACCAGTCCGATGGGAAAATGGTGTTCCGGCGACACATGCGCCACAGTAATGCACTTTTCCTCCAGCTGCTCCACCTTCATTCCCTGTCCGTCGATGTCTACATAATCCCATGTCACGCCGCCCACTTCATATAATTTCGTAATCTTGCGGTAGCCCGGATTCTCCACGCCGAATTTTGCATTTTTTCCAAGGAGCTGTAACAGGCGGCTGTATAGATATTCCGTTCCCGCACCCACAATAATATGATCGGGCGATACCTGCATGCCGCGGTACCTGTACAAATGCTCCGCGATTGCCACTCTTAATTTTTCCACTCCATTAAAAGGAACTGTCTTAAGCAGAGACGTATCGTAATCCGTCAGGGTCTGACGCATGATCTTCGCCCAGGTGGCAAAGGGAAACTTATCATATTGAATATTATTTGCCGTCAGATCCGCCAGATATTCCTCCTCCCGGAAACGGGTCACAAAGGAAGCATACGCCGGAGTGGCTGTGCTCTTCACTTCCAGACAATTGACAAAATATCCTCTCTTCTCCTCCGACCGGATATAGCCTTCCAACAGTAGCTGCTCGTAGGTATTTTCCACAGTCTTGACACTTACCTGCAAGTGCTCAGCAAACGCTCGCTTCGAAGGAAGCTTCTCTCCGGCAGTCAACCGACCGCTTAAGATGTCAGCCTTCATTGCTTCATATAAGTATTCATACATGGTTTTTCTGCCACGGGCAGTCAGGTCATAGGTTAGCATCTGGTATCCTCATATTTTCTTATTTTGGTTATTTAAAAGAGGTCAGTTTTTATTATAATGAACTTATAAAGTAAAAGCAAGCAGGAAGGAAAACAAGGAGGATTAATATGGGCGTATATGCAATCACCGGCGCATCCAGCGGAATCGGCGCCAAGACAAAAGAACTGTTGCTTCAAAAAGGACACGAAGTCATCAACATTGATCTGAAGGGCGGCGACATCTGTGTGAACCTGGCCACGCCGGAGGGAAGACAGACTGCAGTAGACAAGCTGCACGAACTGCATCCCGAAGGTCTCGACGGCATGATCTGTAATGCCGGTGTCTCCGGTGCCTGCGGCAATCTGGAGTTGATCATTTCCCTGAACTATTTTGGGACCGTAGCCATTGCAAAGGGCGTCTATGACCTCCTTCAGAAAAAGCACGGCAGCTGCGTAGTCACCGTATCCAACACCATTTCCCAGGGTGCCGGACGGAAAGATATCGTAGATCTGTTGAATAACATCGGCGATGAAAAGAGAGTATTAAGCCTGGTATCCTCTATGGATTCCACCAACCTCTCCGTAGGCAACAGCCTCTATGTATCCACTAAGTACGCTCTGGCAAGATGGGTCCGCAGAGTCTCCGCTACCTGGGCAGCCAACGGTGTCCGCATCAATGCAGTAGCTCCCGGCAACGTACATACTGCCATGACCGCTACCATGAGCACCACCGCGAAGATGGCGCTGAACGCTCTCCCCATTCCCACTAAGTACGGTCAGGAATGTCTGATGGCACCGGAAGAGATTGCGGAAGTTATGGTATTTTTAGCTTCCGATTCCGCCAGGGGCGTCAACGGTAACATCATGTTCGTAGACGGCGGTACCGATGCACTGTTAAATTCTGAAAAGGTATATTAAGGAGGAACATGCTATGAGACCCATTGAAAAATATGTAGAAGCTATGGAAAATAAAGATTTTGCCGGACTTGCAGAGCTGTTCACTCCCGACGGCATTCTGTGTGACTATTGTACCACCTCCGCTTCCCAACAGGAGTATCATATCTACGGAAAAGAAGCCATTAACATGTTCTTCCGTAACAAATTCGGCTTCCGCCGTTACTCCATTTTAGATGCTGAGGTCGTTAATGACGAGCAGGCCGAATTCATTGCTAACTTCGGCGGCTACAACATCATGGCTATCGCCACGGTCCGTGAGACCGATGAAAACGGTCTGATCCAGAGACTGACCGTAAGACCGAAATAATTCGCCTATCCCTAATACTTTTCTCTAATAAAATCTTACGCTGAAGAAGCGGTATCCCGTAAAGATACCGCTTCTTTGCATTCTACTCTTTCAAATATCCGAATCATTCCGGGGCTGTTCCGGACACTACGTAATTCGTCACAGCATACAGCACTTCTCCATTATACTCTACCCGCGACCATCCGGCCTCCCCACTGTCTCCGGTACGATGCAGATTCGTTCCGCTTTTCACCTGGGTTCGAACTGTGCTCTCTCCTGCACTGGTACTGGGTTCAGTCCTCAGATTGATGACATCCTTCGGCGTGATATAGTCATCACAGTCCGTAAAAACGATGACTCTGCCGTCCTGGGTACTGACACGATTGGAATCTGTCGGTGTCTCCGGCGTCGTGTAAGACAGATCCGTTACCAGATAGGAACTCACCGCATAAACCGTCTGTCCGTTATATTCCAGCCTCGACCATCCGGTATCTTCATTTCTTCCTGTCCGGGTCAGGATCTCACCATTTCTCAATTTGCCGATTACATTCCCGGCCTCCGTAGTACTTGGACTGGTACGCAGATTCGTTACATCTTTGGCTGTAACACTTTCACTGACATCCGCAAATGTCATAGAAGCATCTCCTGAAATGTATGGTGCTTCCGTCACAGCCGGTTCTGCTGTCGGCTGTACTTCCGGTGTTGCAGCAGGTTCTGCTGTTGGCTGCGCTTCCGGTGTTACAGCAGGTTCTGCTGTTGGTTCTACGGGTTCTGCAGTTGCCTTAGGTGTTGGCTTCGCCTCTTGTGCAGCCACATCGCTGGCCTGCTGTGTATCTGTTGTAGCTTTGGTGCTTGCACTCTCCGCAAAAGTCTCTGTCGAAGCCGTCAGAATTCTGTCATTGTTCTGATTACGATGGCTCAGTTTCCATAAAGGAATGCAGATCAGGATCGCTAAAATGATCATCCCTGCAAACACCGGTATCATCCACGGTCTGAAATGCATTACAAGATCATCCTCTGCAAAATCATCCGGATCTCCATCCTCCGGATCATCCACATCTTCATACTCAGTATCATCATCTATCTCATAGTCTTCTGTGGAATCTCCCATATCATATGCAAAATCTTCCTCATCCGTGAGTTCCTCATAGTCGAATATCTCATCCTGTTCGGATGTACTTTTTCTTTTATTCTTGTCAGCCATGCTCTCCGCCTCCTTATATACGGGCTCTGCAGACAACAATAACGCTCCGGAAGAAAACTTCTGAAGCGTTATGAAATCTGTTTTATTGTCCCTCGTATTTCTCACTCTGCATACGGATCAGTTCCGCATCATCAAAGTAGTTGATACGCATTGCACTCTTCACCTCAGATAATGTCTGTGCAGCCACCTCACGGGCTTCGTCACTGCCTTTCTTGAGGATCTCGTATACTGCGGGAATATCCTTCTCTAATTCTTTTCTGCGGTTGCGGATGGGCTCTAAGGTCTCCTGCATTACGTTATTTAAGAATTTCTTCACCTTCACGTCACCCAGACCGCCTCTGGTGTAATGAGCCTTCAGCTCGTCCAGATTTGCATAATCCGGCAGATATCTCCCGAAGTGCTCCGGCCGGCAGAACGCATCCAGATAAGTGAATACCGTATTGCCCTCTAAATGTCCGGGATCACTGACAAGCAGATGCTCGGGATCCGTGTACATGCTCATAATCTTAGTACGTACATCGTCTGCGCTGTCTGACAGATAGATACAGTTGCCCAGGGATTTACTCATTTTCGCTTTGCCGTCGATGCCGGGCAGTCTCTGACATGCCTCGTTCTCCGGCAGCAGTGCCTTGGGCTCCACCAATACCGGTGAATATACCGTATTGAATTTATGCACGATCTCTCTAGTCTGCTCGATCATGGGCAGCTGGTCGCCGCCTACGGGAACGGTGGTTGCCTTGAAAGCAGTAATATCGGATGCCTGGCTGATAGGATAAGTGAAAAATCCCACGGGGATGCTGGCTTCGAAGTTACGCATCTGAATCTCGCTCTTAACGGTCGGATTCCTCTGCAGTCTCGCTACGGTTACCAGATCCATGTAATAGAAGGTCAGTTCACACAGCTCGGAGATCTGAGACTGGATGAAGATCGTAGCCTTACTGGGATCCAGTCCGCAGGACATGTAGTCCAGTGCCACTTCGATAATGTTCTGACGTACCTTCTCGGGATTCTCGATATTGTCCGTCAGTGCCTGTGCATCTGCGATCATGATAAAAGTTTTCTTATATTCACCGGAATTCTGTAACTCCACACGTCTTCTTAAGGAGCCTACATAATGTCCCACATGTAATCTTCCGGTGGGTCTGTCACCTGTTAAAATAATCTTGTCCATTTCTTCCTCTCAATCCGCCGCCAAAGCGACTATACATCATTGCTTCTATCATACCATCTTTTTGCCCGGAAGGAAATGGTTTTTTTAATACTACTGGATCACCAGATTAGAATACCCCATCAGACTCTCATCCACAGCATGTGCAGCTTCTCTGCCTTCGCGGATCGCCCACACCACCAGAGACTGTCCCCTGTGCATATCGCCGGTGACGAATACATTTTCCACACTGGTCTGGTATTTGCCGGGAGCCGTTTTTACATTGGTACGTTCATTTAATTCCACCCCGAAAGCATCGGCAATGTATTTCTGGGTTCCTAAGAAGCCCGCTGCGATCAGTACGATCTCCGCATCCAGGATCTGCTCGCTTCCGGCGATCTCCTGCATCTTCATGCGTCCGGTAGCCGGATCGTTTTCCCAGGACAGCTTCACGATCTTCACAGCTTTCAGATTGCCATTCTTATCCTTGATAAATTCCTTGACCGTGGACTCATAAATCCTCGGATCATGTCCGTAGACCGCAATGGCTTCTTCCTGTCCGTAATCGGTCTTGCAGACCTTCGGCCATTCGGGCCAGGGATTGTTCTCAGCTCTTTTGTCCGGTGCCTTGGGCATCATCTCGATCTGGGTCACAGATTTTGCTCCGTGACGGATGGAGGTTCCCACACAGTCATTACCGGTATCACCGCCGCCGATGATGATCACATTCTTCCCCTTGGTCTCCACATATTTTTTATCTTCAAAATTCGAATCCAACAGACTCCTGGTATTCGCTTTCAGGAAATCCACCGCGAAATAGATTCCCTTGGCATCTCTGCCGGGAGCATTGATGTCTCTGGGGTTGGAAGCACCGCATGCCAGTACGACACGGTCAAAATCATGCAAAAGCTTGGATGCCTTGATATCCTTGCCGATGTCGGTTCCGGTGACAAAGGTGACACCCTCTTCCTTCATAATATTGATCTTGCGGTCAATGACCCGCTTCTCCAGCTTCATGTTGGGGATGCCATACATCAACAGTCCTCCCACACGATCGGAACGCTCAAATACTGTGACCTGATGTCCTCTCTGGTTCAGTAGATCCGCTGCTGCCAGTCCGGAGGGACCGCTGCCGATGACTGCTACCTTTTTGCCGGTGCGTACCACAGGGGGCTTGGCTGCCGCATAGCCCTCGCTGTAAGCATTCTCAATGATAGCATATTCGTTCTCCTTAGTGGAGACCGGATCCCCATTCAGCCCACAGGTACATGCTGCCTCACACAGGGCAGGGCATACTCTGGAAGTGAACTCGGGGAAATTGTTGGTCTTCTTCAGACGATTGTAAGCCTGCTGCCAGTTGCCGGTATATACCAGATCGTTCCACTCCGGCACCAGATTGTGCAGAGGGCATCCGCTGGCCATACCGCATATCATCATGCCCGACTGACAGAAGGGTACGCCGCATTCCATACATCTGGCACCCTGTAAACGCTGCTTTTCCTTCGGCAGATGCTCATGGAATTCGTTAAAATGCTGTATTCTCTTCTTAGGATCCTCAGCCACGCTGACTTCCCTTTTATATTCCATAAATCCCGTTGGTTTTCCCATGACTTACCTCCCATTTACTTTCTGGTGTTGGCATAGAATGCTTCGATCTGTGCCTGCTCTGCGCTCAGTCCCTTTTCCTCCATCTGTACGATGGTCTTCAAAACTCTCTCATAGTCATGAGGGATGATCTTCTTGAACTTGGGCAGATACTCTCCAAAGTTGTCCAGCACTTCCTTACCCTTGGCGGAATTGGTCAGTGCCACATGCTCCTGGATCATGGATTTCAACTCCAGCACGTCATATTTGGATGTGATCTCGCTGGAAGATACCATTTCCTTATTCAGACGCTTGTACAGATCGTTGCCTTCATCCAGTACATAAGCGATACCACCACTCATACCGGCTGCAAAGTTTTTACCGGTGGGTCCCAGGACTACCACACGTCCGCCGGTCATGTATTCACAACCATGATCACCTACACCTTCGACGACTGCGATGGCACCTGAGTTACGTACGCAGAAACGTTCGCCTGCCACACCGTTGATGAATGCTTTACCGGAGGTTGCACCGTACAATGCCACATTACCGATGATGATATTTTCCTCAGCCTTGAACCTGCTGCCCTGGGGAGGATATACCACCAGCTTACCGCCGGATAAGCCCTTGCCGAAGTAATCGTTGCTGTCGCCTACCAGTTCCAGAGTCAGGCCCTTGGGGATAAAGGCTCCGAAGGACTGTCCGCCGGCACCCTTACACAGTACATGGTAGGTATCCTCTTCCACATCATCACCCAGCTTTCTGGTGATCTCACTTCCGAGGATCGTACCGAAAGCACGATCGGTGTTGCTGACGTCTACTTCGATGCTGCGCTTCTGTCCTGCATCGATGGCTTTTCCTAACTGCTTTAACAGCACCTTTTCATCCAGTGTCTTCTCTAACTGGAAGTCATAGACCTGCCTGGGATCGAAGGTCACCTTCTGCTTGCTGCCCTCGTAAGGATTGCTTAAGATCTGGGTCAGATCCACTTCCTCCTGACGCTCGGTCAGATGCTCTTTTCTTTTCAGCAGATCCGTTCTGCCCACCAGCTCATCTACGGTACGAACGCCCAGTGCTGCCATGTATTCCCGCAGCTCCTGTGCGATAAATTTCATAAAGTTTTCCACATATTCCGGCTTACCGCGGAAGTTTTTCCGCAGTTCCGGGTTCTGGGTAGCCACACCTACCGGACAGGTATCTAGATTACATACTCTCATCATGACACAACCCATGGTTACCAGCGGAGCGGTAGCAAAACCGAACTCCTCGGCACCTAA
>ENA-USUK01002133-USUK01002133.1-human-gut-metagenome-genome-assembly--contig:-NODE-2133-length-13809-cov-30.164433_pt1 | contig 13809 bp, 8 predicted proteins | sample MGYA00250062_ERZ773400 | MGnify/ENA primary metagenome ERZ773400 (study PRJEB29103, sample SAMN06111961) | human gut metagenome | biome: human gut; feature: ankylosing spondylitis patient; material... | reverse complement strand
CCAGAAGGCAATGTTGAGATCAACGCAAAAATTGCTACCGCACGTGCAGAAGCTGTAAAAACAATCCTTGTTAATAACTAAAGTTTCCCACCCTTTTTAGGGGTGGGAATATATCAGAATCTCCAATATTTTTTGTAAATTAGCTATCGCCAAACAGTTGATTTACATAAATCAGGAGGTATCTGTTATGAATGCAAAAATAGAGAAATTAAGTGAGATGGAAAAGGTTTTAAGTGTTAAAGAGGCGACCAATGCTCAATTGCTGTCCCTATTTTCCCGTTTTGGTTTGGGTAATCTGCTTCGTCATCTCTCTCTTGAGAAGCACGATGGCATTGATGCGGTGACCCTTATCTTGTCACTGTGCCTGTTCCGCATCAATGGGTGCAGTATCTTTTCCGCCTATAGGAACCGCTTTCATGGTCTGCTTGATACAGGTAAGAATTGTTTTTACCGTATGATGCTTCGTCCATCGATGGACTGGCGTCGCTTACTTGATAGGTGTTGTCTGTCGTTTTGAGGCTATCCTGCGCAAGGAACATTCAGAGACGGGCAAGCCGGTGCGTTGCTTTATCATCGATGACACGACACTTGAAAAATCCGGTATTGCGATGGAAAACATCAGCAGGGTGTATGACCATGTGAGTGGTCGCTGCTTGTTAGGTTTTAAACTACTGCTGCTGGCTGTATCCGATGGAATAAGCACATTGCCGGTCGATTTCTCGCTCCATCGCGAAAAAGGCAAGGAGGGTGCTTTTGGTTTGAGCGAGAAACAACGCAAGAAACAATACCGGTATGCACGGGAAGCATCAAATCCGGATAAAATCCGTACGTCGGAGTGTGACAGGAGTAAGCTTGATGTAACGGTAGAGATGCTGAAAAGGGCATGGAAATACGGCATTCGTGCCAATTACGTCCTGGCAGACAGTTGGTTCACCTGCGAGGGGTTGATTGCCCAAGTGCGTGAACTGGCCGGCAGAACGGTTCATTATATAGGCCTTGCGAAAATGGACAGGACAAGGTACAAGGTAAACGGAAAACTTCATAACGCCCACGAGCTTGTCGCTATGTACAGGAGGGATGTCAAGCAGTGCAGGAAGTATAAATGCCTGTACGTTTCATTGCGAGGTTCGATAGGCACACAGCCTGTACGCATCTTCCTTATAAAATACGGGAAGAATGAGCATTGGAATATCTTGCTGTCATCAGATGTGAGTATAAAATTCATAAACGCTTTTGAGTTGTATCAAATCCGGTGGAATATAGAGGTGTTAAACAAAGAATGCAAGAGTTACCTTCATCTTGGAGACTATCAAGGACGGAACTTCAACGGGCAGATTGCAGACTGTAGCTTGTGTTTTATCACTTACATTGTTTTGGCTTTGGGCAAGCGGTTCTCGAGCTATGAAACCATGGGAGAACTGTTCCGGGCTGAGAAGGAACAATTGCTTGCCCTCACTTTGTGGAACAGGGTCTTGGCCTGCATCGAAAAACTATTGAAATGTTTGTCTGATGTATTTGGAATGACACCGGAACAGATACTCGGAGGACTGTTGGAGAATGAAAAGGCCATGAGTGAGCTGAAGGGCATAATTGAAGCCTTACAGGAATCAAGCGCTGATTCTGAGAGACTGGCAGGATAACTTAATTTAGACGAATGTTAAAACATTGAGTACATGTAGCTTGAAAGATAATCCACCCCTCTTCAAGCTATTTAATGAGGGGTGGGAAACTTTAGTTACTTATAAGTAAAAATGGTACTTTTTTGTTCAAAACGGTGCTTGTAGAATAACATATGATGGATAATATTATATGTAACCTATATTCATCCAACCTCTTCAATTCATAATTGGATGGCATGGTAGGTAAGTTCTCTAACTTAGTGACAATCTTGCTGTTTTTATGCAATCCATAGCCCTTGTTATAGATATTAATAATGGGGATTTTAATAATTTGATGCCTGTTTTAACAATATTGTTATCGCTGTAGCTGAGAAAATAACTACTTTTACAAATCAACGCATTCATATATAAATACACCAAAGGAATATTTTTTTATCGCACTGGCATATAAATCGAGACTTATATCTAAATTTGTCACATCAGTATTAATTAAATTTTATATCATGAATAGACAACTGACTCTTTTCTTTTTTTTCCTTGCCATGGCATTGGGCGCACAGGCGCAAAAGTCCGGAGAATATTACGTAAAGCACATTGAGTTTCCTCAAAATGCCACTATCGAGCAAAAGGTGGACATGGCTGCGCGTCTCGTGCCCACTCCCCAGCAATACGCTTGGCAGCAGATGGAACTGACAGCTTTTCTCCATTTTGGAATCAACACTTTTACCGGACGCGAATGGGGGGACGGAAAAGAAGACCCAGCACTCTTCAATCCCTCGGAACTGGATGCCGAACAATGGGTGCGCAGCCTCAAAGAAGCCGGCTTTAAGATGGTGCTTCTGACAGCGAAGCATCACGACGGCTTTTGTCTTTGGCCAACGGCTACAACGAAACATTCCGTAGCCTCTTCTCCTTGGAAGAATGGAAAAGGAGATGTTGTAAAAGAACTCAGAGATGCTTGTGATAAATATGGGATGAAGTTTGGGGTTTACCTCTCTCCGTGGGATAGGAATGCGGAATGTTATGGAGACTCTCCCCGTTACAATGAGTTCTTCATCAGCCAGTTGACGGAGTTGCTTAGTAACTATGGTGAAGTGAACGAAGTGTGGTTCGACGGAGCGAATGGCGAAGGACCGAACGGCAAGAAGCAAATATATGACTGGGATGCTTTTTACAAAACGATTCAGCGTCTGCAGCCCAAAGCGGTGATGGCTATTATGGGCGATGATGTGCGTTGGGTAGGCAATGAAAAAGGATTGGGACGCGAAACGGAATGGAATGCCACAGTGCTGACTCCGGGAATTTATGCCCGTTCGGCTGAAAATAACAAACGTTTGGGCGTATTCAGCAAAGCGGAAGATTTGGGAAGCCGTAAGATATTGGAGAAAGCCACGGAATTATTCTGGTATCCTTCGGAAGTGGATGTATCCATCCGTCCGGGATGGTTCTATCACGAAGCAGAAGACAGCAAGGTCAAGTCCTTGAAGCACCTGTCGGATATTTATTTTCAATCGGTAGGATATAACTCTGTGCTTTTATTGAATATACCTCCCGATCGCAGAGGGTTGATTCATGAAGCGGACGTAAAGCGTTTAAATGAATTTGCAGCTTACCGTCAACAGATATTTTCTGACAACCGGGTGAAAAAAGGAGGGAAACACTGGAATGCCACTTCGGGCAGTGAAGCGATCTATAGCTTGAAACCGAAATCGGAAATCAATGTGGTGATGCTTCAAGAAGATATAACGAAAGGGCAGAGAGTGGAGGCTTTTACCATTGAGACTTTGACGGATAGCGGTTGGGAAGAAGTAGGCAAAGGCACGACAATCGGATATAAACGTATGTTGCGTTTTCCGGCAGTAAAAGCTGGCAAGCTACGGGTGAAGATTGGTGAATGTCGTCTGACTGCTCACATTAGTCAGGTGGCTGCCTATTATGCAGCTCCTTTGCAGGAAGCTGTTCATGGTGAGGATTGGAATAATTTGCCCCGCACAGGTTGGAAGCAAATCGCAGCTTCACCGCTGACGATTGACTTGGGCAAAACGGTGACATTGAGCAGCTTTACTTACGCTCCGTTGAAGGCGGAAGCAAAACCGACAGTGGCTTTCCGCTATAAGTTCTTTGTGAGTACGAACGGCAAGAACTGGAAAGAGGTTCCGACCAATGGAGAGTTCAGTAATATTATGCACAACCCATTGCCGCAGACAGTTACTTTCGGTCAGAAAGTGCAGGCACGTTATATAAAATTGGAAGCTACCACCCCGGCTGCCACAGCAGCAAAGGTAGAAATGAACGAGATAGGAGTGATGGTTGCTCCCTAATGAAGTGACCATAGTCGAAAGATACATTTGGGGAATAACAGTGAGGACCGGTGGACTTGATTTTTGTGAATCGATCACCGGTCTTTTCTGTATGCTCGGCATGAGCTTATTCTAATGGGTGCAAGTCCCTAACAAGCCCTAATAGTGGGAATTGTATAGCCAATAGCAGGGGGGGCCACCGTGAGGTGGAATCTGAAAGAAGCTTGCGGCAAACATCTGACCTAACGTACAGAAACTTCATATAAGGCATTTGACCATGGATTAGATTGCAGAACAAATCAAAGTCCCATAGCTAATTCGGAATGGTTGGTGTAAATGAAGTGGGTATAAAATTATTGCTGTCCGCTAAAACTTTTTGAGCCTAAAAATTAGGGCTGGATTCCTCGCTTGGAATTCAGCCCTTTTAGTTACTTTTGTCTTTGCTAATATAAAATCAAGTAACCATGAACAAAGGTACACATTTTAGCGGACAGCCGATGTATGGACAGCTGATAAATTTGCTCAGCAAGGATGAAATTCTCAAATTCAGCCATAATCGTAATGGAGAACGTTACGTGAAGCACTTTGACGCCTACCAGCATCTTGCGGTCATGCTCTACGCAGTCATCAAGAGATTCGACTCATTGCGCGAGATTACCGACTCCATGTTTCCCGAAGCACGCAAACTCGCCCATCTTGGCATAGGCATGATGCCAAGGCGCAGCACTTTGTCGGATGCCAACGCCCGCAGACCTGAGACAGTGTTTGAGGACACGTACCGCAGTCTGTATGCCCGATATAAAGATGAACTTTCCTCGGACAGCCGAAAGCGGCAAGTGCCTTCATGGCTTCATCGTCTGCAAATCATCGATTCCACTACAATATCGCTGTTCTCCAACCTCATATTCAAAGGCGTTGGCCGGCATCCCAAAACAGGAAAGAAGAAAGGCGGCATAAAAGTGCACACCAACATCCATGCAAATGAGGGTGTGCCGTCTGACATCAAGTTCACGTCTGCCACAACCAATGACAGTTTCATGCTGAAACCTGCGAATTATAACGACGGAGACATCATTGCTCTTGACAGAGCCTACATAGACTACTCCAAGTTCGAGGAGCTGACCTGTCGCGGTGTTATATATGTGACCAAGATGAAGAAAAACCTTGTATATGAGGTGCTTTCGGATATGATGTGCATGGCGCCATGCGGACTTATGGAATACAGAGTCCAGGTTGTAGAGTTCAAGAAGCGCATCAAGTACGGAGAGGATATAAAGCACAAGGCCCGTATTATCACTTATGTTGACCTCAGGAAGACGAAGCCCAAAATCATATCGTTGCTCACCAACGATATGGACATGGATGTGGAAGACGTCATCGCCATATACCGCAAAAGATGGGAAATTGAATTGCTGTTCAAGCAACTGAAGCAAAATTTTCCACTAAGGTATTTCTACGGAGAGAGTGCCAACGCCATCAAGATACAGATTTGGGTTACCCTAATAGCCAATATCCTTTTGATGGTCATACAAAAGCGCATCAAACGCTCTTGGAGCTTTTCCGGATTGGCTACAATGGTAAGGATCATGCTTATGTATTACGTGAACTGTTATACTTTCTTTGAAGACCCTGAAAAAGACTGGGCAGACTTGGTTCAAGAGGCTAAGGAAGCGCCTCCTGAACCAAGTTTGTTCGATTAATGGGGGCTTACTTTTTGAAAAAGCAAGCCCGAAGTCCCATTTTAGAGGGCTTCGGGCGGAATATTTATGCCCTTTTGAGTTTTAGCGGACAGCAATATTATAAAATGTACTTTTGAGTGACGTGGTTAGGAGACGTCCCTTTATGTTTTACCATTGATAGGGAAAAAGCTACAATCAGTAGGGCAATGTCACCTTGAACATTGGATTATCCGTATGTTCCTTTCTTATTATGTCAAAAAGCTCGCGTACAATCTCGGGATGCTCGGCGGCAATGTCTTTGTCCTCATGCAGGTCAGTTGCGAGATTGTAGAGACGTGGAATGCCTTTGACGACAATCAGTTTCCAGTCACCGCGGCGCACAGCTATCTGGTCGGTTTCATGGAACTCCCAGTATAGGTGTTCATGTCTTTGCTGTTTTGTATTGTCACCGAGCAGTGTCGGAGCTATTGACAGCCCATCGAAACAGTCACCTGGAAGCGAGCGGTTGGTATAGCGCTTGCGAAAATTTTTCACTCCGGCAATGTCGCAAAATGTCGGCATTAGGTCATAGAAGGCAAATGGTAAATCACTTACTGTTCCTGCCTTAATGTGTCCCGGCCACCATGCAATAAACGGAATGCGTATTCCTCCCTCGTAGCATTGCCGTTTCAGCCCACGAAGTTTACCGTCGCGCCCGAAATATTCGGGATCAGCACCGCCTTCTTCATGAGGCCCATTGTCGGAAGTGAAGATTACTATTGTATTTTTGTCAAGCCCCTTTTCCTTAAGTTTCGCCATTATTTCTCCTACGTAAGCATCAAGTCGCGTTATCATTCCGGCGAACTGAGCGTGGGTGTGTTCCACGGGATTATAGCGTGAGCTTTCTTGGCCGCCCCACGTTTTGTCAACGAAAAATTTTTTCTTGTAGCTCTCAAGTATGTCATCGTCTGGCTGTGCCAGTTCGGCATGCGGCAGTGTGTAAGTGAAGAAACCGACAAACGGATGTTGTGTATCCTGCTTGTCTATCCATTCCAAAGCCTTGTCGTGAATAATCCGTGCGGAATATTGCGTACGCTTAAAATATTTGCGCCCGAACATCGGATATTTCATATTGTCTTCCATCACCTCGCGTACTACGGCAGTGTCACCAAGAGCACGCGAGAAACGGTTGAGGAAGTTTGGATAATACAGGTGTGCTTGGAACTGGCAGATATAACCGTAGAATTCGTCAACGCCACGCTTGTCGGGTGTTGATGCGGAGCCCTCATAGCCACCAGCCCACTTGCCAAAGACGCCGGTACGGTAGCCACGATCCTTGAGTATTTCGGGTAGAATCTTGTGGGCAGGGTCATATGGTTCCTGACCCACAACGGCAAAGTCCACGTTGTCGCCATATTTCATAGTGTTGTCATACGACCAGTATTCCTTGTTGCCACGTACATGCGAGTGACCGGAATGTTGACCTGTCATAATCGTTGCACGCGACGGTGCCGATACCGGTGAGCCGGCATAAGCCTGCGTAAAACGTATTCCTTCCTCTGCCACTCGGTCGATGTTCGGAGTGGATATGAACGGCTGACCATAACATGCAAGGTCGCCATAACCCATGTCGTCACAAAGGATAAGCAATATGTTTGGACGCGAGGCGTCTTCTTTCTGCGCCTTTGCAGATTTTGCGGGAAGTAATACCGGTGCGCATACGAGTCCGGTAGTAGCCAAAATAAGTTTCTTGTTCATTGTTGTATATAGGTTGGTTGCAAAGTTACAGTATTATTAATTAAAACTGCCTGTTTTTGGTTGTTACTTATCATATGGTAGCAGAGCGAGGCTATGATACTTTTTATGGTACCATAGCCTCGCAAATATGTTTATATTAAATTTCATTTAGCCCCACCACTGTCGCTGAGTCCAAATAATTCGTTATAACCGGGGTTCTGAGTGAGTTGCGGGTTGAGTACGATCTGGTTTGTCGGCACCATCATCAGATAGTAAGTGTCAATCCAACCGCCATCGGTCAACGGACTCGGATAAGTATATATCCATCCCGAGCCTACAGAATTCTGTTCGCCCGTGGCCTTGCCCGTGCGTTGTATCTCATCGTAGTCAACGAAGCTGCCAGAGTATGCGCTGTTCTTTGTCCCGTAAGGATTATCCTGAGCCTTTATCCACATTCCGCACGGTTGGCGGTTCACGTAGTAGGCAGCCTTCGCCCAGCGACGTACATCATAGAATGCGAATCCCTCACCGAACAGCTCAATCTGCCGCTCGCGGCGGATTTCCCACAATACGGGGTCAACCTCGTAGTTACCGAACTTTCCACCATTGCCAGTCCACCAGGGAGCATTGCCTTTGTCGCGGTTAGGATCGAAGTCGGATGTTATATCTGCCACGGTCATATGGGCCACACCTGAACGGTCGCGCAGCTTGTTGATGGTTTTGTCTGCCACGCCTTGGTCGAAGCGTCCGAGCTCCCATGCGGACTCGGCATAGTTGAGCAGCACTTCCTCAATCTTGAAGATAGGTTTATCGGCCGTGCAGTATGCGCTCGATCCAGTGGAGAATTCCCACATGTCATAGTGTTTCCATGTGTAGTAGCCAGTGCGGCAACGCATATATGCCGTCGTTGAATTGTCGGTCAGGTTAGGACTGTTCTTAGTGAGAGCCGCACCCCAGTTCTGCCCCGGTACTTTCTTCATGCCAGTTCCACCGAACGAACCACCACGCAAACACTGTGTGTTAGCACCAAGATAGTCCATATACGTACGGTATTTGGCAGCTTCTTCGGCTGTCACGGTATGACCTTCAACAACATCGCCTTCGCCCAAGTATTTCCATGTCTTGAACGAGTTCACGCCATCGGCTGTACCGTCATTGGCTGCAACAACATAAGGTGGCTGTATGTTCTGGTACAGACGTGGGTCGCGATTGTCAAACGTATCCCACATGTCCTTACCCTTGCCGCCCTTATATCCGGAGTTGGGATTGGCAATTGGCAGGCCGTTCTTCATAAGGAACATGTCAACGCTGTACTGTGGCACGTCTTCGAAGTGGGCTGCGATGTGCTCATAGTCGTTGAAGCGGTGCATCAGGATACCGTCGTAATACTGCTTGAAGAATATCACACCTGGAACATTGGTGAGATCTTCCGTTGTCCACATTTCGCCATATCCGGCTGCCGGATAGCTCTCGGTACCATTGTATAATGTTGAATACTGATTCATCAAGTCTTGCGACACTTCAAGACACTTAGACAAATATTGTTCGCAAGGCTCGTCAAGTCCGTGATATTTAGCCCATGTTCCCTCGCGTAAAAGGAAGCGTGAGAGTGCTGCTTTCACGGCATTGGCTGTGATAGTATTGTCACCGTCCTCGAAATTGCCGATATTTTGGGCGGCATACTCCAAACACTCGATAATGTGCTGTGCCACTTCAGCGCGCGGAGTACGCGGACCATAGGTCTCCTCGCTCCCTTCATTGATAACCTTGTCTACCCAAGGTACGTCGCCGAAACGATCTATTAGTTCCATATACCACCATGCCTTGAAAAAATAGCCCACAGAACGCCAATGAGCGGCTTCCGTTTCATTAAGCACGCCATCGTCGAGATGGCTGAGCATGATGTTGATACGGCGGATTATGGAGAAGTCCCATCCACCGCCCGATGTTGTCTGTGTGATTGATTGATAGGCATAGGGGTTGCGGCTGTTATCGCGGCTTGTCACGAGTCCGCCATACCAGTCACCGTAGAATGTCGAGCTCACCACTTGTCCATTAAGGTTGGTGCGTATCGTCGTGTTGGTGAACAGGTCGTAGCACGGATACATGAAAGCCTTGAAGTTGTTGTATTCCAGGAAGGCATTGGCCTCGGTAAGATCCGTCTTCGGGATTTTCTCAAGAAAATCGTCGTTGCAACTCGTCAGTGAGAGCGATGTAGCGGCAAGTGCGGCCGCGGCGAATATCTTTATGTCCATTGTATTCATTATTTAAAGTATGTTTTTAGAATGTGATGTTTGCACCGATGGAAATTGTACGGTAATAGGGATAGTCCCACACGATCGCGTTATTGGTGTTACCTTCTGGGTCGTATCCCTTCGGCAGATTAGATATTGTGCCGAGATTCTCAACGCTTACGTATATGCGGGCCGATTCCATGAGTACATGTTTCACCCAGTGTCGCGGCAATGTGTAGCCGAGTGTAATGTTCTTCACTCGTAGATAGGCGGCGTTCTGTAAATACTTGTCACTCACGCGGGTGTTCGAACCTACGTTGTTGCCTTGGTCGTAGATACGGAACAGCTTGGCATTGGGATTCTTTGCCACCATGTAGTCGGAATTCTCTGGGTCGTAGCTCTTGGCTGTCCAATAGTCTGTTTGATTGGAGAACAATGGTTGGAACACAGCATCGGCAGAACCTGAACCGGCAAACGGGAAGATTGACGAACCCGAGAGCCAGTAGTCACGTTTGCCTACGCCCTGCAGACGCACATCGAGACTGAACCCCTTGTAGGTTGCTCCGATGTTGGCTCCAAACTGGAAGCGTGCGCGGTTGTTGCCGATAATCTTACGGTCGCCAGGATCGCTCACGGTACCTGCACCACTGCTGATTACGCCATCGCCGTCGAAATCCTTGAACTTCTCGTCGCCCGGCTGAACCTTTACGCCTTGGATTGATGTTACACCTTCCTTCAGTGTCCATACGTCGCGCTTTGCATCGTCGAGCACGAAGTCATCGATAGTGTAATATCCGTCAGACACATAGCCCCATATTTCACCGAGCTTCTGGCCAACATAGTAGTCGCTGAGAAGTCCTGACTCATTGTTATATTTCTTAATTTTGGCTGTGTTGTCGTAGATATTGAAGCCGATGTTGTAGGCAAAGTCACCGATGTGGTCGCGCCATGTGAGGTTGAGTTCCCAACCGTTCGAGGTAAGGTCGGCCACGTTTTGAAGTGGAGCCGATGCGCCTACGACAGTCGGAATCTCTATGCCGGCGGCAAGCATACCGTTGGTGCGGCGGCGGTAAAGCTCGAATGTTAGTTGCAGACGGTTCTTGAAAGCTGTGAAGTCAGCACCGAGATTGATCGTCTTCACTGTCTCCCATGTAAAGCTACTGCTGACAAGACCCGGTGATGAGATGACATTCACCTTGTCATTCTTGTCGAGCCATACGGTGCTCGGACCTACCGACATTGTGGGCAGAAATTGGTAGGGATTGATATTCTGGTTGCCGATGGAACCATAGCTTGCACGGAGTTTGAGGTCATCGAGCCACGTGCGCGACCAATCCATGAACTTCTCCTGACCAAGACGCCAACCGATAGACACCGACGGGAAGAAACCAAAGCGGTCATTTTTCGGAAACTTTGATGAACCGTCGTAACGTCCGTTGAGTTCGAGAAGGTAGCGATCCATGAAGGCATAGTTCAGCCGTGCGAAGCCACTCCGGATAGAATATTCGGAATAGCCGTCGGTGATTGTCTTGTCGCCAGTTCCTCCTGCGAACGATGGCACGGAAGGTGTGGTCTGTCCTTTCACCTGTCCGTAGAAGCTCTTGTAATAATAACTTTCTTGGTTGAAGCCTGCCATTGCTTTGAACGAATGCTCACCCCAATGGTGCTCATAATTGGAGAATATGTTGAGGGCGTTGTAGCGCTTCTGCGTGTCCTGCATCTGGTAGTAGTCCTGTCCCTGCTCCACTGACCATTTGGCGGCAAGCTGCGTGTCGGCAAAGCGGAAGCGGTCAGAGTAGAAGTGCAAGTCGACATCCTTCTTATCAAAGGTGTATTCGGCTGTAATCGTCCAGTCTTTAAGAGGCTTTAAAATAGAGCGTGTGGAGACACGGGTCACAGCCGTGTTTTCATACGAAACAGGAGCGAGACGCAGCATGTTGCCCGGAGTCTGTGACGGCAGATCCTCGTCAATGCCGAGTATCGAACCAGGAATATCGCCTTCGGGATAATAGCTCACGAGGCGTGTCGTGTAAAATCCCATCATGTTGCCAACAGCCTGCGGTCTTTTCTTGTCCGCATCGGTGTAAAGCAAGCTCGCTTCCTGCGTGAACCACTTGTTGACATCAGCCGATACGAATGCCGATATATTCTTGCGCGTGTATGTATCCTTGTTGGTATCGAGCGGTCCATTCTCATGGCTGTAGCCAGCCGACATGCGGAAGCGTATGCGGTCATTGCCACCTGACACAGACACATTGTGGTTGTTCATTGCACCGGTGGTGAGGATATTCTTATACATGTTTTTCTCACTTAGCCAGTACACGCGGCCGTCAGAGTCCTTAAGAATACCGTCACCGACAGTACTCAGAGAACTTGGATTCTGCTTGTACTGCTGCAGATAATCGCGCCATTTCTCTACGTCACCGTTACCGGCCCAATAAGAGTTAGTATAGCCTGCCTCCATATATGCATCGAGATATTCTGTGAGCGATGATTGCTCAAGCACGTTGAGTGAACGTTCCCAACCCATGTTAAAATTATAGTTGAGGTTTATTTTCGACTTATCTTTCGGACGCTTTGTGGTAACGAGAATCACGCCACCGGCTGCACGTGCTCCGTAGATAGCTGACGATGCGGCATCTTTCAATACGGACACGCTTTCAATGTCGTCAGGGTTCAGAAGGCTGATATCTCCTTCCACGTTATCTATCAGCATGAGCGGTGATCCACCATTGATTGATAGCGTACCGCGAATGTTGAATGACTTTGATTGACCAGGACCTGTGCCGCCGCCGATTGTTAAGCCGGGCATCGCCCCCTGCAATGCCGCGGCGGCATTGGTGACTGGGCGATCACCGAGTACGTCGGCCATCTTCACTTGTGACACCGACCCCGTGAGGTTCTCTTTCTTCTGTGTACCGAAACCTACGACGACCACTTCATCAAGAGTCTTATTGTCTTCGGTGAGTTCTACTTTTATTGGAGAACCATTCCATATAATTTCCTTTGGCATGAACCCTATGAATGAAATTACGAGACGGCTGCCTTTTTTTACGCCACTAAGGTTAAAGTTGCCGTCAATTCCTGTCACGGTGCCATTAGTAGTTCCCTTCACTACGATAGAAGCTCCCATGAGCGGTTCACCACTTGTGTCAACCACGACACCCTTGCATAAGGATGGTTGTTGTTGCATTGTCAAGCCATTTGAGGAAGCATCGGCTCCCGACATACTTGCACTTGCTGGATAGGCAATAAGCGACATCATGAGCAATGCAACTTGAATTGTCTTGTTTTTCTTCATATAGACAAACTTTTTGTAAATGAGGTTAAACTTTTAGGTTATCTTTGCTTATAAACAATAATATCCATGCATCTTTTGCGATCACAGAACATATAATTGATATAAGCATAATGCAAATATATAATATTTTTATAGAAAAAGCATATTTTATAAGATTTTTCATTAATATTCTGCAATAATATATTGTAATAGCTAAAAATTAGGCAAACATAATATATTGTCTGCAATGCCGATGGCAGATATTATTTTCGAGGAAGATAAATCTCCATAGGATGAAAACAGTGCTACTTGGATGGGTGGAAAAATATGCATGCAGATCTTAAATTGGACATTTCATGAAATAAAAATGAGAGTCTGTTTAATTTTTATGTGATAATAGTTTTATAGCTGACACGTTATATATACGTTTCAAGCCGGGTAAAAAGGTTTGTGAAAAACAGTACATATCGAATGCAGGAGAGTAATGAAATATCCTAACTTAGTAAAAATCTTGCAATTTTTATTCTATCTGTACCTCATTATATAGATATTAATAATGAGGATTTTAATAAATTGATGGCTGTTTTAACAATATTGTTATCGCTGTTGCTGAGAAAATAACTACTTTTGCAAATCAGTGCATTATATATGCATTGATTGAATTTTATGAATAATAACCACTCATTTAGTGGTAAATACAGGCTATATGATACATGCAAATCCTAATCCAGAAATGACGGTTGCTGAAGTAAAAGCTTTCCGTGATAACCTTAGAAGGTATACCTTAGGGAATATTACGCGCCAAGAGAAGCAAGAAATAGAAGCAAGAACTCGAAGAATGAATAACGTTGCAGAAAGAATTATAGCTAACAATGGCGGGAAAAACCCAATTCTTGGATATTGATACTTGAGTTCAACTTATAAATGCAACTTTTTGGGTGCGGATAATAAGCAATAAAAACATTTATTTTTCAGAGAGGA
>ENA-USUK01002131-USUK01002131.1-human-gut-metagenome-genome-assembly--contig:-NODE-2131-length-13814-cov-13.255587_pt1 | contig 13814 bp, 10 predicted proteins | sample MGYA00250062_ERZ773400 | MGnify/ENA primary metagenome ERZ773400 (study PRJEB29103, sample SAMN06111961) | human gut metagenome | biome: human gut; feature: ankylosing spondylitis patient; material... | reverse complement strand
AATGGTTTATAAAACGTGTTGATTCTATTTTCACCAGCAAATGAAAGAAAAATCATGAGCCGTTTTCAAAACAGTCTAGGGATGGCATAGTAAGTCCAGTATTGACTAAATATTAAAACCAATAAGATAATTGCCAGATGAGTAATGAAACATATTCAATAATAATACATGCGACAATACTGGCATATATAAAAGTAGCTTTATGCATTTACATCCTATAGATATACAATTGATTAAGTAGCTAATTTATAAACAGATACAAAAACAGATTTAGATACAATACTTAAAAAGTACAACTACTCAATATATTGCCGCCACGTAAAAAGCAATAGTTTAGCCAACGAGCATATGCTTATCCATATATGTTCTGGAGATTACAACTCAGCCCTAAAATAGGAATAACTCTTTTTGATTTTCTAAATCCTTGGAAAATAGACTTAGAAAGTTTTATGATGGCAAATTAAAATGAAAGAAGGCTATTTATGGTAACTTTTTGCATAACATATTGGTTAACTTTGCACTCAATAATAAAAAACTTATGAACATCAATTCTGAAACAAAATATTGCCAGACTTGCGGAATACCTTTGGATATTGATTATACCAATCTGAAGGCAGACCAAAATGAGGAATATTGTGATTACTGTCTGAAAAATGGAGTTAAACTGTATGACTTCTCAATGGATTATCTTATCTACCTTTGGGGACTTTTTCCCGAAGAATACTATAAAGAAGTCGGCATACGCCATACTTCGTCGGAGTTGAGAGAAATTATGTCCAGACGGTTACCTGAAATTAAAAGATGGAAGCAAAAAATTAATACCGCTCACATACAATATGAATTGGTGATCAGAGTTCAAGAATATATCAATTGTCATTTATTTGATGACCTTGATTCTGAAAAGTTATCCCAAATTGTATGCATTTCCAAGTATCATTTCCGCCGACTTTTTAAAGCAGTTTGCGGTGATAGCCTTGGGAATTACATCCAACGATTAAGATTGGAGTACATTGCTTTTAAGTTAATATCCACCAATGTAAGTGTCTCCGAAATTCTTAGTCAAATCAATTATCAGAATAAACATACTCTTTCAAGGGCATTCAAAAACTATTTTAATTGCTCTATACCTGAATTTCGTAAAAGACATTCAAATGCCTGTTCTGAAGGTAAGAATCCAATACAGATTGAACCAAGTATTGAAAGAGTGCCTCATACACGGATTGCATATTTAAAATTAGAGAGAACACATCATGCCAGCCATAGCTTTTCTGTTTTATGGAAACAGGTGCTACAATTTTCTGAAAGCTATGAATTATTATCAAAAGGATGTAAGTATGTGAGCCTGACTCTTGATTATCCTTTTATCACGCTTGAAGAACAAAGTCGTTTTATGGTTGGAGTAACATTACCACAATCATTTAAAATTCCGAAGGGGTTCGGTGTTTATGAAGTTCCTGCGGGTGAATATGCTATATTCCGTTTTAAAGGACTATACCATGAACTGAATAGGGTATATCGTTATATTTATCTTGACTGGCTACCTGCAAATGATTATAGCTTGCGAGACCCATTTACTTTTGAGACTTATATCAATACACCCGAAAAAACTCCGGTTTCGGAACTAATCACAGATATTTATATCCCTGTCAAAAAGAAAGAAATATGAATAAAGAAGTAGAGAATGAATTGAAAAAGTCAAGGGTAGGTTTTGTTCATTTCGTAGATATATCCAAGTTGACCAATAAGCAGAATAGAGGTTTGCCATGTGCTATATTAATAGGAATCGCAATAAATCCGAAGTTTGTAAAAGATGTATTTAATAATCCTGATTATAAACCTGTTCTTGAAGATGAGTATGTGAAAACTGAAAATAGAGTGGGAGAAGTAACAGACGAGTTAGCTGAATTTCTTGTCAGAAAAGGGTATAAAGCTCTTTCACAATCTGATGCGGGACTTTTGGCAGAAGGTGTGTTTAATTTTGAAACGAAGGAGTCGGTTTTACCTCACAAAACAGTAGCGCAACTTAGTGGATTAGGATGGATTGGGAAAAACAATCTGTTTATTACTCCTGAATATGGTGCAGCGCAATGTCTTGGTACTGTTTTAACTGATGCACCGTTAGAAACTGTACCGTATGCCCCTATTTCCCCGAAGTGTGGTAATTGTAACATTTGTAGGGATATATGCGAAAGAAACGTATTGAAAGGAACCACCTGGAATATCTTTTCCTTCGTCCAGACCCTTCTTCAGCAGCCAGCGGCCGGTGGCCTCGTCCTGCTCCACGCGGGCATAGTGGCCTGTGACCACATACTCCATCCCATGCTCCCGCGCCCAGGAGAGAAGGTGGTCGAACTTCATATACCGGTTGCAGTCGATGCAGGGATTCGGGGTGCCGCCCGCCTCATAGACCCGGATGAATTTTTCGATGATCTTTTCCCGGAAGTCGGCGGTGAAATCCAGCACCTCATAGGGGATATCCATCGCATACGCCACCTCGGCGGCATCTTCGATGTCCTTTTCCGAGCAGCAGGTGTGAAAGCCGGACTGGCCCAGCGTCTCGTTGCGGGTGAGCCGCATCGTGATGCCGGTGCAGGCATAGCCCTTCTGCTGCATCAGCCAGGCTGCAACCGAGCTGTCTACGCCGCCGCTCATCGCAATGAGCGCACCGGGGCGTTTTGCATTCTGTGTTTCTGTCATTTTGTTCCTCATGTTATAACATACAAAAGCAGTAGTATTATACTACCGCACGTCCGTTCGCTTGTCAAGACGCAGCGACCTGCGCCGCTGCGGCCAGAAGTGCCGCTTTCTCATTGGGGAGCTGCCCGGTGAGCACCTGTTCCAGCAGAGTATCCAGCACCCGGCGCAGCCCTGGCCCCGGCCGGACACCTGCGTCCATCAGGTCCCGGCCATTCACGGCCAACTGGTTGATGCGGCAGCAGGCGTTCGTTTCCACCAGCCGCGCGGCTTCCTGCTGCAGCGCGGCGAACGCTTCAGCTTGTTCCGGATGCCGGGCACTGCACAGGGCCGTCAGATCCGTAATCGTGGCAAGGTCATAGCGGCTCAAAAACCGCCTGGCCGTCAGCGTCAGCGCAGCGCCGGGCATCTCGGCAGCTGCCTCCCGAACCAGCGTCGCCACCGTACCGGTCAGGGCGTTGGAGCACTTGAGCCGCCTGAGCGCCGCTCTTGCACCGGCTTCGCCCAGCGGGCACAGCAGTGCAGCCAGCCGGACCGGGACGTGTTCCATGCCCGGTTCCAGCGCGTCGAGGATGCGTCGGCTTTCCGGAAGCTCTGCCGCATCCAGTTCCGGGAAGATGACCGCCAGCACCTCCGCTTCCAGATAAGCTCCCGGTGCCGGAGCTGCCAGCAGACGGCTCAGTTCCTCCGCGATGCGCTCTTCGGACACGCAGTCCAGATGGCGGCAGAGCGCTCTGGCCGCCTGCCCGGTGGCCGGGTCGATGGCAAAGCGGAACCGGGCCGCGAACCGGTAGAGCCGCAGGATGCGCAGGGCGTCTTCCTCGAACCGGCGCTGCGGCTCCCCCACCGCCCGCACGATGCCGGCGGCAAGGTCGTTCTGCCCGCCGAATGGGTCGATGAGCCCTTCTTCGGCGTTATAGGCCATGGCGTTGATGGTGAAATCCCGCCGGGCCAGGTCTTCTTTTACGTCCGGCACAAAGGCGACATGGTCCGGGTGGCGGCCGTCGGAATACGCCCCCTCGGTGCGGAAGGTCGTGATCTCGTACAGCTCCCCGCCGTGTTTGACGGTCACGGTGCCGTGCTGCAATCCCGTCGGGATGCAGTGCGCTTCCCCGAACAACTCCAGCACCTGTTCGGGGGTCGCGCTGGTGCAGAGGTCCCAGTCGTGCGGGGTCTGGCCAAGCAGACTGTCCCGCACACAGCCGCCCACCGCATAAGCGGCATGGCCCGCCGCATGGAGGCGCGTCAGCAGGGCCGCTGCACCGGGGTCCAGCGGGAAGGAAATGGTCTCAGCTGTCATGAAGGTTCCTCGTCGTATCGCAAAATGATCTGTTGTCCGTCCACGCCGCATTCCACCGACGGGAAGGCCGCTTCCGCCGCCGGGCGGGCTGCTTCCGGGTCGGTGATGATGGGCGAATAGTGCATAAGCCAGAGCCGCCGTACCCCGGCCCGCGCCGCCAGTTCAGCGTCCTGCCGGAAGGTGCTGTGCCCATACTGTTTCGCCTGGGCCTGCTGCGCATCGTCCGGGTAGGTGGCATCGCAGAGGAGCAGGTCCGCATCCTGTGCGGCCTGTTCCAGCGCGGCGCAGGGGGCCGTATCGCCGGAAAACACGAACCGCAGCCCCCTGCGGGGTGCGCCCAGCACCTGTCCGGGTGCAATGGCCGTCCCATCTTCCAGAGTGACCGGCTCCCCGCGCTGCAACGATCTCCACTGCTGCACCGGCACCCCCAGCGCTCTGGCTCTGGCTGGGTCAAAGCGGCCTGCGCGGGGCAGGTCCAGCCGGTAGCCCCGGCTGGGGACCCGGTGCTTCGTCCGGAAGGGCAGCAGTTCGGCCCCCACCGGCCAGCCGGGAGCCAGCGTTTCCAGCCGGACGGGGTCGGTGCCCAGCGGCACAGCCCGGATGACATAAGGCTGGGGGCCGGTCAGGGTGCGGATGGCGCCCCAGACCGGCTCCATCCCCTCGGCCGGGCCAAAGATCGTCAGCGGCCGGGTGCGGCCCTGACAGCCCAGCGTTTGCAGCAGGCCGGGTAGACCGAAGATATGGTCGCCGTGGTAGTGGGTCAGGCAGATGGCGTCCAGCTTCATCAGGTTGACCCCGGCGCGGCGGGCAGCGGTCTGGGTGCCCTCGCCGCAGTCGAACAGCAGGCTGTGCCCGCCGCATTCAGCCACCGCCGCCGTCAGGGCGCGGTCGGGCAGTGGCATGGTGGCCGCTGTGCCCAGCAGAGTAATGGTCAGCATAAAAAGTCCTCCGTATCGTTCCCCTTTAGTGTACCACACTTCGCCCCGGTGCACAATCGGCGCAGCGGGTGCATAGGCTGGGGCAGATGATGTTCCGGAAAGGAGGATGCGCCATGCAGCGCAAGCAAGGTTCCCGCAGGTCTTCCCACGCTCCCCGTCTGATGCTGCTGTTGCTCTTCGCCCTGGTGCTGGCCGTGGCGGTCGGGCTGTTCAGCTGCGCGTTCCAGCCCATGATGGCCGCCCGCGGGACGATGCTGTTCCTGCCTGGGGTGTAAAAAATTTTTCGTGAAATTTCAGATCTTCTCTTGACTCCGGCAACGAGATCTGACCGCATGAAAATAAGCCGCACCTGCGAAGGCGCGGCTTATTTTTATGCTCAGGAAAGCCGATTCAGCCGGACGGCCACATACGGGTCCGGGAGCTTGAGCTCGTCGGCCAGGTCCTCTTCGGTGTCGTATTTGTCCCCGGCCAGGCCGACGACCACACTGCACACCGCGTATCGGCCGCTGGGCGAAAGGGCGGTGATCTTTGCCTCGCCGTCGGCCACAGCCGTCACGACGCCGTTGGCGTCCACCGTGGCAACGCCCGGATTGCTGGTGACCCAGGTGATGGGCACACTGCCGCCGCTCTCCACGGCCACCGTGGCGCACAGGGCCTCCTGACTGCCCACCGTCTTGAGCAGCAGGTCTGCCTTGTTCAGTGTGACCTTTCCGACCTCGGATGTGACCGTGACGGCGCACCGCAGCGCCTGCCCGTTGGAAGCAAACGCCGTGATGGTGGCGCTGCCCGGCTTCTGGGCTGTCACGACGCCTTTGTCATCGACCGAGGCGATGTTGGGGTCGCTGCTGCGCCACTGGTACACATAAATAAAGGAATGGTCGCTGTTGGTCAGTGTGAGCTGCTTTGCGGGGTGCAGGGCATCATACTGCTGCACCAGTTCCAGACTGGTCTCGCTGAGGGTGGGTTTCTGCGCCTCGGCCTCCTCCCCCTTGCGGGTGACGGTAACTTCGCAGGCGGCGCGGTCGCCGTGGTCCGAGATGGCGGTGATGGTGGCCTTGCCCACACTGCGGGCCGTCACCTTGCCGTCACCGTCCACGGTGGCCACACTGGGGTTGCTGCTCATCCAGACGATGAAGTAATAATCGCTCTGCCCGCCGGTGTAAAGGTAGGCTTTGGGGCGCGGGTCGTCCGCCGTGATCTCCAGCTCCATCTCGGTCACTTCCAGCGCGAGCTTTGCGGAACGGTTCTCCGCACGGGGCGCTGCCTGCGCCGCCAGCGGCGAGAGGGTCAGCGTTGCCCCCAGCAGCAGGGCACAGAGCGCCCGTCCCATCGGGTGAAAAGAATGTCTCATAGGGTCGAACGTCCCTCCTTTTTCGCTTCAAAGAATTGGAGTGCCGCACACAGGTACTTTTTCCGCGTCATGATCGTTCTCACTTTCGTTTCATTGTACACAGGATGCAAATTCTTTTCAAGCCGTTCGCCCTAAGAGTTCACAATTCGAGCCGCTTTTTGTGGAAACGCATAGTTTTTTGCAGCAAAAACTGTGCAAAAAATCCCATCCGGACCGTGTCTTTAAGCCGGTTCCTCCGTGTAATATTGGGCCTGTGCGTTCCACAACTCATAGTATTTTCCGGCGGGGTCGGCCAACAGGTGCTCGTGGGTGCCCTGCTGGATGACCTCACCGTGGTCGAAGACGGCGATCTCATCGCAGAACTTGCAGGAGGACAGCCGGTGGCTGATGTAGATGGCCGTTTTGTCCCCCGCGATCTCGTTGAACTTGGCGTAGATCTCCGCCTCGGCCACGGGGTCGAGCGCGGCGGTGGGTTCATCCAGGATGATGAAGGGCGCATCCTTGTACAAAGCCCGCGCGATGGCGATCTTCTGCGCCTCACCGCCGGAGACGGTCACGCCGTTCTCGTCCAGCTCCTGATACAGCGCCGTGTCCAGCCCCTGCGGCATCGCCGCCAGCCGTTCCCCGAAGCCCGCCTTTTGCAGGCAGTCGGTCACGCGGGCGGCATCGTATCCGGTGCAGGCCGCGACATTCTGGCCCAGCGGGAGAGCCAGCAGCCGGAAATCCTGAAAGACGACCGAGAAGATGTCCATGTACTCGTCGTAGCGGTACTTCCGGATGTCGATTCCATTCAGCAGGATGACCCCCTCGGTGGGGTCGTACAGGCGGCAGAGCAGCTTGATGAAGGTCGTTTTGCCGCTGCCGTTCATCCCCACCACGGCCAGCCGCCCGCCGACCTTGAACTTCATGTTCAGGTGGCGCAGGGCGTACTGCGCACTGCCGGGGTAGCGGAAGGAGACATCCCGGAACTCCACTGTATACTGGCGGTCGCTCCGTTTTTCGGTGGTCAGGCTGCCCTGATACATGTTGTTGGGCAGGTCGAGGTAATCGAAGATGTTTTTCATATAGACGCCGTTGATCTCCATCTCGGCCAGCATGTTCACAAGGGTGACAACGCCCTGGAACAGGTTGGCGGCCGCACCAAGGTACTGCGTCACGGCATCCAGACCGAACGCCCCGCCGCAGGCCTTGAGGCAGACGAAGAGATAGACCAGCCCCATCAGCAGCGCCGGCACCGCCGAGGAGGCCGACCGGAAGATCCCCATCGCGCCCCGGCGCAGCCTCGCGAAGTCATCCCACAGACCCACCATATAGCCGCTGACGACATTCTGGTACTGGTCGTACATCCGCAGGTCGGGGGCGTTCTTCGGCTCTTCCGGCAGGGTGAGCTGGACGTGGAACATCCGGTTGCCCAGCTTTCCGGACTCCTGTAGCAGCGGCATATATTTGGCCGCCTGCCCCGCGAACACGGGCGACAGGCAGGCGGTGCAGACCATCACGGCCCAGAACGCCGCCAGAAACAGCGGGTGCCCCAGAAAGGCCAGCCGCCCATCCGGCACCGCCGCGGTGAACAGCCCCCAGCAAAGCACCACGCCGCCCAAGATCTGGAACAGTGCCGTGGCGATCTTTTCCACCAGCAAAATGCAGATCGTGCCGCCCGCACCCGATAGCCTGGCGTCCTGCTGGATCTGGCTGTACATGTCATAGACCCGCTGGCTGTCCTCATCCACGTAGTCGAGGGACATCTGTTTGTCCATATACGTTCGGGTCTGCCGCTGCCAGAGGTCGTCCGTTTCCGCTTCCTTCCAGTGGAGCGCCGCTGCGCGCAGAAGGGTCAGCACGGCGGTCGTGCCCAGGGTCCAGAGCACCCAGACCATCAGCCGGTGCGGGTCCCGCCCGCCGGACAGTTCGCCCACCAGCTGGGCCGACAGCCAGACCGTGGCATAAGGGCTCAGCGCCATGAGGGCGGCACTGGCAAAGGTAGCATAGAAAAACTTCGGCGACAGCTTCCAGAAGATGTTCCACTCCCGCCAGGCGTACCGGCACCCCTGCCGGATGGTGATCGTTTTGTTCGATGCGCTCATGCTTCGTTCTCCTCCCGGTAATACTGGCTCTGCACCTCAAACAGGTCGGCGTAGCCGCCGCCCCGTTTCAGCAGCTCTTCGTGGGTGCCCTCCTCGGCCACCCGGCCGTCCTTCAGATAGAGGATGCGGTCGCAGAAGCGGGTGGAGGCCAGCCGGTGCGAAATGAACAGGCTGGTCTTGCCTGCTGTCATCTCGTTGTATTTCTGGTAGATGTCGTTCTCGGCGATGGGGTCGAGCGCGGCGGTCGGTTCATCCAGCACCAGCACAGGCGCGTCCTTGTACAGCGCGCGGGCCAGCATCAGCCGCTGGGTCTGCCCGCCGGACAGCTCGATGCCGTCTTCGTAGACCTCCCGGCCGATCTGCGTTTCCAGCTGTTTGGGCAGGCTCTGCACCTTTTCGGTCAGGCCTGCTTCGTCCAGGCAGTGCCAGACGCGGGCCTCGTCGATGCCGGTGCGGCACTGGGCCACGTTCTCGGCCACGGTGGCCGACAGGACCGAGAAATCCTGGAACACCGCCGCGAACAGCTTGTAATAATCCCGGCGGTTATACGGGCGGATGTCCTGCCCATTGAGCAGGACACGGCCCTCGGTGGGGTCGAGGAAGCCGCAGAGCAGCTTGACCAGCGTGGTCTTACCCGCACCGTTCAGACCCACGATGGCGAGGTTCTCGCCGGGGCGGACGGTCAGGTCGAGCTTGTGGATGGTGTCCTTCTCCGCGCCGGGGTACCGGTAGCTGACCCCTTCGAGCCGCAGCTCATAGGGGGTATCCAGCCGCTTTTCCAGCGGGAGGCCGTCCTCAAAGCGGAACGGTTCCGGATATTCGAGAAATTCCCGCACGGTAGAGATGTCGAGACACTGCTTGTGCAGTTTTGCAAACTTTTCCAGAATGCCGCTGACCCACTGGGCAAAACCGGTGGCCGCGCCGAAATAGAGCAGGAATTGCGAGACCGGCAGGCCCTGTTCCAGTGTCAGCCAGATCAGGTAGGCATAGGCCGCGCCGTTGCGCACCAGCAGCAGGGCCAGGTCGATGACATTGGCCCAGAGGTAGGCCGTCTCCCGCCGGAGAAGGAAGCCGTGGTAGAGCCGCATCGTGCTCTCCCAGAGTTCTTCCACCCACTCCCGCAAGCCGAAGATGCGGATATCCTTGCCGTACTGCCGGTCGGTGGCGACCTTCTGCACGTAGGCCAGCCGCTTCACATACCCGGCTTCCTCCTCGCGGTGGCGGTAGCCCCACTCGTTGATCCGCCGGGACGCCAGATAACTGACGACCGATGTGGCGCAGACCAGCAGGCAGAGCCAGGCGTTCAGGCCGGACAACAGCAGCAGGTAGGCCCCGAAGCCGAAGAGGTTGGTCAGGATCTCGCCCCAGCTCACCCAGAATGCTTCGACGGACTCATTGTTGGTGCATCCGGCCCGGTCGGCCTTGGCGCTCAGATCCAGGAAGCGCTTGTCCAGCAGGTTCGGGTAGGAGGTGCCGGCCCGCTTGCGGGCCGAGAGGTCCAGGATATCGACCCGGACGTTCATTTTTCCAAAGAGATTCCGTTCGCTCAGATAACTTTGCAGGAAGGTCAGTGCGACCAGCAGCACGGAAAAGCCGCCAATGACCGCCAGCAGACGGCCCAGCGCCATCCCCTGTTCCAGCACCCGGAGCACCGCCGGGGCAAACAGCAGCTCCGCGATGGTCCTGCCCGCCGTGACCAGCGCCAGCGAGAGGCCGACCGTGAACACCGTCCAATGTCTGCCCCGCCATGCCACGCCCAGCATATAGGCCGTGATCTGCCAGAGGTCGTATTTGGGTTTTTGCTTCGTTTTGTTCGTTCCCGTTTCCATGTGGGATTCCCCTTTCGTTCGTCTGGGCCTATCCTACCACAAAAAATCGTCCCCGGCACAGATCGGGGACGAACGGTTCATTTTGGGGGATGAATTGCAATGGTTTCCTTGGTACAACCTCTCCGTTGTACAACCTCTCCGTCCATGCTTCGCATTGCCACCTCTCCTTGTAGGAGAGGCCTTGGCAGTCCTCGCAAAGTCTCCGGTTTCGCCAGAGGCTCTCCTACCAGGAGAGCTGTCGAGCGCAAGCGAGACTGAGAGGTTGTACAACGGAACACCTTCCAATTTCATACTTGCGGGATCAAAATTTCCGTCGTGAAGGCTCCATCCTCGCTGTTGCGGCTGAGGTAGCCGTCCAGCTTTTCGACGATGGCGTCAATACGCACCAGACCGAAGCCATGGCCCTCGCCCTTGGTGGTGGCGAACCGCCCGGCAAGTTTTGTCTGCTTCTGGCTGGCCGTGAAGTTGGTGAACGAGATGTAGAGCTGGGTGCCCTTCATATCCATATACACCCGGATGAGGCGCTCGGCTTCGGGCAGGGCGGCGCTGGCATCCATGGCGTTGTCGAACAGGTTGCCGAGGATGCAGCAGAGGTCCAGCTCGCTCATCTTCAGCCGGACCGGGATGTGGGCATCGATCTGCACCGGGATGTTCCGGCTCTTCGCGAGGGAGATCTTGCTGTTGAGGATGGCATCCGCCATGGCGTTGCCCGTCTTGACCGCAAGGTCCACGGTGTTCAGGTCGGTGTCCAGCTGGTCAAGGTAGGCCCGGATGCCTTCCAGATCCCCCTGCGCCGCCAGGACCTTCATGGTCTGGATGTGGCCGCGGTAATCGTGCCGCCAGCCCCGCATCTGGCGGTACATGTTGTCCACCTCTTTATAGTGCGTCTCGATGAGCTCCCGCTGGTAGGCTTCGATGCGGTGATCCAAAAGCCTTGAAAAAAGTTTCAGCATCTGTTTTCCCTTCCTCTGCCTCATGTCCTCTCGATGATGGCCCGATTCAGCGGCTCATAGCTGCCGCGCGGCAGGGGCAGCACTGTGCCGTCCGCCAGAACGACCTCCTTTTTGGTCACGCGGCGGATCTGCTTCAGGTTCAGGATCATCCCCCGCCCCACCCGGAAGAACTGCTCGTCCAGCTCCGCCTCGAACTCGGCCAGCGTCCGCTTGAGGGTATAGTCCTGTCTGGCGTGGACGGTCACATAGTTCTGGTGCACATCCAGATACCGCACCTCGTACAGCGGCAGACGGATCATCTCGCCGGAACGTTCGAGGTTCAGGCAGCGCTCGTTCCGGCGGTGTTTCTCCCACGCGCGGTCGAGCACGGCACAGAGCTTTTCGGGGCGGACCGGCTTCATCAGGTAATGGAGTGCGGCCACGTCGTAGCCCTCGGCGATGTAATCCGAGTAGCCGGTGATGAAGACGATCTGCACGGCTTCGTTCTCCTGCCGGACCATTTTGGCCAGCGTGACACCATCTGCGCCGGGCATTTCTACATCAAGCAGTAATAAATCAAAGTTTTTATCCTCTGCGTAGCAGAACAGGAACTGTTCCGCCGAGGAAAAGGCCCGGCATTCCAGCGCGATGCCCCGCTGCTCTGCCCAGTGCGCCACGATGCCGCGCACATAGTCCGCATCCGCTGCGCTGTCGTCGCAGACCGCTGCCCGATACGCCATCCTGTTCTCTCCCCTCTGTTATCTTTTTTCGATTATGACACATTTCCGGTGGGATTGCAACAAAAAAAGAGGCTGCAACACTCCCCCAGTCACGGCGCTGCCGTGCCAGCCCCCTCGGAGAGGGGGCCTTGGCGTGGCGGTAGGCCGGAAAATCCTCCCTCTTTGAGGGAGGTGTCATCGCGCAAGCGATGACGGAAGGAGTATCGCAGCCTCTTCGGCTGGTTCTTAGTAGTTGTGCTTCTTCAGCTCAAAATAGCTCTGGGGATGTGCGCAGACGGGGCACTTGAGGGGTGCGGACTTGCCGATGTAGGTGTAGCCGCAGTTCCGGCACTGCCAGACCTGCTGCTCCTCGCGGGCGAAGACCTGATTGTTCTTCAGGTTCTCGGCCAGCTCGCGGTAGCGCTCCTCGTGCTCCTTTTCGATCTGTGCCACCATGGTGAAGAGAGCAGCCAACTGGGGGAAACCCTCTTCCTTGGCCTCTTTCGCCATGCGGGGGTACATCTCGGTCCACTCGTCGTGCTCGCCGCCCGCTGCCATTTCCAGGCAGGTCATGGTGTCGGGGATGGAGCCGCCGTGCAGGGCTTTGAACCACATCTTGGCGTGTTCCTTTTCGTTGGCGGCCGTCTCCTCAAAGATCGCGGCCAACTGCTCGTAGCCTTCCTTCTTGGCTACGCTGGCGAAGAAGGTGTACTTGTTGCGGGCCTGGCTCTCGCCTGCAAATGCTTCCCACAGGTTTCTCTCGGTCTTGGTGCCCTTGAGTTCCATAATCCATGCTCTCCTTTATTGTTGTGTGTATGTGCTCGCCTCCGGCTGCAACCGGGGCGTTCCTTCTGAGAGTATTATAGCAGAATTCGAGTTCAAAATCAAGAATAGTTCCTATTTATTTTGAGAATCATTTTCAATTAGTGCTGCTTCAGCGCACAGACGGCCAGGCTGAGGGCGCTCCATGCGGCCTGATACATCAGCACGGCGGCAACGGACAGGGTGCCGATGCTGCCCGCATAGGTCAGCAGTACACCGATGGCAACCGAGAACCAGACCGACACCAGCTGCACCGTGGTGGCAGCCGTCTCGGCGTTCTGGGCCTGCTCGGCGGCGCGGAGACCGCCGATGAGGCTGACGAAGCCCTCATCGTGCAGCATACAGCAGCGGGCTGCATTCTCCGGCTGCGCCGGGGCAGCGTTCAGGACGTCGCACTGGTCCTGTTCCAGCAGGGTGATCATGCCCTCCGGCAGATGGTAGGCGTCGGTGATGTGCCTGGCGGTCAGGCTGGGGTCTTTGCAGGTGACCAGAAGGCGGATGTTTTCCTTCTGCAGCACTTCCAGCCCGCGGGCCGCATTCCGCCCGCCTGTGGAGCGCAGCACGAACATGGCGTGGAGATTGCCCGAAACCGCCAGATACAAGATCTGCAAGGTCCCATGCTGGGAGTGCTCTTCCTCGTACTCCGTTTCGGGCACGGGGACGCCCTCCTTTTCCATATAGGCGCGGTTGCCGATCAGGACACGGTTGTTATCGCACCAGGCCGCAAAGCCGAGACCGTAGTGGGTCTCCAGATCCTTGACGGGGTAGAGGATGTCGGTGCGGTCCTCAATGATCTGGCGGAACAGGCCGCGCAGAGTCTCGCAGCTCTGGTTCAGGATGCTGGCCGCATAGAGGATAGCGCGGTCGATGCGGCCCCCCTTGAAGATGCGGATGTCCTCCAGATTCACGCTGTCCGCAGTGAAAAGCTCGTCGGCGTCCACCTGCACGGTATCCACACCGCCCAGTTCTTCGATCGCGGCCCAGCCGGGAATGACCGCACCGGCAGCGGCGGCGCTCTTTTGCAGCCGCAGGGTGGCCAGACCGGCCACCAGCGTGGAGGAGAGCGGAGCGCCCATGCAGAGCATGGCGGTCATGGCCGCAGCCATGCCGTTGAGCCCGCCGCCGAACAGCAGGAACGCCAGACC
>ENA-USUK01002130-USUK01002130.1-human-gut-metagenome-genome-assembly--contig:-NODE-2130-length-13820-cov-31.687259_pt1 | contig 13820 bp, 10 predicted proteins | sample MGYA00250062_ERZ773400 | MGnify/ENA primary metagenome ERZ773400 (study PRJEB29103, sample SAMN06111961) | human gut metagenome | biome: human gut; feature: ankylosing spondylitis patient; material... | reverse complement strand
CTTTCCTCCAACGCATTCACCAGCGAGCTAAGAGGAAGCCAATCCCCGAAAAACAGGCGCCCGGGATCGGAGGCAGACCGGTGCTATAGATCGAAGTGAAATGGCTGTTGCTGATGTTGTGAATGTCATCAGCGGAGAGGTTGTGTGAGGTGGTTTTATGGCAGTTGTAAAGGTGAATGGAATCGAAAAAACGTATCCGGAGGGAACAACCTATCTGGAGATCGCGAGAGATTTTCAGGATCAGTATGAGAATGATATCCTGCTTGTGCGGGTCAATGGAAAGCTCAGGGAGCTTGAAAAGACTCTGGCGGGAGATTCTGAGATTTCTTTTATCACAGCGAAGGAAAACGCAGGTTATAAGACTTATGAGCGCAGTGCGATCTTTCTGATGCTGAAGGCGTTTTATGAGGTAATTCCGCGAGAGAAGATCAAGAAGATCCAGATCGACTTTGCTCTGGGAAACGGGATCTACGGGGAGCTCGTCGGGCATGTTACGGTGGACGAGAAGTTGCTTTCTGAAGTGAAGGCGCATATGGAGAAGCTTCGGGACGCGGCGATTCCGGTGAAGAAGCGGAGTGTGAATACGGACGACGCGGTGGAGCTCTTTGGAAAGCATGGGATGCATGATAAGGAGCAGCTGTTCCAGTATCGTCGGGCGTCGCGGGTGAATATTTACAGCATTGGGGAGTTTGAGGACTATTTTTATGGATATATGGTTCCGGACACAAGTTATGTGAAGTATTTTGACCTTGTTCCGTGTCATGCGGGATTTTTGCTCCTGCTTCCGGTGAAAACGGATCCGAAACATGTGGAGCATCCGGCGATCCGGGAGAAGCTGTTTTCAATCCTGCATTCTTCCTACCGCTGGAGTGACAGTCTTGAGGTACCGAACGTCGGCGCATTAAATAAGATGATCGTGGACGGCAGAGGGCAGGATCTGATCCTGATGCAGGGCAGAACGGCACGATGTCCGGTACTTCCGGAAAAGCGAAAAGACTGGAGGGAATCGAAATCAAAGTATCCGGTAATTCCGGTCTCGGAATCCAGTACACGACACATTGCCAGAGCTATGGCTGGCTGCCTTGGTCTGCGAACGGTGACATGAACGGCACGCAGGGGGAAGCAAAACGTCTGGAAGCAATCAAGATCCAACTGACCGGATCCGACAAGGATAAATATGATGTCTATTACCGCGTGCATGCGCAGAGCTACGGCTGGCTTGGCTGGGCGGCAAATGGCGCACCGGCAGGAACCGCAGGTTATGCGAAACGGCTGGAAGGCATTCAGATTGTGGTCGTGAAGAAGGGCGCAGGATTCAACCGGAATATGCAGGGAATCGCATCGCAGTTTGCGAATGCATTTTACGCGGTGCCGGGACAGAGCATGAATCCGCAGATCGCGGGTGCGGACAGCCCGAATGTTACATATCGTACCCATGTGCAGAGCTATGGCTGGCAGGGCTGGAAATATAATGGTCAGATGAGCGGCACATCCGGACAGGCAAAACGTCTCGAAGGAATTGAGATCAAGCTGACGAATGCACCGTATTCCGGTGGCATCTGCTACACAACCCATGTGCAGAGCTACGGCTGGCAGGAACCGACAAACAATCCATCTGCATGGCGCAGAAATGGAACGATGAGCGGCACCTCCGGGCAGGCAAAAAGACTCGAAGCCATCTGTATTGCATTGACAGGAGACATGCAACGGCATTATGATGTATACTATCGTGTGCATGCGCAGAGCTTCGGCTGGCTTGGCTGGGCGAAAAACGGCGCACCGGCAGGAACCGCCGGCTATGCAAAACGATTGGAAGGGATAGAGATCCGGCTTGTGCCGAAGGGGCAGGCAGCTCCGGGCAGTACGGCAAGATCCTATATCTCTGCATATTAAATAGAAAAACAGGAGAGGAAGACATTATGAACGCAAAATGGAAACGGCTAGTGACCGCAATTTTGATGATGGCGCTGCTGCTTGGACCGATTGTATCGATGCAGACACCGGCACGGGCGGCGGACGGAGAGGACGACAATACGTTTATTGTCGGCTTCGATGCGGAGTTCCCGCCATATGGCTACAAGGACGATAACGGCGAATATGTCGGCTTCGATCTGGATCTGGCACAGGAGGTATGCGACCGGAACGGTTGGACGCTGAAGAAACAGCCGATTGAGTGGAACTCGAAGGATATGGAATTAAATTCCGGTTCGATCAGCTGTATCTGGAACGGATTCACGATGAACGGCAGAGAGGATGACTATACTTGGACAAAGCCATATGTCGATAATTCACAGGTGGTTGTCGTGCGTAAGGATTCCGGCATCACACAGTTGTCTGATCTGGCTGGAAAGGTCGTTGCCGTACAGGCAGACAGCTCTGCGCTTGCAGCGCTCACCGGAGAGGATGCAAGCGAGGAGAATAAAGCGCTGTGTGAGACCTTCAAGGATCTGCAGCAGGTGGGCGATTACAATAGTGCGTTCATGAATCTGGAGTCGGGTGCCGTAAATGCAATCTGCATGGATATCGGTGTAGCAAACTACGAGATCGAATCCCGCGGGGATAAATTTATGATGCTCGAGGATCGTCTGTCCTCTGAGGAATACGGAATCGGATTTAAAAAGGGAAACACAGAGCTCCGTGATAAAGTACAGGCAACATTGCTTGACATGCTTGCCGATGGTACATTTGAGGAGATCGCAGAGAAATGGGGCCTGGAGGAATCCATCTGTCTGACTGCAGACGATGAGGTGCAGGAAGAGACAACCGCAGATGATAATACATTTGTTGTAGGCTTCGATGCGGAGTTCCCGCCATATGGTTACAAGGACGATAACGGCGAATACGTCGGCTTCGATCTGGATCTGGCACAGGAGGTATGTGACCGGAACGGCTGGATCTTGAAGAAGCAGCCGATCGAGTGGAACTCGAAGGATATGGAATTAAACTCCGGTTCGATCAGCTGTATCTGGAACGGATTTACAATGAATGGACGAGAAGATGCCTATACATGGACGACGCCATATGTCGATAATTCGCAGGTGGTTGTCGTGCGTAAGGATTCCGGTATCACACAGCTCACCGATCTGACCGGGAAGGTCGTTGCCGTGCAGGCAGACAGCTCTGCGCTTGCGGCACTCACCGGTGAGGATGCAAGCGAGGAGAATAAAGCGCTTGCAGAGACATTCAAGGAACTGCAGCAGGTAGGCGATTACAACAGTGCATTTATGAATCTGGAGTCGGGCGCGGTCAATGCGATCTGCATGGATATCGGTGTTGCAAACTACGAGATCGAATCCCGCGGGGATAAATTCATGATGCTCGAGGATCGTCTGTCTTCCGAGGAATACGGAATCGGATTTAAAAAGGGGAATACAGAGCTTCGTGATAAAGTACAGGCGACATTGCTTGACATGCTTGCTGATGGTACATTTGAGGAGATCGCAGAGAAATGGGGCCTGGAGGAGTCCATCTGCCTGTCGCCGGACGATCAGGTACAGGATGGAAATGCCGCTGCGGCAACTGCGACAGATACCACATCCACAGGCAAGAAGAACACAAGCTTCTGGGATAAGTTCTGCTCGATCACAAAGCAACTTGCAGAAGGTCTGCTCGCATCCCTGGTAATCTTCTTCCTGACACTTTTGTTCTCCCTGCCGCTCGGACTTCTGGTTGCAGCAGGCAGAATGTGTAAGATCGCGCCGATCCGCTGGCTGGTGAAGTTCTATATCTCCATCGCACGTGGTACGCCGTTGATGTTACAGCTTTTGGTTGTATTTTACGGACCATATTATCTGTTTGGCGCGACGCTTACGACAAGCTATCGTTTCCAGGCGGTTATCATTGGATTTGCCTTAAACTATGCAGCATATTTCGCAGAGATCTACCGCTCCGGTATTCAGGCTGTGCCACAGGGACAGCATGAGGCGGCGAAGATCTTAGGATACAGCAAGAGCCAGACGTTCTTCAAGATCGTGTTCCCACAGATGGCGAAGAACATCCTGCCTTCGGTCACAAACGAGGTTATCACACTGGTTAAGGATACATCACTTGCGTTTGCTATCTCTTATACAGAGATGTTCACACTTGCCAAGCAGGTGGCTGCCGCACAGACAACGATCATGCCGCTGTTTATCGCAGGCGTGTTCTACTACATCTTTAATTTTGTCGTTGCGTTTGTGATGGAGAAGATTGAAAAGCGCATGAATTATTATCATTAGGAGGTCGCGTATGAACTTACTGGAAGTAAAAAATATTAAGAAAAGCTTCGACGATCTCGAAGTACTAAAAGATATCAGTATGTCGGTGGCGGAGAGCGAGGTTATCTCGATTCTTGGACCATCCGGCTCCGGAAAATCAACCTTCCTGCGCTGTATGACGATGCTGGAGAAAATTGACGGCGGAAGCATGGAGTACTGCGGAAAGGAAGCGGTTAATTCCGACAGCGGTGTTCCGGTTTATGCAGACAGGGCAACGCTGAAAGAGATCCAGAGCTACTATGGACTGGTGTTCCAGAATTTTAATCTGTTTCCGCATTATTCGGTTCTGAAGAATATCGCAGATGCACCGATCCACGTGCAGAAGCGTGACAAGGACGAGGTATATGCCGAGGCGAAGGAGCTGCTTCGCAAGATGAACTTAGAAGATAAGGGTGACTATTATCCATATCAGTTGTCCGGCGGACAGCAGCAGCGTGTGGCAATCGCCCGTGCGCTTGCGTTAAAGCCGAAGATGCTCTTCTTCGATGAGCCGACATCGGCACTCGATCCGGAGCTGACAGCCGAGATCTTAAAGGTGTTGAAGGAGCTTGCCGCAGAGAAGATGACAATGGTAATCGTAACCCATGAGATCGGTTTTGCCCGGAGCGTATCCGACCGCGTGATCTTCATGGATGGCGGAGTGATCGTCGAGGAAGGAAAGCCGGAGGATGTCATCGACAACCCGAAGACTGACCGTGCCAAGGCATTCCTCAAGAAAATGCAAGAAATGTAGAAAAAATCCCCTGCAGAGTGTGTCTGCAGGGGATTTTATTTTTTGTACGCTGTGCGTCCGTTAGAAAATATGATTACATCTTCTCCGGCTCGTCATACTCGACACCCTTCGTGTCGACGGTAACGGTCTTGATACGCTGGTCTTCAAGCGGGCGGTCCATGTAGTCGGTTGGAACATCTGCAATCTTATTCACGATATCCAGACCATCCACGATTTTGCCGAAAGCAGCATAGCTTCCGTCGAGATGCGGACTATTCTTGTGCATGATGAAAAACTGCGAACCGGCGGAGTTCGGCATCATGGTACGTGCCATAGAAAGAACACCCGGTTCGTGCTTCAGATCATTCGCAAAACCATTCTGTGCGAACTCTCCGCGGATTGAATATCCAGGACCTCCTGTACCATTTCCGTCCGGGCAGCCACCCTGGATCATAAAACCATTGATGACACGATGGAAGATCAATCCATCGTAAAACCCTTTCTTAATCAGAGAGATAAAATTCTTTACTGTGTTTGGTGCGATATCCGGATACAGTTCAAATGTCATAACATCGCCGGATTCCATAGTCATTGTAACAATTGGATTACTCAAATTTATCATCCTTTCTTGTAATTTTATCTAAAAGATGATAGTATAATACCATTATTGTAAAATTACATCAAGTGTGTAATTTTTTAAAAAGTTATGTAAACTAAAATGCAAAGAAGAGGTACGAAAAGTGGGAAAAACGGTGATTCGAGTCGTGAAGGGAATCATATTGTTGGTGGCGATTGTCACACTTGCCAATATGACCTATAAACATATACGAACCTATTACGATGATTATATGGACGAATACAAGGGAACGGAGTCGACACAGGGCGAAGATGTAACTGTTACGATTCCGGAAGGCGCATCTGTCAAGGAAATCGCGCAGATCCTGAAGGACAATGGATTGATCAATTATCCGCGTGCATTTACAAAGCGTCTGCAGGACTCTGAGTACCGTGGCAAGCTGCATGGTGGTACATACACCTTGAATACTGGTATGACAACCTTGCAGATGATGGCAGCCATGAGCCCGACATTCGAGGAGGATCAGCCAGTCGATTATCTGGTTGTGCCAGAGGGCTTTACGGTAGAGATGATAGCAGCGCGGTGCGAAGATCAGGGAATCTGTTCTGCAACTGAATTTTTAAATGCATGCAAATCGGTTACGAAATCTGATTTTGCATATCTGGCAGACATACCGGCAGGTGCCAATGTCAATTATAAGGTACAGGGCTTCCTGTTCCCGGCAACTTACGATATTTATGAGTCGACGACAGCGGAATCATTAGTCGATTATATGTTGAGAACGTTCGACAACTACTATACACAGGAACTGCAGGATCGTGCGGCAGAGCTTGGATACAGTGCATTTGAACTTGTGACGAGAGCTTCCATTGTAGAACGTGAGGCAAAGGTGGATTCAGAACGTGCGACGATTGCAGGTGTTATCAACAACCGTCTGAAAGCAGAAATGCCTTTGCAGATGTGTCCGACTGTCTTATATCCATTGACCGATGGAATGTATGACAAGAGTCAGGTTCTGTACGAGGATCTGGAACTGGATTCTCCATACAACACCTATAAGAATGCCGGACTTCCGGTAGGACCGATCTGTAATCCGGGACTGGCATGTATCCAGGCCGTATTGTATCCGGAAGAGCATAATTACCTGTATTACCATGTTGGCGACGAAGATGCAGGTACACATATCTTTACAGAAAACTATGAAGATCACATAGATACACAGATTATTGGTGGACCAAACGGCGTGACACCGGATGGAGAAGCATCCACCGAGGAATCGACAACCGAAGAATCACAATAGGAATAAATAATGTATTAGGAGGGACGTTATGAGAACTTTTAATTTTAGGGCGCGAAACATTGGCGAAGAAAAATATCTGTCATACACAATGGGCGAGGATTGTGAGTTAGATGAGGATGTTTTGGATTACTGTCAGGATAATGCGCCGGAAGAACTGATAGAGATTATCTATGAAGAAGATGACGATTACGATTATCTGACCTACCAGATCACGGGCAAGACATCTCTGGAGGAGTACATTGCGCAGGAGCATGATTGCGAGAGCGTACTGCTCATCCTGCGGAATGTTGCACAGGAGATGATTTCCTTGAAGGAGCAGGCGATTCCACTTTCGTATGTATTGCTGAATCGTGGATTTATCTACGTGGATGCTGAGAAGAAGACAGTACAGTTCCTGTGCCTGCCAATCGAAAGCAAGGGCGCACTTTCTGTAGAATTCAAGAGCTTTGTACGCCAGCTGCTTGCGAACATGAAATACGATGTGGAAGAGGATCTGAATTATGTTGGTAAGCTCCTCACGTATATCAATGGAGATAACTTCAATCTGCGTGGCTTGATCGGACTTGCAGAGGCGTTGATGGAAGAGGAAGGAATCAGCTTCGAGGAGGCTGGCGCCATTGATGCAGACGGTGTAGAAGTTGTAAGTGCAGAGGAAGAAGCACCGGCAGAAAATATCAGCGACATCATGAATAGCCTGCAGGAAGAGGATGATACACCACTTCCGGAGATCGGCGACGATGAAGAAGACGAAGAGGAAGAAGCAGAGGAGCCTGCAAAGGAAGAGGAAGAACTGGAAAGTATCCTTCCAGCTGGCATGCAGGTAAAGGAAGAAGAAACACCGGTAGAGGAGAAGGTGGCAGAACCGACAGAGGCTGTCAAGGAGACACCAGCACCTGTCGAGGAAGCACCGGCACCAGAGCCAGTGATGGAAAAGCAGGAAGCACCAGAACCGGAACCAGTAGCAGAAAAACCAGAGGTTCCCCCAGCTGCAGAGCAGATCCTGTCACAGGTGAAGCCAGAGGGGGCAACAAATGGTGGCGAGAAGCTGCAGTTAAAGACAAACAAGAAGGAATCCGATATCAACCTGATCAAGGATCGGATCAAGGAGCTGGTTGGAGAAGTTCCATCTGCAAAGCCGACAGCACAGCCAACCAAGAATATCCAGACATTGGAAGATCTGGATCATTTCTTAGACAAGCCACCTGTGGTTAAGCGGAATGTGGTAAAGGTAAACCGTGCGGCAATCATCCAGCAGACAGAGGCTGAGATGGAGGCAGCTGAGGCAGAAGCAGCAGCTGAGACAGCAGAGTCTGCTGAACCGGAAACAACCGTACAAAACGAAGAACCGACAAGCGGACAGACAGAAAACATCAAGGTGCCTGTAATCGAGGATATCTACGATGACATGAACATTGAGAAGAAAAAGGACGATGAAAAGGACAAGAAGCCAAAGAGTACATCTATTTTGAATAAATCTGTAACAGAGCTTGTAAAAGATGCCGTTGGTGCTGTGAGTGCAGCGACTGTAGCAGCCAATTCGCCGAAAGCATTGCCATATCTGATCCGTGTAAGTACGGAAGAGCGTATCATGCTGAACAAGGCGATCTTCAAGATCGGAAAGGCAACCAGAGGTGTGGACTATACCGTTGGCGGAAACGGAGCGATCAGCCGTCAGCATGCATTTATCATTCAAAAAGATGGGGTATGTTATATCAAAGATAACAAGTCTACGAATCATACATATGTGAATGGAAAGCGTGTAGAGGATGGGGTAGAAGAAATTCTGACACATGATTCTCTCGTAAGACTTGCAGATGAAGAGTTTACATTTAAGATTCGCTAATTAGGATGATCATATCATGAGGAGGTAGCAAATGAAGGGGTTAGAGTTGAATGTAACAAAACAAAACGGAATGACATTGGTGGAGTATCAGCTTGGAGCAGCAGATGTCTATGACGACAGAGTGTCAGACAAGGTTGCACAGCTCGGAAATATTATTCCGTTCCAGTACAAGGACGAGGATGGAAAGAGAAGTATTGTCTCTTATGTGCATCATGACACTTCTCTGGAAGTGATGCTGCGTCAGACATTGAAGAAGGCAGATGTACTTGCAATCCTGAAGGGACTGTTGTGTGCATTTGAGATTGGTGCAGCAGGTGTGCAGATCTGTTATCTGGTACGCGATCTGAATTATATCTATGTAGATCCTGAGAGCAAGGCAGTAAAGTGCATTATGGTTCCTGTAAAGCAGGATCCGTTGGGACAGTCTGATATCCCGGATTTCTTCCGAAATATTGTGTCACATATGCGCTTTGATGAAGCAGACAAGGATGATTATGTAGCAAGAATCCTGACCTTGATCAATACGGATCATTATTCCAATATGAAATTAAAAGGACTTGTAGATGCGGAGATGGAGAAACTTGGTCTCTTCTATACAAGAGACGAGGGACTTAAGAAGGAAGCAGATACAACCGCAGCTCCGGAAGTACAGAACCAGAATGTAAAAGTAAATCGTGTCGGCGTGATGAACAACATGCGTCCACAGGGTATGCCAGCGATGGGACAGCCAATGGGACAGCCGGTACCACCGATGGGCAGACAGCCGATGGGGCAGCCAGTACCACCGATGGGCAGACAGCCAATGGGGCAGCCAGTACCACCGATGGGCGGACAGCCAATGATGGGACAGCCGGTACCACCGATGAACGGACAGCCAATGGGACAGCCAGTACCACCGATGGGCGGACAGCCAATGGGGCAGCCAGTACCACCGATGGGGCAGATGCCGAAGCCAGAAATGCCAAAACCACAGGCACCAGCACCGGAGGCACCAAAGCCAGAGATGCCGAAGCCAGAAATGCCAAAGCCACAGGCACCAGCACCGGAGGCACCAAAGCCAGAGATGCCGAAACCAGAAATGCCGAAACCGGAAATGCCAAAGCCAGAGATGCCGAAACCAGAAATGCCAAAGCCACAGGCACCAGCACCGGAGGCACCGAAGCCAGAGATACCAAAACCGGAAATGCCAAAGCCACAGATGCCACCAATGGGACAGCGTCCAGCGATGGGCGGACAGCCGATGATGGGGCAGACAGTACCACCGATGGGTGGACAGCGTCCTCCGATGGGACAACCAATGATGGGGCAGCCGATGATGGGACAGATGCCAAGACCACAGGCGCCACAGATGCAGAACGGCAACCTGATGGGACAGCTTGGCGGTGCACGCCCGATTCCACACTTTGTGCGTAAATCAACTGGTGAGATCATCAATATTACAAAACCAGAATTTATCATCGGTAAGTCAAAGACGAAAGCCGATTATGCAATAGAGAACAACAGCGCAATCAGCCGGGAGCATTGTATTGTAATCCAGCGCGATGGCGTGAACTATATTAAGGATAACAATTCTACAAACCATACCTATGTAAACGGGGTAGAGTTGCAGCCGGGTAAGGAAGTGCTTCTGAAGCATAAGACAGAAGTTCGATTGGGAGATGAGGAATTCACATTCCTTCTGAGAAAAGGAGAGTAATATGGAGTACATTGCAACATATCACACCGATGTAGGTACAAGAAAAGAAACGAATCAGGACTCTCTTGCAATCAAGGTTGTGAACACAAAAGAGGGAAATGTTGCATTTGCAATCGTGTGTGATGGCATGGGAGGACTCGCAAAAGGCGAGGTTGCCAGCAAAGAGGTAATCGAAGCATTTTGTACATGGTTTGATGACACGCTGGTGGATGAAATCCAAAATGGAACATTCACAGAGCAGAATCTTGTATCACAGTGGGATGATATTATCCAAACTCAGAATCGCCGGCTTGGCGCATATGGAGAGGAAAATCATTTGCAGCTTGGTACGACGGTATCTGCAATCCTGTTGTACAAGGATCAGTATTATATTGTGCATGTGGGCGACAGCCGCGTGTATGAGCTTACAAAGACAGCGAAGCAGCTGACAAACGACCAGACATTTATCGCAAGAGAACTGGCAGCGGGACGTATGACACCGGAACAGGCAAAAATCGATCCGAGACGAAGCGTACTGTTGCAGTGTGTCGGCGCATCGCCGGTTGTTGAGCCGGAATTTACAAAGGGAACTGCAACAAGAAATGCAGTTTATATGCTCTGCTCAGACGGATTCCGTCATGTGATCACACCGGAGGAAATCATCGAGAAGATCGGACCGGGTGAGGCGACGGACGAGGAAAAAATGAAATATGGAGCAATATATCTGACAGAGTTAGTAAAGAACCGTGGGGAACGTGATAATATCACAGTAGCAATGGTTCGCACGATTTGATTTAGAGAGGGTTTGCCATGACGAAGGAAGGAACCGTACTAGACGGAAAATATGAAATTTTGGCAGAAGTTGGTCGAGGTGGTATGTCCATCGTGTACCTTGCCCGTGATAAGCGTTTGAACAAGCAGTGGGCGGTCAAGGAGATCAAGAATGATGGAAAGAAATCCGCAAAGACGTTGCTTAAGGGATTGGAACGAGAAGCGAATATTCTGAAGAACGTAGATCATCCGGTGTTGCCGCGAATCGTAGATATCATCAATCAGGATGGAACGATCTACGTTGTTATGGATTATATCGAGGGTGATACGATTCAGGATCGATTGAAGAAGGAAGGCGCACAGCCACAGGAGTTGGTGGTAGAGTGGGGCTTGCAGCTTGCAAGTGCATTGAATTATCTGCACAACATGAATCCACCGATTATCTACCGGGATATGAAGCCTTCGAATGTCATGATCAAGCCGGAGGGCGGCGTAAAGCTGATCGACTTCGGTACAGCAAAAGAGTACGAGATAGAGAACAATGCAGATACAACCGCACTTGGTACGCGAGGCTATGCGGCACCGGAACAGTTCGGTGATTCCAAGGGACGTGGTATCTATAATACAGATGCAAGAACAGATATCTATAATCTGGGCGCAACCCTGTACCATATCGTAACAGGAAAGAACCCATGTGAGCCACCGTATGAGATCAAGCCGATCCGCGAGTGGAATCCGATGTTGTCCTCTGGATTGGAGAAGATCATCTTAAAATGTACACAGGCAGATCCGAACGACCGTTATCAGAACTGTACGGAGCTGATGTATGCATTGGAGCATTACGATGAGCTTGACGACAGCTACCGGAAGAAGAACAAGAAGAAGCTTGGGCTTTTTGTAGCAACCGTGGCATTGGCAGTTGTATCCGGTATCACAGCCGGAATCGGATATTCCGGGATGCAGCGGATTAAGCTGAACAATTATAACCAGTATATCGAAAATGGTATGAACTACTGCCGGGAAGAGAATTACGAAGCCGGAACGGCAGAATTCAAGAAAGCAATCGAACTGGATGGCTCGGAGGAAAAAGCTTACGAGCAGTACATACAGGCATACATTGATGCTACGAACAAGGCGGAGGAAGCCGGAACGGAATCTACGCTGAATCTGGATGATGCGTTGACGTTGGTTTCCAATCGAATCAGCAGTAAACATGGTGGTGTTGAGAAAAACAGCGCAGTGCTTTACAAGCTGGCACTTACTTATTTTGAGGAAGAGCGTTCTTACAGTCAGGCAGCCAAATATTTCGGCATGATTGACGAGAAGGACGAGGAATATGGAAAGCTTGCAGGCTTTTACAAATCCATTTCTGAGCTGCGATCTGACAGTACGTCGGATGCATCAGAGCTGATGCAGGCGGTAAATGATTTCGCAACCTACAACGAGAACAACTTTACGAACCAGGAAGCAACCAAGTTCGTAAACTATCGTATTATCGGCGAGATTTACAGTACAAACGTCAGCAAGGATGCGGAGACAAGCATCGCAGAACAGGCAAGTACGGTGATGGAACAGGCGGTTGCAGATCTGGACGAGTACACAGGCAATGACCTGGACGAAGAAGCAGTTATGGATATGAATTATCGTTACGACGATAACCTGATCATGATCTATGAGCAACTTGCCAAGGAAAATGCAGATAATGAAACAGTTGCCAATGGATATTATTCGATGGCAATCAGTTATTGTGAAGACTATATTGGAATCCTGAAGATGAAGGTAGACAGCGATCCGAGCATTTCGCTGGGTGGTTCCTCTGTCAACGCGTATAACCAGTCTTATTACAATAAGATGATGACGGAAGCACGTTGTTATGACGCACAGGGCAAGACAGATGATGCACTCAAGATATACGAAGCCGCAGAAAAGGTATTCGGTACAAAGAACGAGTGGAGCGACAACGTATATGCAGAGCATCTGGATTATCTGTATCGTCTGTGTGAGGCACAGGAGCAGGATCCGAAGCTTTGGACGACGAAGATTCCAGATCTGACAAAGAAGCTGATTCAGGTATTTGATGATGGTGGTAACGTGCTTGGCATCGACAGCAACAAAACATGGTACAAACGAAAAGATACGTTGCAGATGTTGAAGGACGGTAGCTATGATATCAGCGAAGAAGAAGCGACGCAGGCACCGGATGCAAATTCCGATGATTCGCAGTCAGCAGAGATGGGAGAGTGATCAGCATGCAAAACGTATATGAGATATGTTTCTATGGCGGCTTGGTACTGGCGATTCTCCTTCTGATTGCGGCGATCGTGTTATTCATTGTATTGAAGATACCGAAGGTAATTGGAGAATTGACCGGAAGTGCTGCGAAAAAGGCAATGAAAGAAATGCAGGATGGTACAGCGAGTCCGGGCAGCGTAGCGAAGAAAGAACAGGAAAAATACTACAACATGGGAAGTGGAAAGATCACTGCGAAAGAAGCGGTTTCTACGCGGGAGGATCGTAAGGCTAATGGTAACGATTCCACCGAACTGTTGGAGAAATCAAAGGAGAAAGAAAAGAAGTTTGAAGAGACCGACATCCTTCGTCCGGGCATCAATGATTATGATACACCGGATGATGGCGAGACAGAAGTACTCGGTTCAGGTGCGGATGATGAGGCAACAGATGTGCT
>ENA-USUK01002124-USUK01002124.1-human-gut-metagenome-genome-assembly--contig:-NODE-2124-length-13841-cov-53.119587_pt1 | contig 13841 bp, 14 predicted proteins | sample MGYA00250062_ERZ773400 | MGnify/ENA primary metagenome ERZ773400 (study PRJEB29103, sample SAMN06111961) | human gut metagenome | biome: human gut; feature: ankylosing spondylitis patient; material... | reverse complement strand
AAAAAGAAGTCAAGGCGTTGCTGCACTTCAATGGGGTTGTTCATGTCCACACTCGGAAGGTCGCCAAAATACTTTGCCGCAATCATGCCGACAACTTTCTTGTCCTCTTCATCGCCGATTCTTGACTGCAAATCCCCTGTGTTCATCATCTTCAGCTTCTCGATAGCCAACGCCTGTTGCTCCTTTACCTTCTTACTGACCTGTGAACGGATGCTTTTGTTCTTGTTGAGGTTCTGTATACGCTTCTTCTCTCGCTCTTTCTCACGCTTTGCAGCGGCTTGTTCTTTCGCCTTTTGCGCTCGCTTCTCACGCTTTTTCTTTTCGGCTTCGGTCAGCGGCGGCCTGCCACGACCACGCTTTGGGGGTGTTGCCAAGAGTTATCACCTCGTTTCGGTTAGGATACCTTGTATTCCATCCAGAATGCGTTGTTTATTCCACAATGGGAATGGAAATTATATCTGCCATAACTGACTCCTTTCTTCTCGCATAATACGGACTACCTTGCGACACTGGTCCACATCAAACATTCCAATGTGCGTATACTCAACCGGGAGTTCCATCTTTTCGGCCAGCCAGCGGTAGGCTGCATTGCGCTGCCCACGGTAGGGCCCGTATTTCCAGATAGGGTCAAATGCAGCATGAGCGGCTTTCTTCCAGTTGCGCAATTCTGAATTTGCCAGTCGGCCAAGGGGTTTGTCAGACCCCTTGTGTACACCGACGTAGGCGCCGCAATTTGGGCAGAGGTAAATCATGCCGAAGCTGCGGCCATGGTAAACCACCGAACTGTCCACGAAATTGGCAGGGTTGCCGCAGTAATCGCAGATGACGATTCGTCCTTTCGGTTTCATCTTGACCATTCCTCCTTGTAACGAGCCAGCATTTCCGAGGTATCCGTTTCGATGCCCAGGGACTTAGCTTCTTCAATCGCACCGTCAATCAGGTGCGAATCATAATGTTTACTCCTAATTTCGGTGAGAGCTGCATCTAGTTTTGTCATCTCACTCATGTTATCATCACCTCTTCATTTTCGTTTCGATTTCATCCAGCTCGGTTGCAATCCACCAGACGGAGCAGCAGTTGTCCAACTGCCGCCACCAAGCGCACTTTTCTTTCTCACAGACGCACCGACCAAGCGGATTGCTGGTTAGCTTCATCGGGCAGTAAAGTTCGTTGTCCATCATTTCCACCCCATCATAACAGCCGTACAAACGGATAGACACACGTTGACGAACAGCCAGACGAGCATTGCCTGCCGTTCCTCAAACAGGTTGTCTGCCATGTCCTTGATTGTCCGTTCAGACTGAACTACTACCGCCAGCAGGACTAAGCAGACCAGCCAGCGAGTTACAAATTCAAACATTGTTAGCTCCACCTTTCTCTCAGCTCTTTTTCGACCTGTTCTGACTTTACGGTGATGTAATCTGCAAACTCGTCAGGGGTCATGTCCTCTTCTTTGAACTGCCCAACCATCTCCCAGTACCTGTCACCAATGCGGATGATTTTCTGCACCTGTTCATCGGTCAGGTCTGCATCGCACCGAAGGTTCTGAATCAGTGCGCCCCATGTGGCGGCGATGCCATCCAGAGCCATGCGAAAGCCGTACAACTGGTTCTGCCGTGCGATTTTGCGGAGGTTGGTCGGCTTGACCTGTTTGCCGCACAGGGGGCAGTTTCCAAATTTATTCATCTGACTGCTCCTTTGCTTCAAGGCAAGAGAGCCAACGCTTGTATTTAGCAGTCTCAATTTCGCCCTCTGCGTTCCAAAATTCGCTTTCGGAATCGAGGTCATCTCCAAACCAAGCATCGCATAAAGCATCGACTGCGTTACTTATGTCCGCAAATTCTTCCATCAGATTTGCTCCGCACTCCGCAACGCTTTTTGGTGTCGGGTTCGTGCCATCCAGCGCACGGCGTAGCTCCAATGCAGCCTGTGCCAGTTTGGACGATTTTTCTGCCAACTGCGCCAAGATTTCGGTCTTGGGCAGAATTTCTGAAATTTTCTTACTCACTTCTGTTCTCCTTTCAGCCAGTCGTTGAGTGCAGCCATGCAAGAGGGGCAAAGAACGAACGACCTGTCTGGCGAACATTCATAGCCGCGTTTTTTTTATTTTCACTTTTCGGATTCCGTTTACTTCGTCGTGCCACGAAAAACACTCTCCGCAGCGGTCGCAAATCTCAACCTCAATTTCCATGTTTTCAACCTCCCATTAGCGGGTCTGCGCATTCCCAACGGTAATCATCAAATCGAATTTCACGGTTGATGGTTGTTTTACCTTCAATGACTTCCATCTCCTGATTTACGCATCCACTGCTTTCAAATCCATAGAATCTGAAATCCAATCTATACTTTTTAGACATTTCTTCGTATGGCTCAGGTCCCATCGACCATGCAGCCATTACAGGAAGAACAAGAATTGCGTTGTCGCCATCAGCAATCTGTTCAGTGCAAAACTTTTCAACGAAGTTCTTCGTAGTACCCTCAATGTAAGCGGTGTCTTTCACGTTGATGTAGAACGTCTCATCATCGTAAGAAAGCAATGCTCCATCATGGATTTTGTTGTAGACCCACTCTCCATTCGGAAACTTGTTTTTGTCGAAATAGGGGCGGGCATAAACAGTCACGCAATCCGTAAACCAGCGCACGATGTTTTCGGGATTTCCACGGACTTTGAGTTTTCCTTCACACCAATTTGGCATTCTCTTTCTCCAATCTCTTTAGTAGCCCATCCACGTCATACCGCCAATGGACACGCAGCCTTTTTGCTTTGACCTCTATCCCCTCTTGTTCTGCCCACTGCCAAGGGATGCTCTTGCGGCTCTCGTTGTAGCGGAACGCCAGAACCTTGTTGGCAGGGATTGCAAAGGTGCGGTTGATCGCCCTGTAATTAACTATCACATGGGCGGTCTGACCGCTGTACCCCATTGCATCCACCATGTCCGTGATGTGCTTTTCCTTGCGGTATTTGCACTTTGCCTTGTCGTACTTGCCGAACACCTTTTCCAGAGGGATAGAGGGCGTTTCGATGGTTTTCAGTTCAAAAAGGTGGTTCATCGGGTATCGGTACACAAGGAAGTCACAGATGTTGTCGATGGAAAACGACAGGTTCTCGTTGCCGCCGTAGTAGGTGGCAGCACTGTCCTTCAGCCGATAGCACCACGCATCGGGTGGAACAGATGCCTTGAAGTCTGCTTCAAACTGTTTTCCGGTGTTCATGTGTAAAGCTCCTCAACGTAGAACCAACTTTGAGGGGATATTTTGTGCGGACATGCCGTAGAACGGGAGAGCTGGCGGTTCATTTTGCTGGAATCGCGTATTCCGCAAGGGATAACTGCTTTGCTGTGTGGAGCAGCCTTGGCTGTCTCGGGGTTGATGTTGCAAACCGTTTTCAGTAATCCGCTGGCAGGACCTTCGATATTGGGGATCAATACCGGGGCCAGCCTGGGCGTGGCCTTGGTGATGTTGCTCGGTGGAGGAAGTATTACTGCCGGGGTTTTCAGTATATCCGGTTTTCTGGCGGTATTGGCCGGAGCTTTTGCCGGGGCTATGATCGTCATGGGAATCTTGCTGTTCTTTTCTGCTTTTACAAAGAATAATTTGATGCTACTTATTATTGGGATCATGATCGGATACATCACCTCCTCGGTGATTTCATTATTGAATTTTTTCTCTACGGCCGAAGGAGTACATTCTTACATGATCTGGGGATTGGGAAATTTCAGCGGAGTGTCTTCCGGGCAATTGCCTGTATTTATCGTTTCGATTACCGCCGGTTTGGTTTTATCGGTCATGTTGATCAAACCTTTGAATGCCTTATTGTTGGGAAACCGGTATGCCGAAAATCTGGGTGTGAATGTGCGGCTTACCCGCAATCTGTTATTGATTGCGACCGGTATGCTGACGGCAATAACAACCGCCTTTTGCGGGCCTATCGCTTTTATCGGATTGGCCGTGCCGCATATTGCCCGCTTGATGCTGGGTACTTCGAACCACAATTCCCTGATGCCTGTGACCTTATTGCTGGGAGGGGCGGTAGCCCTGTTGTGTAATCTGATCAGTGTATTACCCGGCGAAACGGGGATTTTGCCATTGAACGCCATCACTCCCGTTTTGGGTGCTCCCGTCATTATCTATATTCTGGTCAAACAGCGTAAAATTCAATATTTCAATTGACTATGGAGACTTTACCTGTAATTGCAGCCCGTCAATTGGCTATCGGCTACTCTCATGGTAAGAACGGTTCTACAGTGGTACACCGGGATCTGTCTTTCGATTTGTGGGCGGGAGAGTTGACTTGTCTGTTAGGTCCTAACGGGGCAGGCAAATCTACTCTGTTGCGTACTCTTTCGGCTTTTCAATTGCCTTTGGAAGGTGAATTATGGCTTGAAGGACGTCCGCTGAGGGATTATTCCGAACGGGAAAAATCGCGCAAGATCGGCGTCGTACTGACCGATAAGACACAGGCCGGCGGATTGACCGTATATGAACTGGTAAGCTTGGGGCGTCAGCCCCATACCGGATTCTGGGGCCGTTTGAACCGGGAAGATCATAAGCTCGTCGAAGAGGCTCTTACGGCAGTGGGAATATCCCATAAAGCTGCAAATTACGTGGCCGAATTGTCGGACGGGGAACGGCAGAAAGTGATGATCGCCAAAGCATTGGTGCAGGAATGTCCGTTGATTTTGCTCGATGAACCCACAGCTTTCCTGGATGTGGTAAGCCGTATCGAGATCATGACTTTATTGCATACCATTGCCCGCGAACAACATAAGACCATTCTGCTGTCTACCCACGATATCGACCAGGCACTGATCCAGGCCGACCGTCTATCTGTCAAAGACGATGTCAATCGAATTGGGAATCCTCGGTGGCGGACGGGTGAACTTCGCACACGACGACGAGACGGATGACTGGTACATCTGCCGGGCCGATGACAGCGAGGGGTTCATTGTCTGGAAGGACAAAAGATGCGCAAGGTTCTCGGCGGGGTTTATCGTGCAGAGACTCATGCGGCAGGCGAAGGTGGAAAGGAAGAGCGTGCAGTTCATGATGGCGAGAATGCCGGTGGAGATTGGCGGGGTAGCCTATTACAAGATACTGCTCTCGAACCCGATACTCAGATAAAGGCATGGGCCGGAGGGTGTGCCTGTTTTTATGCGCCGCCATTACGGGAACGGACCGTTCTATCGATACACGGCCCGCCCCAATTTCATAATGACATAATGGAATAAAGGCCTTGAGAATAAAAGTAGTGCCCTTTGCAATATAATAAAATTGGAAGCGTATGAAAAGAACTTTTGTAATTAATTGGATTTTGATAGATTTATTCATTACGTCTGTTATATCTTGGTTTAGACCGCATGTGACTGGGCGTGGGAACAGCCATGAAATCTGGCATAATTTGGCTATGTTTCATGTTTTGGGCAGTGTGCTGTTCCCCGTTGCCATAATATTCCATATGGCAACACACTGGGATTGATATAAGGGAATCATAAAAAAATGGAATAGGCAAAAAAAACAAGGCCACAGCTGTTCTCTCTATCATATTTTTACTGCTGTCCCTATTTCCCGTAGGGGATGTGGGGAACATAGAAAGCAGCCTGAAACGCACAGGCGAAAAGGCCGGCTGCAATGTCCGCGTCAGCCCACACACAGCCAAATATACATTTGCCAATGATAAAAAGCAAGTATTCCTTCCGCTTAAATATCTCATAACCAGCACTGAACAAATAATGTCTGCTTCCATGTCATTCCTGTCCTAATAAGCAACATTGCATTCTTAGTATTTAGTCGTTGCAAGGTGGCAACTCTTTATGAAAAATTATATTGGAAACTTATATAACAGAAAAACATACCTCATTAAAATCTTAAATAATTTGACTCTTGCTAAAAAAATATTTCCAAAAAAATGCAGGAAAATAACTTTTTTATTAAATGTATTTATATATTTGCGTATAAATATCAAAATAACCTTTTTTAAAAAACTAATTTGTTAACATATTAACTTAAATATTTAATCTATGACAAAAACTATTTAAAAACCATTTCTACAATTCACCAATCAAAACAAAAATTGTTTCAAATACATTTTTAATATTAAATCTATGAAAAAAAATCAACTAAAGCTGATAAGTGTGATGTTGCTTTTATCTGGATTTTCTACCGGATATCTTCAAGCCGCACCTTATGCAGCAACTACGGGCATGTATTCTGCGCAACAGAATAATGTATGCACAGGCATCGTGGTGGATCAAAACGGTGAGACCGTTATTGGTGCATCATTGGTTGTCAAAGGTACAACCAACGGAACTATAACCGGACTGGATGGTGACTTTAGTATTCCTAATGTAAAAAAAGGTGATATTATTGTTGCCTCATATGTAGGTTATGTAAATGTGGAAGTTGTGTGGAATGGAAAACCTTTAAAAATCATTTTGAAAGAAGATTCCAAAACTTTGGACGAAGTGGTAGTTGTAGGTTATGGCAGTACTACCAAACGTGACTTGATTGCCTCTGTATCAACGGTAAAGACTGACCAGATGGCAAATATTCCTGTTACCAACATTGCACAAGGTCTGGCAGGGCGTGCCCCCGGCTTGATTGTGCAAGCCAGCGGAGGTGGTATCAATTCAACTCCCAGCATCAGTATCCGTGGAGGAGGAGCTCCCATCTATGTGATTGACGGGGTTATCCGCTCTGCTGCCGACTTCCAAAATTTAAGTCCGGATGATATTGAGGCAATGTCAATATTGAAGGACGCCTCGGCAACGGCAGTTTACGGTTCACGGGCTACCAACGGTATTATTCAGGTGACTACCAAGCGTGGAAAGGAAGGCAAGCCCACTGTTGAATACGATTTCAACATGAGTTTTTCACAGCCATCTATCTGGCCGGAAAAAATGGGGTCTTATGACCGTGCTGTCTATGCCAACATTGCCCGTGCCAATGATGGTGCCGAACCTATGTACAGTGAAGAAGCGTTGGAGGCTTTTCGCACCGGTAGCGATCCGTTGAACTTTGCCAATACTGACTGGCGTAAATTAGTGTTGAATGACTGGGCTCCACAAAGTAAGCATTCGATACGTGTAACCGGAGGATCACAAAACAACCAGTATTATGTTTCTTTGGGACATATCGACCAGAATTCGCTTTATAAAAACGACAACCACTGGATGAAACGCACGAATTTCCGTTTGGCACAGTCTTCGTTCATTGAGTCCATCGGTCTGCGCATTAATGCAACCATTGACGGTTATTGGCAAAAGACCACCCATCCCAATACCTCCACGGCGAGCAATTATTATGCGGTTTTCTCACACATAAACGACCGGCCCTCCACTTATCCGGGTGTCAACAAGTATGGACTTCCCTATAACCTGACTGATAATCCGGTGGCGGAAACAGCCAAGGATGCTGGTTATAACCGTAATGTTGACAATGTGATCAACGGTCGTGGCGAAGTGGTCTGGGAAGTGCCTTGGGTGGAAGGTCTGAAGGTACGTGCAGCCAGCAATTATCGCTATTACGGTTCCAAGAATAAAAGTTGGCGTAAAGATGCCGCCCAATATGATTGGGATTCACAAGAAGCCACTTATGCCAACAAACCCCAACTTAGTGTGACTAACGGGTCAGGCTATTCATTCACCAATCAGGCATTTATAGAGTATGCCAATCTGTTCGGCAAACATGCATTGTCGGCTTTGGCAGGTTTTGAGCAATACTATGAATGGGGTGACAGTTATTGGGGGAAGCGTACCAACTATACATTTGACATAGATCAGATTGAGGTTGGTGATGCCAATTCCCAAACCAATGGCGGTAGTGAAGCCGAACTGGGACGCGCTGCTTGGATCGGGCAGGTGAAATATAATTATGCCAATAAATATTACGCGGAAGGAAGCATACGTTATGATGGTTCTGACAGGTTTGCACCCGGCAACCGCTGGGGCGCTTTTTTCAGCGGATCATTAGGATGGGTGGTGACGGAGGAAGGCTTCATGCAACCACTGGTAGAAAAAAATATCCTGAACTCATTGAAGCTCCGCCTCTCTTATGGTGAAACCGGTCTGGATGAGTCTGCGGGCCGTTTCCAATATATGACCACCTATAGTTATAATCCTTATGCCTATGTTGTTAACGGAAAATATACTCCCGGATTTACAGAAGGAAACTTGGCTTCTCCGGACTTGACATGGTATACCACCAAACAGATGGACTTCGGTTTTGACTTTGCTTCCTTGAACAACCGCCTTTATGGCTCATTTGATTATTTTTACTACTCGACAAAGGGCTATTTGGTGGCTCCGCGTGGTGACAGTTATCTCAATACCGCCTTGGGCGTAGGGCTGCCCAGGGTAAAATCGGATAGTGAACACCGTCGTGCCGGATTTGAACTTCAACTGGGCTGGAGAGATGATATCGGTGACTTTAAGTACGATGTGTCAGCCAATCTCACCTACTTTGATGAACTGATGGCCCTGGATGAAAGTGAAGGTGAGTCATCCGTGATGAATCCATATCAACGGACTCAGCAGAATAAAGGATATTACGGTCTGCTGTATCATAACTTAGGATATTACGTAAGTGCTGAGGACGTTTACAATTCGGTAGGTTTTACCGGTGCCTTGAATTCTGGTTATCTTACAGCTGGCGATATAAAGTATCAGGATACGAATGGCGACGGTCAGATTACTGATGCGGACAAACGCCGTTTGGGAAAATCAGGCAAGCCGCGTGGACAATTCGGCATCAATTTAAATATGAGTTATAAGGGCTTTTATCTGAGTGCCCTGTTCCAAGGATCTACCAAATTTAATATGTATGTTGCAGGTAGTTTGGGTATGCAGACCGGCCAGACCTACGGCATGCCAGTGGCTTACGATTATCAAACAGACTTTTGGACTCCGGATAACCGTGACGCACAATACCCGCGTCTGATGGCAAATACAGCTTTGAATCAGAATAACAACTACGCAAGCAGTGACTTTTGGCTGATTAACGGTGCTTACCTGCGTATGAAGGACTTTCAGTTCGGCTATGATTTTAAATACAGCCTGCTGAAAAATGTCTCTTGGCTGACCCGTTGTAAGATGGGCATATCCGGTCAGAATATTTTTACCATTTCGCAAGCGACCAAATATGGAATGGATCCGGAACCGTCCGATACCAACTATTACGGTTATCCGGTTGAAAGAACCATAGCATTGACTTTAAATTTAGGATTTTAAATAATTGTATGATGAGAAATATATATAAATATGGAATATTAGGTATCAGCCTTATGATACTGAACTCTTGCATCGACACGCTGGATACACGCCCGACAACAAGTTTTGATGATGAGACCGTATGGGGCAGCAAAGCCACCGTGGAAGGTTTTATCAACTCCACCTATGATGCAGTAATTAATAGCGGATATGCCGGCAGTGGATCCAGCATTTCCTGGGAAGCAAGAACTCCCAACGGTGTGCTCTGCTCACAGGTTGGCGAGGGTATTGACAACGTAGCCACAGAATTGGGATTGAGCACAGGCAATGATTGGGGAGTCAACCGTTTTGGCTTGTTGCGTAAAGTCAATATGATTATTACCAATGTGCAAAACAGCTCTACCTTAAACGAAACAGAAAAGATAGAGCTAAAGGCACATGGAAACTTGATGCGTGGTATGATTTTCTTTGACCAGGCACGTAAGATGGGACGTTTTGTTCCTGTAAAAGAAGTCTTTACAGTTGAGAATCCTGAGGCTGTCAATATTCCGATGACCGAGGATGTATCGGAAAGCTACAAGTTAATCATAGAAGATTTGCAAATTGCGGCAAACGACCTGCCGATCGAGAATGCTTCTGGTTTGCCAACACGTTGGGCGGCGGGAGTTTTACTGAGCCGAGCCGCCCTGCAAGCCTATGCCTATACCGGTGATGCCTCTTATCTGGACGTGGCTATTACAGCTGCCAATGATGTGATCAGCAATAGTGGGGTTGAGTTAAGCAATTCAAACGGTCTTTTCAACGAAACGGATTTATATAATCCGGAAATTCTCTGGGGATATTACCGTGAAAAAGAAAATACGTATGTCTCCAGTTTTGAAGAACTGATGCGTACTTATCCGAATGTTTCCACCGATAACGTGATCAATTCCCAATCGCCGGTAGCATTAAAACAGGCAAATGGGCAGACATTCGAAGGGTGGGCCATTTACTTTCCCACACAAGACCTGGTTGACCAGTTTCTTGTGACCGATGAGGAAACCGGTAAGGCAATGCCTTGGTATGAAACTTCCCAATATAAAAATAACGTAACCGTACTTGACCCTTCCAGTATTACCGAAGCAGGTCAGGTGGATGCATACAAGCAAGTAAATGGTGATGCACGCCGTATTCCTACGCCACAAGATTTAAAGCAGCTTAACAAAAGCTATCCCACTTTTACCCGTTACCATCAGTTAAACAAGGGGGCTGACCGGGATTTGAGCGAACTGATGTACAGCGGGCGTGACCGCCGTTTCTATACTGCCATAGTTTATGACAAATGCTCCTGGATTGGTGAGACTGTTGAGCTCAATTTGGGTGGAAACCTCTCAGCAGGTGTCCGTGACAAGGAAGATGGAGGCTGGTACAATACCACTACCGGTTATTATTGGCGTAAAGGCAACATTGAAAACCCTACACCCAGAGCTTACCATAATTGCCAGGTGGCATTGCATTTCAATATCGTTCGATTGGGAGAGGCCTATATGAACCTTGCTGAAGCCTATCTGCTGAAACATGATGTGCCCAATGCGGTGAAAGCATTGAACATGACACGTACCATACATGGCGGATTGAGCGAGTCTACTGCCGCTACAGAAGAAGAAGCGTGGACGGATTATATTCGTGAACGAAACTGTGAGCTGACTAATGAGGGCGGTGACATTTATTACAGTTATCTGCGTTGGGGGAAATATGGCGGTTATGCCAATCATGGTCGTGATGCCGGAGATATCATTTATGACCTTGACCGGCCGGTATACAAAATGTCCATCAGCCGGGACCGGAGCAAGTTGCTGGTTGGTCAAATGACCCTGAACAATAGCGCCCAGCGTAAATTTACAGAAAAACGCTATCTTTTGCCAATTAACCAAAGTTTTCTGAATACCCGTGAGGCTTATGGTTTGGATCATGTACAAAATAAAGGCTGGTAATCCATTAATTTATAGACAATGAATATGAAAAAAATATTTAATATTATTACAATCTTGCTTTTGACTGTATTTACAACATCTTGCCTGGATAGCAATCTCGAAGATCTGGATACATATAAAGGCAAAGATATCATCGGCATAGCCGGTGTTTATCATCGTTATTATGGTTCTCAAACCATTCCCGGCAGTGGTGAACAACAAGTTCTGCAATCGGCCTTGAGTTATGATAATTTTCAGGCGGATGCAGAAACAGGAACAAGTTCTTTTGAATGCAAGCTTCCCAGCAATTTCCCGGCTGAAGAAAGACCTAAATTCACGATGTCAAATGTAGTGGTTTCACTTAATATTTCTACAGCAGCCATGATTCAACCCATAGACGGAGCAGCCGTACTGGGTAAACCGGGGGACTGGAGCAAACCCAACAAATATGAAATCACCGCTGCCGATGGAAGTAAAAAGGTATGGACTATTACAGCGTATTTCTTACAAGAATAATTTCCTGAACAAATAATTGAAGAATCGGGAAGATTTGATGGGGTGGAAACGGCTGCGCTGTCCATCTCATCTCTTCCTTAAATATTAAAATACTAACATAATACATGAGTATGCGTAAAACATTATTTTCAATAGCGACGGCTTTATTATGCTTTACTGGTTGTACGTCAGTCCCTAAAACTTGTGAACAGCCTTATGAACCCATTCAGATAGCCGTACCCGAACGTCCTGCCGGGCAACAGGATGCGGTTGGACTGACAGCACCTAAAATTGACACGGTCCGTGTAGGTTTTATTGGGGTGGGCATGCGTGGCATCAGTGCCGTGGAGCGTTGGACCCACATCCCGGGTGTACAAATCAAAGCGTTGTGCGATTTGCGTCCTGAACTGGTGGAAAAGGCACAAAAGACGCTGGTCAGTTCCGGTATGCCGGAAGCTGCGACTTACTCAGGTGCGGAAGATGCTTGGAAACAATTATGCAACCGTGACGACATTGACCTTGTTTATGTTGTAACGGACTGGAAACATCATGCCGAAATGGGTGTCTACGCCATGGAACATGGCAAACATGTAGCCATTGAAGTTCCTGCAGCCATGACACTGAACGAAATATGGGCACTGATAAATACATCCGAAAAGACACGTAAGCATTGTATGCAATTAGAGAATTGCGTATATGACTTTTTTGAATTGACCACATTGAATATGGCACAACAAGGCTTGTTTGGTGAAATTCTGCATGTTGAAGGCGCTTATATCCACAATTTGGAAGAGTTTTGGCCTTACTATTGGAACAACTGGCGGTTGGACTATAACCGTGCTTTCCGTGGTGATATTTATGCCACCCATGGCATGGGACCGGCCTGTCAGTTACTTGACATTCACCGTGGTGACCGTATGAAAACGTTGGTGGCAATGGATACCAAAGCTGTAACCGGTCCGAAATTAGTAAAACAATACCAGAAAGAAAGCGCACCGGATTTCCAAAACGGTGACCATACCATGACCTTTATCCGTACCGAAAAGGGAAAAACGATTCATATTCAACATGATGTAATGAATCCACGCCCTTACAGCCGCATGTATCAATTGACAGGTACCAATGGATATGCCAACAAATATCCCATTGAGGAGTACTGCTTCCGCCCCGACCAAATCCGGACCGTTGATATGCCTGACCATGAGAATCTCAATATGCATACGGCTGTTTCCAATACGGTGAAAGAATCCTTGATGAGAAAATATAAACATCCTATCCATCAGGAATTGGAAGAAGCTGCCAAGAAGGTAGGCGGGCACGGTGGAATGGATTATATAATGGATTACCGTCTGGTATATTGCCTGCGTAATGGATTACCGTTGGATATGGACGTATATGATTTGGCAGAATGGTGCTGCATGGCTGAGCTTACCCGGATTTCAATAGAAAACGGAAATGTTCCTGTAGCTGTTCCTGATTTTACTCGTGGTTATTGGAATAAAATACAAGGATATCGTCATGCTTGGACAGAATAAATTGATTCTGACAATATAAAATACTGACTGTGTATATAGCTGATTTAGGTTAATTAACAACAAAGATTTGTCTAAAAACACCTGTTGTGAAATATGTGTTTTTAGACAACTTTTTTATAGAAATTATCCATCTTTCTATAAATATTATCTATAGGCATTGGTACATTTTTCCAAATATCTCACAAAAATCCTTGCGGTAGATTTCTTTTCCACACAGTTTGTAGTTCATATTATAGATTTATGCATCTTTGTCCTCAGTGTTTTAATCCTTCTTCGGAACATAATGACTCTTTTGCTTTCCGCCTGTATTTCCTGAACCTGTGATTCTGTATGAATCTTTATTCTTAAAGATACGAAATCTTAGGTAATAACAAGCCTTTGTTTGTGAAAGTCAGGGCTTTGTGCATGAATGAAGAAGGTGTGACACACCTCCTTCATTCATGATCCCATACGGAACTTTCCTAAAGTTCCTCCGGCCTGGTTCTCGCCTCCCGGTAGCAGCTGTCAAGCAGCTTCTCGATATCGGAAGAACGGTACAATATCTTGCCGCCCAGCCGGGTGAAGGCAAGCAGGCCGTTATCACGGTACTGTTGCAGGCTGCGGCGGCTCACTTTCAGCTTTTCAGCCAGTTCGCGGTCCGTATAGAAGTTCTCGCC
>ENA-USUK01002115-USUK01002115.1-human-gut-metagenome-genome-assembly--contig:-NODE-2115-length-13887-cov-9.882766_pt1 | contig 13887 bp, 8 predicted proteins | sample MGYA00250062_ERZ773400 | MGnify/ENA primary metagenome ERZ773400 (study PRJEB29103, sample SAMN06111961) | human gut metagenome | biome: human gut; feature: ankylosing spondylitis patient; material... | reverse complement strand
GAATCATGGAACTACATCGCTTTTTCCGTTATGCTATTGAGAAAATGTGCAAGGAAAAGAAAAGTTTAAATCACTTCACTTTGTAGTTAAGTTCGTTGAATCTTTTTGTATTACTTGTTTTTTCTGTTGAAAAGTTAAAAAATCTTTTCAACGAATAATTAGAGAGTGGACGATTTAACAAATTAGGCAGTCGATAATTAACTTTTTTATTTTCCTGTCGGATAGGGAATATAGAACGACAGACTTCTTTTTTCTTGATTTTGTGTGAGTTATATAATTCAGGTAATATGTAATAAGTTTGTAATTTGAGAACTGATGAAAGAAGAATCTGACAAGGTTATTGTATGAATCCTGAATTTATTTTCATTTTGCTTTGTGGTTGACTTTATTATGGACATTTGTTTTTTTGTCTATTTTTGCAAAATGAAAGTAAGAGTTTATCAATATGAAACAAAAATTGGAAGAGAATAAAGGAATTCCGGCTTCGTTACTGTGGATACTGGCCATTATATCAGGACTTTCTGTGGCGAATCTGTATTATAATCAACCGTTGCTGAACCGTATCAGTGAGGATTTGGGTATCTCGGAGTTTACAGCTAACCTGATACCTATGACCACACAGATTGGGTATGCGCTGGGATTGTTATTTATTATCCCTTTGGGGGATTTGTACAAGCGGAAGAATATCATTGTCATTAATTTTCTCTTGTTGTCGGTGGCGACTTGCAGTATTGCCATGTCGGTGAATGTGTTTTACATCTTGTTGGCCTCGTTGGTGACAGGGATTTGTTCGGTCATGCCGCAGATTTTTATTCCGATTGCTGCACAGTTTTCGCTGCCTCAGAATAAAGCACGTAATGTGGGGATGATGGTCAGCGGTCTGCTGACCGGTATTTTGGGTTCACGGGTAATCAGTGGTTTTGTAGGCGAATACTGGGGATGGCGTACGATGTATTATATTGCAGCCGTTATTATGCTGCTTTGTATTTTTGTGGTAGTTCGGGTGTTGCCGGATATGCCACTAAATTTCAAAGGCACGTACAAAGGACTGATGAAATCGCTTTTTACGCTATACAGGGACAATTCTACCATTCGTCTGGTATCTGCACGGGCCGGACTCTGTTTTGGTAGCTTTCTGGTGTTATGGGCTTGCTTGGCCTTTAAGTTGAGTGGAGAGCCGTTTTATGCAGGAAACAACATCATCGGTATGCTGGGATTGTGCGGAGTGGCCGGTGCACTGACGGCCTCTTTTGTTGGGAGTCTGGTACATAAGTTTGGAGTGCGCTTTTTTACTTTTGTTGGTTGTTCGCTCATCATTGCAGCCTGGATAATCATGTTTATTTTCCAGAATTCTTATTTAGGTTTTATCGTGGGAATTATCGTGATAGATATCGGTATGCAATGTGTGCAGATAGGTAATCAAACCTGTGCATTGTCGCAGGCTCCCAAGGCGACTAACCGGGTGAATACCATCTTTATGACGACTTATTTTGTGGGTGGTTCACTGGGAACCTTTCTGGCCGGTACATTCTGGCACGCTTGGGGCTGGACCGGAGTGGTATGTGTAGGAATCGGCCTGACACTGATTTCACTGCTTGTGACGCTTTTTACTCGAAACTGATTATTCAAATGAACGAATATATATGAAAAAGAATGTGATTTATTTGAACGACTGGCTGGCTATTCATCCGTATACGACAGTTTGTTCTTCAGATACGTTTTTTGTGGAGTTGGCCAATAAACTTTATGCGGCTTGTCAGTTGGAGGAATTGCCTGAGACGTTTCGCAAGAATTTAAGTTTGTATGTGGCGGCTTATCTGGAAGACATCATTTCCGGTCTGGGATTGTGGCAGGGATTTACCACTGCTCATACCCGTTTGTATGGCAGGTGTCTTCCATTCTATTCCACGGGAAAAGATTATATAAAGGGAGAGGTAAACTTGGAGGATATACGCTTTATCATTTGGAATACATGGCAGAAGGCTCCTTTCTCACACGGGTATGTGAATCCGTTGGATACCTCAATCTTAAAGCAGGCACAGGATTTTCTGCCTTTACTGGAGGAAGCTTATGAGGTGGCTCCGGAGAATGAGTTACTGAAGGATTATTTTGCCGGCTATGCAGATGAAAAAGAGGCTGACCGGAAATTATCATGGCTTTTCGGGCACACTTACCTTACGGAGCCTTCTATGTTGCCTTACATTGAACGGGTGGCACCGGATGACCGTTTTATTATCCCTACGGGTCCTTTGGCGTTGTTCCTTCACGAATGGATTGAGTTGTTGGCTGGTAAGCAGGCAAAGTGCTGGAAATCGGTTCCTCGTCTGTATCAGGAGGAAAAGGAAATGCCGGAAACTGTTTTGCAGAAGAATGCGGAGATTTATCGTCTCTTTACCTTGTGGACTGGCGGACGGAAGATTATTTATCTCAACTGTTATGATTCACTGAAGCGCTTCCTGGTAGAGATTCTGCAGTGGCCGGATGATGAGAATCATACCTTGCCGCAGATGAAGAGTTGCCGGAACTTTGTATTGATGGTGAACTCTGGCGGCGCTACAAACGCCCTATCGCATTTCGAGTTAATCTTTGAAAAGGCAATATGGTGATAACCAAGGCTGATACAGGCTGGTTTGTCCGCTGATTTTGTGCGATGGTTGTGGAAAAAACACTGATAAGCCAGCAAAAAACAATGTAGGTACGAAAAGAATAAAAAACGCCCGTTTTGGGGCAAAAATGGCGGCTTTTTGGGAGAAATGCAAGATAAGATGCAAGATAAACCCTGCCCCAAAAGCCAGATAATAGTGCGGTCTTGCGGACACGAATGAGAAAAAATGCAAGAAGCAAAAAATTGAAGTAGTGATTTTTCGGGTTCCACTTTACAAACAAGGAGAACACGAAATGAAGAAAGAAACTGTAAGCAAAGACCCTTTGGCAGAAGAGATTGAAGAAATCTTAACACCCTATCCGGACCCGATGAGCCGCAACGATTTCCGCATCGTATGCCATATCGGATTCTTTTTCATTAATTCCGACTTGTAATGATATGATTTCTGGAACGATACCGACTAGTCTTTCCAGACTCTCTTTCATGATTAACGCATTCTCTGCTTTGGTTTTACCTTCGGCGAACTCCTTGAGTTTCCACATGACAATATGTTTTAGCATACTTTTTGATTTTAAATAATACGTTGCAAAAGTAGTCTTTTATAAAAAATAAAACTAATTTTGAATGCAAGTGAGATGGGATGGGGGATTGAAAAACGAATGTAAAAACAAACGAGTTATGGTGGAGAAGGCTAAAAAATCAAAAGCGTCAAAGAATCAGACTGTTACAGATATAAATTTCAAATTCAAAAGTATTCGTACGAGTTGTAGCAAGGTGATTGATTTTACCGGAAACAAGCATTATCGTACGGTTTTCCGCTTGAACGAGGTCGAAACTTTGTTCGTGGACACGGAAGTGATAAATAAACAGTTTGATGAAAAAGCTTGGGATGCGGAGATTGTGGCGGCTTTGATATATATGCATGGAGAGCAACCTGTACTGGTGGCACAAAAAGGAGGAAAAGTTACCATCCCCGAAACGGAGTCTGTTTTTCAATTTTCAACTGCTTTTTCTGTCGAGGACTTTACAGACTTTAGGTTTCAAGAAGGAGCTTATCGGGTACAAGTGATGATAAACGGGCAAGCCGGGGTGTCGGATGAAATCCATTTATTGGAATCGCACAATTCGTTCCGGGATTACTTCCAGTTGTTGGATATAGGATTTGACAAATGCGTGGAGGAGGCTCCTGATGTACAACGTCCTCATTCGTATCAGGCTTTTTCAGCCAAGGGGTTGAAAGATGTACGGTTTTATCTGGTGGCTGAGAATTTTTTATCGGGTGAATGGACGTATGAATTTTTGATTAATGTATTTGATACTAATGGTATATTAAAAGCGAGTCGAATAGCTAAAGGAAATTATTACGTTCCGAATCGGGAAGGAAAGCGTTTGCTTTGTTTTGCCTTGGATTTAGGGGCCGGACTAAGTAATTTTTGGGAAGAGGGAAAATATCGGGTTGACGTGTTATGTTTTGATCAACCTGTGATTCAATTGGAATTTTCGATCGGGGAACAGGATTTACCTTACAATTTTACCGACGAAATTGCCGGAATCAACGGGCAGGTACATGAAGTGGCGGGAGAACCTTCAACTCCACAAGATAAGGAAGAGGCTCTATCCCGATTGTATCAGTTAGTGGGATTGCGTAAAGTGAAAGAGGAAATTACCCGGATGTACGAGTTGGCAGAATTCGTGAAAATGCGACAAGAGAACGGTTTTAACGATAAACTTCCGGTTTTGAATATGATCCTTATGGGGAATCCGGGAACAGGTAAACATTTGGTTACCGAGATCACGGGAGAGATGTTTTACCGTTTGGGAGTACTGTCAAACGGTAAAGTGCATCGGTATAAGAGAGAGGATTTTACCCGTCCGGGAATGGCTGCGGAAGAACAGTTGATTCGGGAGGCTATCACGAAGAGCATCGGAGGTATTCTGTTGATTGAGGATGCAGATGAATTGTACCCGACCAATGATCCGAATGATCCTTCTATGCGTATTTTTACCGTGTTGTTGGGAATTTTGGAACAAGAGCAACCTTCTTTGTTGGTTGTCATGGCGGGCGATGTTATGGCATTGCAGGCTATTACAGAAGGAATTCCCGGCGTGAAAAAATGTTTCCCTTACCAATTTGTATTTGATGATTATTCGGCAGAGGAATTGATGGAAATTACTCATCAAATGTTGGAGAAGCGACAATTTAAGTTTACCTCGGAAGCAGAGGATAAGTTTTCCGATATGTTGAAGGATTGTTGTTCCGTGAGGGAATCCGGCTTTTCCAATGGTCGGTTTATAGAAGAGCGACTGGATGATGCCTTGACACGGATGGCCAAGCGATTGATGGTAAATCACAAGGGTACACATACAAAGGAAGATATGATGTTGATCAAGGTGGAAGACATCGAAACACTGGAACAGCCGGATCCGAGTAAGTCTGTTGATGTGTTGAATGATATGATCGGATCTAAAGAGTTAAAAAACAGCTTGATTAGCTATATTAATTATATCTATTTTATCCGGGAAAGACAAAAGCATGGTTACGCGGATGTGATTCCGCCTTTGCACATGCTGTTCACCGGGAATCGGGGGACGGGGAAAACGACGGTGGCCCGAATGCTTGGGGAGATATTCGAGTCGGCTGGGATTCTGGAAAGTTCTATGGTGACTGTCAGGAGCAGGGGAGAAATTATCGGAGATGGTTCCATTCCTCCACAACAGATTGCCATGTATATTTTCGAACAGGCAAGAGGGGGTATTCTTTTCTTGGAAGATGCTCACACCTTGTTTCAAGATAATGTGGGGGCTGCGGCATTGAGTGTCATTTTCGGGCAATTGTCACCTACCGATAATGGAGATACCATTGTTATATTGAGCGGAGACCCGGAAGCGATGGATAAAGCTTTAGCCGGAAATCCGAGAGTGAAGTCTCTTTTCCCGTATCATTTCCATTTTTCCGATTACACGCCGGAAGAGTTATTGGAGATAGCGATTCAGAAGGTGGCAGAGAAGAATTATACCCTGCATCCGAAAGCGAAAGAGACATTTAAAAACTTGGTATCCCAAGTATATAACGAGCATGATAAATTCTTTGGAAATGCTTTATTTGTCGAGAAGATGGTAGATAAAGCCATTCACAACCTATCTGCTCGAACCATGAAGATTAGGAAGGAGCGGGAACTTACCCGAAAGGAGATCACGACATTGATGGCCGTGGATATTCCGACGGCAACTTCCGAGCTACCCAATTCTTATAAAGATACTTTCGACGAGAAAGAGATTGCCTCAGCTTTGAAGGATCTGGATCACATGGTGGGACAGACGAAACTCAAAAAACAGATTCATGATTTTGTGGATTTGGCTCGTCATTATAATCAACAAGGGACGAAGCTGAATACCCGTGTATCATTACAATGGTGCTTTACCGGGAACTCCGGAATGGGAAAAGGAACGGTCGCCCGGATTATTGCTCGTATTTATAAAGCCATGGGAATTATAGACAAGAGTGAGGTGACGAGTTTTAAAGTAGAACGTTTACTCGGGTTGACCGAGGAAGATGCTATACAAAGTATCGGTATGGCTTTGTTGCAATCGAAAGGTGGACTATTTTTCTTCGATGAAGATTCCAGTAGTCTGAATGAAGTTTCCGGTTTCCGGGATCGGGTAAGGGCGATTCTTGTGAATCAGTTGGCAATGCAACCGGGAGCTTATAACGTGATATATGCGAAACAGGACCCACCCCGTCAGATTATCAATGACGAGGTTGAAAAGGTTTCTGATATGATTAATGTTCTTGTTTTTGAAGATTATACAGCTGATCAGTTAATGGAAATATTGAAACGTGATCTTGCCACGGATAATACCCGGATGACGAGAACGGCTCAACAACATATGGAACAATTTATCTCTTATATTGTTGCGAATAAAAAACGTAGTCATGCCAGTGCCCGGTTAATCAAACTGGTTGCAGAGATGATGATTCGGAATCGGGTACAGCGCTTGGCCCAGAATAAGAAAGCGAATGACGTGGATGTGAAACATTCGGTCACGAAACAGGATGTTGAAATGTTCACGCCTACCATGTTGGATAGTATGACATCAGAAAGGAATACAATCGGGTACAAGCAATGAATCGCAGAATACTTCATCTTGCTATTCCTTCTATCGTGTCTAATATTACCGTTCCTTTGTTGGGATTGGTGGACGTAACGATCGTGGGACATTTAGGGGCGACAGCCTATATCGGTGCCATCGCTGTGGGAGGATTGTTATTTAATATTCTTTACTGGAATTTCGGTTTTCTACGAATGGGAACCAGTGGGCTGACTTCACAAGCATACGGTCGGAAAGATAAAGATGCTGAAATACGGGTACTTGTACAGGCGGTGAGTGTCGGTTTGTTTTCAGCCTTGGCCATGCTGATTCTGCAATACCCGATAGAACGGCTGGCTTTTCGACTATTGGATACAAGTGCGGAGGTGGAACAATACGCGGTCTCTTATTTTAGAATTTGTATTTGGGGGGCCCCGGCGGTGTTGGCACAATACGGTTTCACGGGGTGGTTTATCGGAATGCAAAATTCCCGTTACCCGATGTATATTGCCATTGTGATGAACGTGATTAATATCGTATGTAGTTCCTGCTTTGTCTTTTTGTTCAAAATGAAGGTGGAAGGAGTGGCTTTGGGGACAGTTGTCGCGCAATATTCGGGGGTGATGATGGCCTTGGGGTTTTGGTATTATAATTATAAAGAATTGCGGGGGCGGATTACATTTAAAGGAAGTCTTCAATTAATTGCCATGCGACGTTTCTTTGCCGTGAACCGGGATATATTTCTTCGGACACTTTGCTTGATTGGGGTGACAACATTCTTTACTTCAACAGGAGCCCGTCAAGGAGATGTAATTCTGGCTGTTAATACATTACTCATGCAGTTGTTTACCTTGTTTTCCTATATCATGGACGGTTTTGCCTACGCGGGGGAAGCTCTGTCGGGGCGTTACGTGGGAGCTTGTAATTTGGTACAATTGAAACGGGCGGTGAAGGCATTGTTCGGCTGGGGAGTTGGTTTATCATTGGTTTTCACGTTATTGTACGGGATAGGAGGAGAGAATTTCTTGGGATTGTTAACGAATGACACGGTCGTGATAGAGACTGCCGGGCATTATTTTTACTGGGTGCTTGCTATTCCGCTAGCGGGATTTGCTGCCTTTCTGTGGGATGGAATTCTGATCGGGGCCACGGCTACCCGTTTTATGTTATGGGCCATGCTGGTGGCTTCCGGTAGTTTTTTTGTGATCTATTATTGTTTTTCCGGGGCTACGAATAACCATATGTTATGGTTGGCTTTCTTGGTTTACCTTGCGCTACGCGGGATTATGCAGACTTTATGGAGCCGAAAGGTGTTCACTTTAAAATATCTCCAAAGTCTGAGATCATAAATTGAAGGTCGGATAAGTTTATTTGCCCGCTTTTTATTATATTCGCGATGCAAATACGTGTAGTTGAAAATAAACAAATAAAACACATGGCTATAGTATTCTATCAAAAAGATGCAACAGTGTATGCCGTACACTATAAAGAATCGGAAAATCCTTTAGATGTAAGTAAGTTAGAATGGTTATTTAGTGGAGCTAAGAAAGTTCAAAGCGATTCACTGGAAAGCTTTTTCGTGGGACCTCGTCGGGAAATGATTACCCCGTGGAGTACGAATGCCGTGGAGATTACTCAGAATATGGGTATTTCCGGTATCTTGCGGATAGAGGAATTTACTCGTGTGGAAGATGAAAAAGCGGCTTTTGACCCGATGCTTCAAGCATTTTACAAGGGTCTGAATCAAGATACGTTTACCATTGATAAGAAACCGGACCCGATCGTGTATATCGAAGATATCCGGGCATATAACCAACAGGAGGGATTGGCACTGAATGAAGATGAAATCTCTTACCTGGAAGGTCTGAGCAAAAAATTAAACCGTCGGTTGACAGATTCCGAGGTATTCGGTTTTTCACAAGTGAATTCCGAGCATTGCCGTCATAAGATTTTCGGAGGTACGTTTATTATTGATGGGGAAGAACAGGAAGAGTCTTTGTTCTCCATGATCAAGAAAACTTCCCGAACGAACCCGAACCGGATTGTTTCGGCCTACAAAGATAACTGCGCTTTCATTGAAGGACCGGCCACGGTGCAGTTTGCCCCGGCAACACCGGACAAACCGGATTTCTACACGCAAAAAGATATTAACACGGTTATTTCGCTTAAGGCGGAAACTCATAACTTCCCAACCACGGTAGAGCCTTTTAACGGGGCGGCAACCGGTTCCGGTGGTGAGATCCGTGACCGTATAGCCGGGGGACAAGCATCACTTCCGTTGGCTGGTACGGCTGTTTACATGACGTCATATCCGCGCTTGGAGGCAGGTCGTCCTTGGGAATCGGCTATTGATCCTCGGAAATGGTTATACCAGACTCCGGAAGATATTCTGATCAAGGCTTCTAACGGGGCATCTGATTTTGGAAATAAATTCGGACAACCCCTTATCGTGGGTTCCGTGTTCACGTTCGAGCATGAGGAACACGAAAAGACGTATGGTTACGATAAGGTAATCATGCAGGCGGGTGGTATCGGTTTTGGTAATAAAGAACAAGCCATGAAAAAGACCCCAGAAGTTGGCGAACAGGTGGTTCTGCTAGGGGGGGATAATTACCGCATCGGAATGGGTGGTGGTGCCGTTTCTTCAGTGGATACCGGAGTATATGCCAACGCTATCGAATTGAATGCGGTGCAACGTTCCAATCCGGAAATGCAAAGACGGGTATGTAATGCCATCCGGTCTATGGCCGAAAGCGATGTTAACCCGATTGTTTCCATTCACGACCACGGGGCGGGAGGACATTTGAACTGCTTGTCCGAATTGGTAGAAGAAACAGGTGGATTGATTCACTTGGAGAAATTACCTGTCGGTGATCCTACTCTTTCCGACAAAGAGATCGTGGGAAATGAGTCCCAAGAACGTATGGGCCTCGTGATGAAAGCAAAGGATGTGGAGACATTGCAGCGAGTGGCTGACCGCGAGCGGGCTCCGATGTACGTAATCGGGGAAACCACGGGAGATCATCGATTCGTGTTTGAGGATGCCAGAACCGGTGAGAAACCAATCGATTTGGAGATGACGGATATGTTCGGTAATCCCCCGAAAACAGTTATGGAGGATAAAACCAAAAAGGAACATTTTGCCGATGTTGAATATAGTGAAGATAAAGTTGAAGAATATATCGAGCAGGTATTGCAGCTTGAGGCTGTTGCTTGTAAGGATTGGTTAACAAGTAAAGTTGACCGTTCTATTACCGGTCGTGTGGCTCGTCAGCAATGCGCCGGACCTTTACAGTTGCCTTTGAATGACTTGGGTGCCATGGCTCTCGATTATCGCGGGGAAAGAGGTATCGCCACTTCCATCGGACACGCTCCGGTAGCTGCATTGGCAAACCCGGCTTGCGGTTCGAGACTGGCTATTGCAGAGGCTTTGACGAATTTGGTTTGGGCTCCTATCGAACAGGGAATTAAAGGTGTTTCATTGTCAGCAAACTGGATGTGGCCTTGTAAAAATGCCGGTGAAGATGCCCGTTTATATAAAGCCGTACAAGCTGCCAGTGATTTTGCCATCGAGTTGGGAATCAATATCCCGACGGGAAAAGACTCTCTTTCCATGACGCAAAAGTATGGAAAGGATAAGGTATACGCTCCGGGAACCGTGATTATTTCTACCGTGGGTGAGGTTACTGATGTGAAGAAGATAGTTTCTCCGGTACTGAAACCGGATCAGGATTCTGAAATCGTGTATATCGACTTTTCTTTTGATAAATTTAAACTCGGAGGTTCCAGTTTTGCACAGGTGTTGAACCGGGTGGGTAAAGAGACCCCGGATGTAAAGGATTCCGATTATTTCGTGAATGCTTTTATGGCAATACAACGTTTGGTTGAGGAGGGATATATTTTAGCCGGACACGATATTTCTGCCGGAGGTATGATTACGACCTTACTGGAAATGTGTTTTGCCGACAATCGCTTGGGATTGGATATCGATTTCTCTTACTTGGCAGAGAAGGACATCGTGAAGATCCTGTTTGCAGAGAATCCGGGTGTACTTGTACAGATCAAGGATTGTAAGAAGGTTGCTGCTATCTTGGATGAAGCGGGAGTGGCTTACAATTTCTTGGGACGCTTGGGTAAGGCCGGAAAGTTGAATATCAAGAAAGACAGTAAAAACTTCCACTTGGATATTCCGTCATTAAGAGACTTGTGGTTTAAGACATCTTATTTGTTAGATCGTCGTCAGAGTGGCAATGAGTTGGCCCTTGAAAGATATAAAAACTATAAGAATCATGATCTGAAATACAAGTTTACACCTTCATTCAGCGGTAAGCTTTCCCAATATGGATTGGATGTTAACCGTGTTAAACCTTCGGGCATAAAAGCTGCCGTTATCCGGGAGAAAGGATGTCAGTGCGAGCGGGAAACGGCATGGGCGATGCACTTGGCCGGTTTTGACGTGAAGGATGTTCACATGACAGACCTTGTTTCCGGAAGAGAGACTTTGGAAGACGTGAACTTTATCGTGTTTGTTGGCGGGTTCTCGAACTCGGACGTGCTTGGTTCTGCTAAAGGATGGGCCGGAGCCTTCAAATATAACGAAAAGGCTCGGGTGGCTTTGGAAAACTTCTATAAACGTGAAGATACTTTGAGTTTGGGTATTTGTAACGGTTGCCAGTTGATGGTCGAGCTAGACTTGGTATACCCGGAACATGGCGAGAAGGTAAAGATGTTGCATAATGCATCCCATAAACTGGAATCCGCATTCTTGAGCGTGGATGTTGTGGAGAGCAATTCCGTGTTGTTGAAGTCATTAGTCGGATCTCGTTTAGGAATCTGGGTTGCTCATGGAGAGGGACAATTCCAATTGCCTTACGGACAGGAAGAATATAATATTCCACTTCGATATAGCCATGACACTTACCCGGCGAACCCGAATGGATCACCTTTTGCTACGGCAGCTATTTGTAGTAAAGACGGACGTCACTTGGCAATGATGCCTCACTTGGAACGTTCTCTTCACCCGTGGAACTGGGCATATTATGCCGAGGATCGGAAGGAAGATGAAGTCAGCCCGTGGATTGAAGCGTTTGTAAATGCTCGTTTGTGGATTGAAGAGCATAAATAATATAAGTCTTGCAAATCAAAATAAAAGAGGGCAACCCCAAAGCCATTTAAACAAGACTTTGGGGTTGCCTTCTTTTATTTCATACCCCCTTACATGAAGAGGATTTCTCGAATTTATATGTATTTTTTAGATCAACTATCTCGGTATAAGATGGTTATCAGACAACAAGTGCTTTATTACTCTTATAATACGCTGTTACTCTATTGTTTGGCTAGGTTTTCTCCGTGTCTTCTCCGTGCTTTCTCCGTGTCACTTGCGAGTGACGCTAGAAAAATATTTGTTTGAGAAAGGGGGTATTTTTGTCCAAAACTATATTTTAAGATAGAGAGAGGGTAGCATGACGAGAGGGAATTCAAATATTTCATGAATAAAAAAAAGAGAATTATGGCAAAAGTGGGAAATTGTTTAGGAGGTTTTTCCGGGAAAATCGGGAATGTAGTTTATTATTATTGTAACGGGAATTTGTACGCACGGCGTCGACCGTATAGAAAGATGTTGGTGAGGAGCAAGAACCAGCAATTATGGCAGAATCGTTTCAGTGCCTGTATTTCGTTCTATCGTTCATTGAATGGAGTTTGCTTGAAACCGATTTGGGAAAAGTTAGGTAAGTTGATGAGCGTGAATGGGCTAAATGCTTTTATCGCTTCGAATATCCAGGCTTTTAACGGGGAGATGGGCATTAGTAATTACGAGGAGATTCATTTTAGTAAAGGAGTTTTGAAGGTGCCTATGGGTTTCGAGATTAGGGAAAGAAAGGGAAACAAGGTGGAAGTGTGTTGGGATACGGGATGGCAGACTTCGCTTGATGCCGGTACGGATCGGCTTTGTGCAGGGGTGATTTATGATGACGAGCCTTTGCGTCCGTTGCTGGCAGAAAATGTGACAGGAATCCGGTCGGAAGGGATAGGAATGATCGAATTGAGGGAAGGAATTACGAAATGTTATCACCTGTATTGTTATTTCATGTCAAGGGATGGACGGTGTTATTCCGGCGACAAGTATTTCCGGGGATAAGGGAAAGGCGGTTTGCGGCGTGTTGACGAAAAGGGGGCGAGGGAACGTCACATGTTCCCTTGCTTGTAGCGAATACTTTGAAGGTTTATAGGCCGAATGTTTGGGTGATACTGTATCTAAATAAAGGACACCGTTAAAGGATGAAGTGCACCCTAAAAGTTAGACAAAAAACTTTTAGAGAGCATTTCGTTTTTAAACAGCCTCTTTGTTTAATTAATTCGTCATAATATGAGGGATTAATTGAGGATGTAAATTAAACTGTGTCAGCAAGGAATAAAGTATTAACTTTGCTAACACAGTTTAAATTCCATTTTTTCATGTTTGAGAATCGAATAAATTATTTCTATTGATGATCCTCGTAACGATTCATAACATCAATTATGTCACCTTTATCATTTCGGATAGTGTCTTTTACCCACTTACCGGGTTTACGATGCTTATATGGAATCACGATTTTGTTTTTTTCGGCTCTGGATAATTTATCGTAATCTCGAATTCCCATGCCATGTCCAAAGGCGACATCAAAAATAGTTAAATCCTCCCAAAAATAGACTTTCGCGGCATACTCGCTGTAGAATATTTCCTTTTCCATATCATAAGGATACTCTACCGTGTAATATATCCGTTTCATGTTTTTTCTGATAATTGATGGATGAAGGTCTCTGGAAGATTTAGACACTCGCCTGTACTTGATAACAGGTTCTTTATATTCCCGATAATAATCTCGTCCGTGTTTCAAGACCACCTGTTTCGTTAACTTGATCAATTTTTCGTCAAGCTTCTTTTTAGCTATACTATCTTTAATCACTACCGTATCTTGCTCTTGAGTGTATGCCATGTTATTAATACCCAAGAGGCAAAATACAACCAATAAAATGAATTCAAACTTTTTCATCTCTATATTATTTAAGGAATTTCTCTTCTGTCAGGACCATAAGTGTACATTTGTTTCGGATTATCTTTTATATCTACTGGATCTCCCGCAAATACTTGATACAAATAATCATATACCAACCCCGGCAAACTACCTCCATTATCAGTAGAAGATGGTCCA
>ENA-USUK01002096-USUK01002096.1-human-gut-metagenome-genome-assembly--contig:-NODE-2096-length-13942-cov-4.179445_pt1 | contig 13942 bp, 9 predicted proteins | sample MGYA00250062_ERZ773400 | MGnify/ENA primary metagenome ERZ773400 (study PRJEB29103, sample SAMN06111961) | human gut metagenome | biome: human gut; feature: ankylosing spondylitis patient; material... | reverse complement strand
TCCAACACCATTTCACACAAATCATGTTTCATTAACCGAGTAACCATCATTATTCCTTTAAGTTAAAGTCAAGTTCCTTTTCGCGTAAGCAGTAAAAGCCGGTAAGGCTCTACTTTTGTCTCCAATTGGAGAGTAGATACAAAATTACAATAAGCCACCTATCGGCACAATCCCCATTAATAGGTAATTCTCCACGAATAATAAACAACAACCGGAAATATAAAAGCAGAAACTAAACATGAAAGTAAATTTATCAGGAGTTCCCGAAACTCTGTTTATAACCTTGCGAATAAGGGCTATAGAGACAGTAAAACCCAACGGCGCTATCAAAGACCCTTATGCCATAGATATACTCCACCGAATCGAACTGGCAAGTTCTTCGAAAGACAAAGTTTCGGAAGGTTCGCAGGTGGGCACAATTGCCCGTACCCTCGTATTGGACGAAATCATCCTCGACTTCCTGTCGAAACACCCTAAGGGAGCTACCGTCGTAAATCTGGGATGCGGACTGGATGCACGCTGCAAAAGACTTCCATTGCAAAATTGCCTTTGGTTAGACATCGACGTAGAAGAATCCATCGGGTTACGAAAACTTTTCTTCAAGGAAACGGATAATTATAAAATGATCGCCCGGTCGATGTTGGGAACGTTGTCCACGAGGTATTTGATCTTCGCGCCGTATTCGTTCGGAAGACAGTAGCCCGTCGTGTCGGGGATATTGACCACCGTCGCGCCGGCCCGGATGACCGCCTCGACCACGCGGGCGAGGTACTCGACGTCGGCGCGCCCGGCGTCCTCGGCATAGAACTCCACATCCTCGACGTAGCGTTTGGCATATTTCACCGCCTCGACGGCAGATTCGACGATCTTCTCGGGCGTGGAACGCAGTTTGTCGTAGATATGCTGCGGCGAAACGCCGATGCCCGTATGGATACGCTTGCGCCTGGCCAGCCGCAGCGCATCGGCCGCAACGTCGATGTCCTTCTTCACGGCGCGGGTCAGCGCGCAGATCGTCGGCTCGGAAACGGCCTTGGAAATCTCCAGCACGGAGTTGAAATCACCGGGGCTGGAGATGGGAAATCCCGCCTCGATGACGTCTACGCCGAGGCTTTCGAGCAGTTTGGCGACTTCAATTTTTTCGGTGGTGTTCAACTGACAACCGGGGACCTGCTCACCGTCGCGCAGCGTGGTGTCGAAAATGTACAATCTCTCACTCATACTAACCTCTTTATCGAATAAAACTTAATGACGCCGCCCCACGCTTTCCGTGCGGCAAACGCCACCCTGACTTTCTGTATTGCTTACGATCCGTAACAAAAACAGTCGCCGGACTTGAAGATTCGACGCTTTTAGCGACGCATTCCAACCGGAATGAAACCGGAATGACCGACGTAACTGCCTTGCTCTCTTGCAAATATATGAATTATTTAATAATTTCAAAAACAAATCATCCAAAAAGTCGGATAATTACACACCGGCGGCCTCCCCGTCCCGGATGGACAGGAAGGCCGCCGCAAAACAGGCCGGCAGGTTACAACGCCTGCGGATTACCGCCCCGGCAGGTTACAGCACCAACGGTTCGTAAGGCAGCCCCCAGGCGTCGGCCACGGGTTTGCAGACCACCCTGCCGCCGATGATGTTCAGCCCCAGCGCCAGCTCAGGATTCTCCTGTGCGGCGCGCCGCCAGCCCTTGTCGGCAAGCTGGATGGTGTAGGGAAGCGTCGCGTTCGTAAGCGCGAGGGTCGAGGTGCGGGGCACGGCGCCCGGAATGTTGGCCACGCAGTAGTGCAGGATGCCGTCGACGTAATAGACCGGGTCCTCGTGCGTGGTGGGGCGCGAAGTCTCGAAACAGCCGCCCTGGTCGATGGCCACGTCGACCATCACCGTTCCCGGCTCCATCTCCCGGAGCATGTCGCGCGTGACGAGCTTCGGGGCCTTGGCTCCCGGAATCAGCACCGAGCCGACCACCAGGTCGGCATGCTTCAGCTCCTCGCGGATGTTGTATTCGGAAGACATCAGCGTCTTGACGTTGCGGGGCATCACGTCGGCCAGATAGGTCAGCCGCTGGAGCGAAATGTCGCAGATCGTCACGTCGGCCCCCGTTCCGGCAGCGGTGCGCGCCGCAGCCGTTCCGACAACGCCCGCACCGATGACGAAGACCTTGGCGGGCTTCACGCCCGGCACGCCGCCCAGCAGCACGCCCTTGCCGCCGCGGGGTTTTTCGAGGAAATAGCGTCCCTCCTGCGCGGCCATGCGCCCCGCGACCTCCGACATCGGGATCAGCAGCGGCAGCGAACGGTCGGCGCGCTCGACGGTCTCATAGGCACAGCAGACCGCCCCGCTGTCGACCATCGCACGGGTGAGGGGTTCGCTGCTGGCGAAGTGGAAGAAGGTGAAAACCAGCTGGTCCCTGCGGATGAGTTTGTACTCGGGAGCCACCGGTTCCTTGACCTTGACGATCATTTCCGCCCGGGCGTAGACCTCCTCGATCGAGGGAAGCATCTCCGCCCCGACGGCCGTGTAAGCATCATCGGCAAATCCGCTGTTCACACCGGCCGTAGCCTGCACATAAACTTTGTGTCCCCGTTTGACAAGCTCCCGGGCGCCTGCGGGGGTAAGAGCAACGCGATTCTCGTTGTTCTTGATCTCTTTTGGAATACCGATAATCATGGATCTGGAAGTTTTTAAGGTTTTTGCCTCTCCAAAATACGAATTTAACGCGGAAATCCAAAAAATCCGGACGTTTTTTTACGTGCGGATCAAAACCGGTAAGAGATTGTAAGATAGAACGAACGGGGCCACACATAGGTGCAGCGCGAGGCGTGGGGCGCGTAGAGCGTGTCGTCGCCCGGGCGGATGCGGCGCACGCGCAGCGACTCGTAGCCGCCATAGACCGTATCGGCCTCGCCCGTCAGGTTGCGCAGCATCAGCGACGCGGTGAGCCGCGAACGTTCGAACCGGAACGACTTGAACAGCGCGGCATCGAGCGTGAAGGCGTCCGGCAGCCGCTCCTGCCGGGTGAAGGCGTCGAAAAACTCCCGTGTGATACCGCCCTGACCCGCGATGCGGTCGGTGCGGCGCAGGGGCATCGGTTCGACGTAACGCCGCCCGGCATATCCTGCCGAAGCGCGGCATCCCCACCCTTTCGGGCCGAACCAGGCGATCTCCGCCAGAGCGGTCAGCTGCGGGGCGCCGCCCGTCTCGCAGCCGCCCATACGGCTCACGGCCTGCACGTCGACGGCCGAGTTATCCACGTCGGAGAGCACCGTGACGCGCGGATCGCGAATGTATTCGTAGCATCCGGCCGAAGCGGCCAGCGACAGCAGCCAGCGGTAGGACAGCCGGATGTCGGCCGCGGCCTCCGCGCCGCAGGACATGCGCCCAACGCCCGTCACAGCCATGTCGCAGTAGACCGAGGCCATGTCGTCGTAATACGTCCGTGTCTCGATGCCGTCGAGCGTCATGGCAGCGAAGAACGCCGCCTGAAAATCGACGACGGGTCCCGTCAGGCGGCAGTTGAGTTCGGCGGCGTAGATGCGTTCGGGCACGGGGTTGTCGACCGTACGGTTGTTATAGAGCGGCTGAAAGAAAAGATCCCCGGCCCGAGGGGTCCGGGCGGCGGCCGCGGCGGCGATTTCGATATAGCGGCGCGGGGTGAAGGCCCAGCCCGCCGCGACCTTGAGCGTGTAGGGCGTGAACCGCATGACGCGCGAAGGGCCGTAGGACTGCCCGCCGGGAAAAAGTTCCTTCTCGTAATAGCCCCGGCGGCTGACGGCATCGCTCCCCAGCACGACCGAAAGATCGGCCCGGAAACGGTCGGAGCGGTAATCGGCCTGCAAGCGGAGCGCAGCCCCGCGCAGCGTCAGCGCATAATCGTAGCCGAAGCGGTCGCCCTCGCGGACCGTCCGTCCGGGATGCCGCAGGTCATTCTGCAACAGATTGCCGTACGTGTCGTCGTCGATCAGGAAGCGGTCGATGTCCGTAACGTACCCGGCGCCCAGCAGATCGCGCATCTGCTTGTAGGAACGGGTGTTTTCGCGGCGGAGCGAAACTCCGTAGCGGAGCGTCAGCCGGGCGTCGGCTTCGGTGGCGAACGACGCGTCGAAAGCGAGGTTGCAGAGCCGTTCGACACGGTCTTCCAACGCATAGACCGCATGTCCGCCCGCCATGCGGTTCTGGCGGATCAGCTCGTCCCAGTCGATCTGCGTGTAGCGCGGATCGCGGGCGAGCCACGCCTGCTCGGTCTCCCGGTCGCCCGTATAGCTGGGCAGATACCGGTAATTGTCGGGCATCGGCGTGCGGGCGTCGTACCAGTCGAGCATGCTGTACTTCGCGACGCCCGCCTCGGCGGCAAGCGTGGCGGCAAGCGAGGTCGAAGCCGACAGCGGCACGGCATAGGCGGCCAGGGCCAGCGGAACCGTCTCGCGCCGCACGCGGGAGTTGCGCACCCTGCCGTCCTGCCAGCCCCACGCCGGGTTGTAGAGACGGTCGCCCGTGAGCGTGAAAGCCTCCTCCGAAGAGGAGAGGCGCGTGCCCCGCACCGAGGGCGGCACGATACACAGCACGGAGAGTTCGTGCCCTTCGCCGAAACGCCGGGCAAGGCGCAGTCCGGCGGTCACGGCATTGGTGAAGACCCCTTCGACGTGCATGTCGCGGCCGGTGCGGACGTCGAGAGCCGCCGAAATACGCCAGCCGTCGCCCGGCGACGCCGAGACGGCGGCTTTCGCTCCCACGAGGTAATTGCGGTCGGTGAAGCGGACCGAAGCCAGAAAAGGCTGCAACGGCTCCCCGTCCGAAAACCGGAACGCCCGCATGCCGCCCGCCGCAGCCGGTTCCCCGGGCGCGGCGGCAAGCCCCGCATAGCGCTGTTCTTCGGCCCCGAGCAGGCGCAGCGCAGCGAGGTAACGGTAGGAAACCGCAACGCCCATGAGCGACGTGCGTTCCAGGGTGTAATCCAGTCCGCGGCGCCGGAGCGCGACCTGCGGCAGGTTGAAACCGGTGCGAAGGCCGTAGAGGTCCGAAGGGGACTGCACGGCGCGGTAGAAGATCGTCGAATCGGTCGTGAGCAGTTCGCGCCGCTCCTCGCGTTCGGCATAGGGATAGTATTCGTCGCCGGGGTACTGGGCCGCCGCCGCACACGGAAACAGGAGAAACAACAGGGCACAACAGCTTTTCAGCATATCTTTGCGACTTTACAGAACACAAAGATAGCAAAAAGTCCGACGATTCAAAACCGGATCGCATGCAGCGCGGCAAAACGGTCCGGCAAACAGAAAAGCCGTCGCGACACGGCAGGAGCAGCGTCAGACGGGGATGGGGCATGACAAATTCCGGCGTCCCCGCAGCGGGGACGCCGGAATCGGAATCAGATTGTTTTCAGGACTTCGGTCAGCAGTTTCCAGAACTTGGGAACCGTGGCGATTTCGAGCCGTTCGTCGGGCGAATGCACGCCGCGGAGCGTCGGACCGAAGGAGACCATCTCCAGATCGGGATACTTTTCGAGGAACAGACCGCACTCCAGCCCGGCATGGATGGCGCGGACCTTGGGTTCGGAGCCGAACAGCCGTTTGTAGGCATCGACGGTGACCTCCAGCAGCTTCGACTGCGGGTCGGGCATCCAGCCCGGATAGCCGTCGGAATGGGCCACATCGGCGCCCGCCAGCGCAAAGACCGACTCGACCATCTGCATCACGTAGGTCTTGGCGCTCTCGACCGACGACCGCTGCGACGAGGTGACGACGATGCGGTTGCCCTCCGCGAACTTCACCGAAGCGAGGTTCGTCGAGGTCTCGACCAGCCCCGGAACGGCGAACGACATGGCCACGACCCCGTTGGGAACGCCCACCAACGAGTAGACCAGCGCCGACTGCGTCCTGCTGTCGAGCACCTCGTCGACGTGGGGCATCTCGTTGAGCGTGATTTTGAAATTGGGTTCGCGGAAGCGGAATTCGGCTTCGAGGTCCGCGGCGAAAAGGTTGTAACGCTTGACGAACTCCTCCTTGAAGCGGACCGGAACGCCGAAGATGGCGTAAGCCTCGCGGGGAATGGCATTGCGGAGGTTGCCGCCGTTGAAATAGCACAGTTTGAGTTCGAACGACTGCATGCCGTCCCACAGCAGGCGCGCCACAGTCTTGTTCGAGTTGACGCGGCCCTTGTCGATGTCGTCGCCCGAGTGTCCGCCCTGAAGGTCCGACACGTCGACACGGAAGAACGTGTAGTTCTTCGGCGACGGCTCCATCGTGTAGTGGAACGTGGCGATGGTGTCGATGCCGCCCGCACAGCCGATGAAGATTTCGCCCTCGTCCTCCGAATCGAGGTTGACGAGGTATTTGCCCGTGAGCATCCCCTCGCCCAGCTCGAACGCACCCGTGAGGCCCGTCTCCTCGTCGACGGTGAACAGCGCCTCGACGGGACCGTGCTCCACCGTCTCGTCGAGCATCACGGCCAGCGCGGCGGCCATGCCGATACCGCAGTCGGCGCCCAGCGTCGTACCTTCGGCCCGGACCCACTCGCCGTCGATACGCGTGCGGATGGGATCGTTGTCGAAGTCGAACTCCACATCGGAGTTCTTTTCGCAGACCATGTCCATGTGCGACTGGAGGATCACGGCTGCGCGCTCCTCCATGCCCGGCGTGGCGGGCTTGCGCATCACGACGTTGCCGATGGCGTCCTTTTTATATTCGATATGGTGCTTTTTGGCGAAATCGACCAGAAAATCAATGATTTTGCCCTCCTTCTTCGAAGGACGCGGCACACGCGTGATGGCGTCGAACTGTTCCCAGACAAGACGCGGTTCCAAAGAGGTTATTTCCGACATAGATTTTTGCATTTTTGCAAAGTTAGGAAAAAATCCGTAACTTTGACAATATAAAATACGGGAACGAATGGATTTCAGAATAGGACACGGATACGACGTACACGCTTTGGCCGACGGCCTGCCGCTGGTTTTGGGAGGCGTGGAGATCGCCCACACGAAAGGGTGCGTCGCCCACTCGGACGGAGACGTGGCGATCCACGCCCTGTGCGACGCCCTGCTGGGCGCCGCGGCGCTGGGCGACATCGGGCTGCACTTTCCCGACACGTCGGCCGATTTTGCGGGCATCGACTCGAAGATCCTGCTGCGCCGCGTGGCGGAACTGCTGCGCGAAAAGGGCTACGAGATCGGGAACGTGGACTGCACGATCCGCGCCCAGCAGCCCAGGTTGCGGCCGCACATCGACGCCATGCGCCGTGCGATGGCCGGCGCAATGGGCGTAGACGACGACCGGGTGTCGGTCAAGGCCACGACCACGGAGCATCTGGGCTTCGAGGGGCGCGAGGAAGGCATCTCCGTCTCCGCCGTGGCGCTTATTTACCGTCCTGCGGACAGGAAATAATTCAGAATTTACAATTCAGAATTCAGAATTGCTTATATTTGTACGATCAAACACCAAACCGCGACGCCTATGAAGCAGTAGAAAACAACCTTTCAACTCCGTGCCTGCGGGCACACGACATATAAAAAGCGCATCGGCTTTTCTTCTTACGTCGGAAAATTGGACACTTTCTAACAAGTAAGGGACTAAAGGCGATGCTCGTGCTGTTTTACGGCGCGGGCATTTCTTTCATCTTACTTGTAGGTCGTCCAATACCTCCGACGTGGATAAAGGAATTTGTCCGCGTTTTTTATTGACTCTTAACCCTTAACCAATCTATCAAAATGAAACAAAACCGTATTCTGCTGCCGTTCTTGGCGATCTGTCTGGTCGCATGCAGCAAAGATGATGACGAAGGACATTCGAAAAACGAACAGAATGTTCCGGTAAAAGAAATTACATTTAAGAACTGTTCTTTTACCATGGTAAAAGTAGATGGAGGAACATTCCAGATGGGAGCAACCCGTGAACAGGAGGCGAGCGGCTGGAAACCGGATCGCACCGAATATCCTGTACATAAAGTGACGCTCAATACCTTTTATATCGGAGAAACAGAGGTCACAAAGGAACTTTGGAGCGCAGTTATGGAAACAGAGTGCGACTATTCTGAATACCATAAGCCTCAAGGCGTGGAGTGGAACGACATTCAACCTTTTATCGAACGTCTCAACCAAGCAACGGGATTAAAATTCCGGTTACCGACCGATGCCGAATGGGAATATGCAGCACGGGGAGGCAACCGATCCCAGGGACACATTTATCCGGGCTCCGACATTTCGATCCTGGCGGCCTGGTGTTACAACAATGCCGGAACCTATATACTCAATGAAAACAAGTGGGATTATTGGGAGTTACGTAACAATGGAAACAGCCCGCATTATGTAAAACAGTTATTACCCAATGAACTGGGATTGTATGACATGGGCGGTAATCTTTACGAATATTGCAGTGACTGGCTGGGCGATTATCCCGAGGAACCTCAAACAAATCCACAAGGTCCGCAAAGCGGGTCTATGCGCGTTATACGGGGCGGATGTTGGGCTATTTGGTCCAATTCCGCACGCGTATCACACAGGCCTGCACAATCTTACAATTCGGATTATGTAGGTTTGAGGCTGGCCATGAGTACCGAGTAATTTCAGATAAAACGGCGCCTATAATTGATTCGGCGCCGTTTTATCCTTCATTTTCTAATCCATCCTGCGATACCGCGGGTCGTTCACCCGCTTGTTCCACAGCCAGCCGACGTAGCGCATCGTGACGTCGGGCGTCAGGAGCGTCAGCACCGTTTCGCCCGTGGCGGTCGAGACGGCGAAATCGGCGTGGTAGAGCGTGTTGCCGTCCGAAATATTGAAGGAGACCGACCAGCCCCACTGCACGCGGGCCGCCCGGTAGTCGCGGACCGACATCGAATCGAAATTCAGCATCTCGACATACTGGGTGATGCCCCGTTCGGTAGGCAGGTGCACCTCGACATGGTCGACGAACACCCCGAAAAAGAAGTAGTCGGCATAGATCGAACGGATCATTCCGCCGGGCAGCTGCTGCATCGAGTTGGGGAAGAACATATAGTCGCGCGACTGCACCAGCGAGTCGATCTTCGCGGCGTAGACCCGGGCCTTATAAGCCCTGCGCTGGGCGCGGTCCATCCCCGCCGCAGGCTCCTCGTAGACGGTCGTATGCTCCACGACCTGCACCGGGGCCTGCTGCACGGGAACGATCGTCGTCTGCGGCACGCTGTCCGCGGCGGAAGTTTCGAGCGTATACTGCGGGGTCTGCGCGACGGCGGCGCAGACAATGAAAGAGAGTGCGCCGCAGGTGGAAAAAACGGAGTGTTTCATAAGTCGGACATCGGATTGAACGGGAAAAAAGCCCCCGCCTGAGGCGGGGGTTCGGGGATCGCCGGAGCGGCAAACGGACAGCGCAGCAGATACGGCTGCCCGGGATGGGTCCGGCAAAATGAATTTACGTCAATAGAGCTGCGAAATCGAACCCGTATACTGCACGGGGTTATACCACGGATTGGTGATCGTCAGCGTAGCCCCGCCCGTGCGGGAGAAGATTTCGAAGGTGAACGTGTAGGTCGACGCCGAGAACAGCGAGGTCGAGAAGGTCACCATCCAGCCTTCGTGCGTCTGCTCGGTGATATAGCCCTGCAAATCGGAAACGGTGTAGTTGATGATCGTCACATAGTAAGGCGGCACGTAACCCTTGATGTAGGGAAGCGTGATGTCCGCCGTTCCGTCCCACATGCCGACGTTGAACGCGGGGTTCATAATCTGGCGCATCGGACCTGCGGGCTGACGCTGGAAGGTGGTCGGGTTGAACTGGAAGTTGCGCGACAGCACGAGCGAGTCCATGAACTTCTCGTAGTTGGCGATACGTTCCGCACGGCGTTTCTCGCGCACCTCGCGGCGTTCTTCCTTGGGCGACAGCACTTTTTTCTGTCCGATCACGGTAACGGCCGCCGCACAGAGCAGCAGGCCCACAACGATAATGACTGTTTTTTTCATAGCACATAAGGTTTGTTACGGCTATGAAAGCAAGTTTTGTGCCGAAAGCGGGATCATGGGCCACTTTCCGCGTCCGGACCACCGTTACCGTCACGGGCGTCGGCGTTTGCATACGCCGTCCTCCCTCGGGACGAGTTTCAGGGCCTCACGGCAGAGCGCCCCGCCGGACAGACGGAGACGCTACAACCCCAGTTTTTTGAGGAACTGACCCGTGTAGCTGCCCTCGCACTGCGCCACCTCGTGCGGCGTGCCCGCGACGATGATCTCCCCGCCGGCCGCCCCGCCCTCGGGACCTATATCTATAATATGGTCGGCGACCTTGATGACATCGAGGTTGTGTTCGATGACGATGACCGTATTGCCGCGGTCGACGAGCTTGTTCAGCACCTCCAGCAGCAGACGGATGTCCTCGAAATGAAGCCCCGTCGTAGGCTCGTCCAGGATATAGAGCGTGCGGCCCGTGTCGCGCTTCGAAAGCTCGGACGAGAGCTTGATGCGCTGGCTCTCGCCGCCCGACAGCGTCGTGCAGGGCTGGCCGAGCGTCAGGTAGCCGAGGCCCACCTCCTGAATAGCCCGGAGTTTCTGGTAGATATTGGGGATGTTCTCGAAGAACTCCACGGCCATGTTGACCGTCATGTTCAGCACGTCGTCGATATTTTTGCCCTTGTACTTCACTTCGAGCGTCTCGCGGTTGTAGCGGTGGCCGCCGCACGCCTTGCAGCGCACGTAGACGTCGGGCAGGAAGTTCATCTCGATGGTCTGCACGCCCGCCCCGCGGCACTCCTCGCAGCGGCCGCCCTTGACGTTGAACGAGAAACGCCCGGCCTTGAAGCCGCGGATCTGGGCGTCGGGCGTCATCTCGAACAGCTTGCGGATGTCGGAAAAGACGTTCGAATAGGTCGCGGGATTCGACCGCGGAGTGCGCCCGATGGGCGACTGGTCGACAACGACCAGTTTGTCGATATGTTCGAGGCCCTCCGCCCCGTCGTACTCCAGCGGCTGGTCGAAGGAGCGGTAAAGCTCTCTGGCGAGAATCGGCCGCAGGGTTTCGTTGACGAGCGTCGACTTGCCCGAACCGCTGACGCCCGTCACGCAGATGAACTTGCCCAGCGGAAATTCCGCCGTGACGTTCTTGAGGTTGTTGCCCCGCGCGCCGCGGATCACGATGCGCCCGCCCGTTCCCTTGCGCAACGTTTCGGGAATTTCGATCCGCCGGCGTCCCGTCAGGTAATCGGCGGTGATGGTGTCGGACCGGAGGATGTCGTCGAACGTCCCGGCGGCCACGATGTTGCCGCCCTTGCGCCCGGCGCGGGGTCCCACGTCGACGATGAAGTCGGCGGCGCGCATCATGTCCTCGTCGTGTTCGACGACGATCACCGAGTTGCCCGCGTCGCGCAGCTCTTCGAGGCTGCGGATCAGCCGCTGGTTATCGCGCTGGTGCAGGCCGATCGACGGCTCGTCGAGGATATAGAGCACGTTGACGAGTTTCGAGCCGATCTGCGTGGCGAGGCGGATGCGCTGGCTCTCGCCGCCCGACAGCGAACGCGACGAACGCGCCAGCGAGAGGTAGCCCAGCCCCACGTCCATCAGGAACCGCAGGCGTTCGCGGATCTCCTTGACGATCTCCTGGGCAATCTTCCACTCCTTCTCCGAGAGCTGTTTTTCGATGGTGGGAACCCACTCCGAGAACTCGGAAATCGACATGGCCGACACCTCGGCGATGTTCTTCCCGGCGACGCGGAACTGCAACGACTCCTTCCGCAGGCGCGAACCGCCGCAGACCGAACATTTGCGGTAGACGAGGAACTGGTCGCGCCACTTCTGGCCGTGCTTCGAATCGTCGTCCTCGGTGCGGCCGATGTACTCGGCCACGCCCTCCCACGAGAGGAACTGGCGTCCGCCCGAAGACGAGAACTCCTGCAGGTCGACCGTCAGCGGCTCGGAATCGCCGTAGAGCACGGCGTTCAGCGCCTCCTCGGAGAAACTTTCGACAGGATCGTCGAGCGTGAAATCGTAACGGCGGCCCAGCATCTCCAGAATGGCGAAAAGCATGTTGTTGCGGTACTTGCCCAGCGGTCCGACGGCCCCTTCGCGCAGCGAGAGGCGGGCATCGGGAATGATCTTCCCCACGTCGAAAACCGCCTCCTCGCCCAGTCCGTTGCAATGGGGGCAGGCGCCCTTGGGCGAGTTGAACGAGAAGGTGTGCGGCGCGGGGTCCTCGAAGGCCACGCCCGTCGAGGGGCACATCAGGTGGCGCGAGTAGAAACGCTGCTGCCCGGTCCCGTAGTCGTGGACGGCCATCGTGCCCTTGCCCTGGCGCATCGACTCCTTCAGCGAGGTCATCAGCCTTTCGCGGGACTCCTCGCTGACCACGAGGCGGTCGACCACCAGGTCGATGGTGTGTATCTTGTAGCGGTCGAGGCGCATGCCCGACGATATTTCGCGGATCTCGCCGTCGATGCGCGCATAGATGTACCCCTTCTTGGCCAGCGACTCGAACAGTTCGCGGTAGTGGCCCTTGCGGCCCTTGACGATGGGGGCCATCAGGGCGATCTTACGCCCGGCGAAGCCCGTGAGAATCAGCTCGGCGATCTGGTCGTCGGTATAGTGGACCATCTCCTCGCCCGTCACGGGCGAATAGGCCCGCGACGCCCGCGCGTAAAGCAGGCGCAGGAAGTCGTTGATCTCGGTCACGGTGCCCACCGTCGAGCGGGGATTCTTGTTGGTCGTCTTCTGTTCGATGGCCACCACGGGGCTTAACCCCGTGATCTTGTCCACGTCGGGACGCTCCATCGTCCCCACGAACTGCCGCGCGTAGGTCGACAGCGTCTCCATGTAGCGCCGCTGCCCCTCGGCGTAGATCGTGTCGAAGGCCAGCGACGATTTGCCCGACCCCGAGAGGCCGGTGACGACTACCAGTTTGCGGCGCGGAATTTCGAGGTCCACGTTCTTGAGGTTGTGAACCCGGGCGCCCAGTATTTTGATCGTATCTTCCATTTCAGGTATGTAAATGTGCGGAACGTCCGGTTTATTGGATCGCAAATCAGCAACGTGCAAAGATACGTTTTTTTTCAATACATTGTCTTCTCCGCAGTTGTCGCGGTCAGGGTTCCGACGCTGAAAAAACGAAGTCCGCCCGAATGCCTTGCGGCATTTCGGACGGACTTTACACGAATCACCGGTATTAACGCCCCTACTCGTAGGTCTGGAGGATATACCAGTTATCGGAAGGATCCTCCGGGAACGACACGTCGATGCGCGTAGGATACCCTTCGGCGTCGAATTGGTAGGTCAACGCACCGTCGGCATCCGCATGTTCCGACATCAGGTGCTTGCAGGAGACGCCGAGCACGCCGATCCACTGGCCCAACTGATCGAAAACATCGGAAGAGCCGAATATATCGGGCGTAACGATCGGATACATGTAGCCACCCTTGTTCTCCCGGGCCGAATAGCTGTACGTGCTATGGTCCGTCTCGCGGGTGATAATATCTTCCTGGTTGAAAATGCCGTCGCCGTTATGGTCGTGATGGTAATATTTATGCCCGTCATACTCATCATAACTGCCGTCACAGGTGTGCACGCTCTCGGAATAAGTGCTCACCACATTCCCGTTCACCCACGTGGCATTGCAAAACCCGTCGAGTTTCCCGGCATTGTCCGTCATCCGATAGGAGACCAGCTGCCTCTGGTTGTTATAAGTATAGTATATCTTATAGAGCACGACGCCTTTGTGCTGAATAACCGAAGAGCGGGCCAGCCCCGCCGCATTGAGCGTATAGGTAACCTTAAACACGCCCGGCTCTCCGAGGACCTCGCCGCCTTCGAACTGATACCAGACTTTGCCATCCTCGTAATTGATCGGAATTTCCAGCGTCAGGCCGCCCTGTGTTACCTTAATCTTCGACATCCGCCGATTCGCATCGTAACTGTATTCGATGGCCTCTGCGCCGTACTTCATCCCGGCAAAGACACCCTCGCTGTTCAGGGAGAAGATCTTCTCGTAATCCTCTA
>ENA-USUK01002084-USUK01002084.1-human-gut-metagenome-genome-assembly--contig:-NODE-2084-length-13996-cov-15.097133_pt1 | contig 13996 bp, 9 predicted proteins | sample MGYA00250062_ERZ773400 | MGnify/ENA primary metagenome ERZ773400 (study PRJEB29103, sample SAMN06111961) | human gut metagenome | biome: human gut; feature: ankylosing spondylitis patient; material... | reverse complement strand
GTACGTGTCATGCTGGATCTGGCATTGAACAACAACGGAGAGTGTATCAAGGTAAAAGAAATTGCTGCCAGACAGGGAATTTCCGAAAAGTATCTGGAGCAGATCATTGCTGTGTTGAATAAGGCAGGATATGTGAAGAGCGTCCGTGGCGCCCAGGGCGGTTACCGCATCGCCAAAGACCCGGCGGATTATACGGTGGGAATGATCCTACGGCTGACAGAAGGATCCCTTGCACCGGTGGCCTGCCTGGAAGACGGTGCGGACATCTGTGAACGCTGCGATACCTGTGAGACCCTGGAGGTATGGCAGGAGCTGTATGATGCGGTGAATAAAGTAGTGGATGGCGTGACGATCGCAGATCTGGTGGAACGACGCAACAAGCGTCTGGAGAATCTGGATTACTCCATATAACATGATATCAGGGTCAAAAGGTCTAAGCTCACATAAGAATTGACAGCAGCCCGGCAGGTTTTCTGCCGGGCTGCTGTCTGTTTGCAGAGAATGAAAGGGGGTCATTCCTGCAGAAAAAAGTCAACCAAGAGAATGAATGGTTAACAACTTTAGTATATCGGGAGAAGAACCTATTGTCAACGAAAGTCTGACAAAGGTTGACACCCTTTCATCGACAAATATCGCGTGAAACAAATTTTGAAATTAATATAGTTATAAAAACTACATCAAACGATATAAAATACCACGAAATGAAATGCAATGCTAAAAACTCATTGCTTTTTACCCTACAACGTGGTAAGCTAAACTCTGAAAAAAACAGAAAGGTGTATGCGAGAATGAGCGAAGCATTTCATATTGTATCAGACGGTTCCTGCGATCTTCCCATGGAGCTTACCAAAGAGAAAAATATTACAGTAGTTCCCTTCTATGTATCTTTTGAAGAGGGAAAATATCAGAAGGAAATGGTAGAAATCGGTGTACGTGAATTCTATCAGAAAATGGTGGAGCATCCGGATGTATATCCCAAGTCCTCTATGCCGTCTGTACAGGATTACCTGGATGCATTTCTGCCTTATGTCAAATCAGGAACCCCCATTCTCTGTATCTGCATCACGACCAAATTCAGCGGCTCCATGCAGTCTGCGCTGAATGCGAAGGCGATTCTGGAAGAGGAATATCCCGAAGCACAGATATATGTCTGCGATTCCACAGTGAACACTGTTCTTCAGGGAATTTATGTACTGGAAGCAGTAAGGCTCAGGGATGCAGGTGCAGGATATCAGGAGAGCATTGACCGCCTGAATGAGATCAAGAGCTCTGGAAGAATCTTTTTCACGGTCGGAAATATGGAATACTTAAAGCATGGTGGGCGGATCGGCAAAGTGGCAAGTGTAGCAGGAAGCCTGCTTGGCATCAAGCCTATCATCACCTTAAAAGAAGGCGAGATCTTCCCCTCCGGTATCGGCAGAAGCCGCCGCAAGACTGTGGACAAGACCATCGACCTGCTGCTGGCATATCTGGCAGAGCAGAAGGCAGATATTGCAGATTACAGTATCTGCATAGGATACGGATATGATAAGGAAGAAGCCGTGGAGTTCCGGGACAGACTGGTAAGCAGACTGAAGGAGAAAGAATACGACGTCGACACCATTCCCATCTTCCAGATCGGTGCTACCATTGGCGTACACACCGGACCTTATCCGCTTGGAATCGGTGTCGTGAAGAAATCCATTAGAGAGTAACTTGAGAGTTTATGAAGGCATAGCCGCGCATAGGCATAGTGAGGACAGCGATGGGCACTTGCGCACAAATCGCTGTCTTATTCGTTACGCGGGGCATAATCATCAAATTTAGTCAAATAAGCCCCGGCAGTATTGCATTGCGCGGGGCGTAATCATCGAATATAGTCAAATAAGCCCCGGCAGTATGCATTGCGCGGGGGCGTAATCATCAAATTTAGTCAAATAAGCCCCGGCAGTTTGCATTACGCGGGGCATAATCATCAAATTTAGTCAAATAAGCCCCGGCAGTTTGCATTGCGCGAGGCGTAATCATTAAATTTAGTCAAATAAGCCCCGGCAGTTTGCGTTGCGCGGGGCGTAATCATCGAATATAGTCAAATAAGCCCCGGCAGTTTGCATTGCGCGAGGCGCAATCATCAAATTTAGTCAGTGAAGCCCCCGTAGTCTTCGTTACGCAGGGCGTAAACATCAAATCTTGTGTGTAGTGCCCCGCATCTTGGTTTTTAAGGGCACAGAGAAGCTTGCTCCTGTCTTCTGTGCCCACGCGGAGGTGGAAGAAGGGCACAGGTGGGCGTTTGCCTATGCGCGGCTATGCTTTCGTAAACTCTCAATTTATTCTCTGCAGGCATATAGCAGCTCCTGCACATTTTCAAAAGCATAGTCCGGCAGATATTGGGTATTCGGCTCCCCCTCGGGAGTCAGAATATCCTTTTTTTGTGCCTCGCCGGTAAATAGGACGCAGGTGTCCACACCACCGTTGATGCCGCAGGCAATATCAGTGTACAGGCGGTCACCTACCACCAGAGTCTCTTCGGGGGTGAAACCGGATACCTTCAGACATAAGTTTACGACTTCTTTGCTGGGTTTGCCTAAGTAAATGGGCTGCTTATCGGTGGTAGCGGTGATCATATCACAGATCGCACCGCAATCGGGGATAAAGCCGAAGTCGATGGGACAGCGCAGATCCGGATTAGTGCCGTAGAAGGGAACATCCTGGGTGAATAAAACCTTGCAGACTTCCGTAAGCTTGCCGTAATTTAATTCACTGTCGTAGGCAACCACCACACAGTCGATATTCTCTTCGCAGACCTCGGTGACATGAAGCCCATTTTTACGTAGTTCAGCTACGAAGGAAGCAGTTCCCAGTACGAAAATTTTTTTCTCTGCATAATTTTCCTTCAGAAAGCGCAGCGTCATATAGCCGGAGGTGATGAACTGATCCTCTGTGCTATCCAGGTGAAATGCATCGTGGAATTTCTTTACATAGTCCAGTCCGCTTTTCGTGGAATTGTTGGTAATGTAATAAGCCCTGCCGCCGATGGCATTGATATAGTGGATCAGCTCCGCACTGCCTTCGTACAGGGTATCGCCCACGGCGATCGTTCCGTCAATGTCGAACAGGAAAAGCTTTTTATTTTTCAGATGAGCCAGTTTAGAGGCATCGCTGTATCTATGCTTCGGGTCAAAAGTATTCATAATTGTCCTCATTTCTAAGCGAAAACGCTCAGGTTCATGTTAGCAATGAATGTAGTCACTGTCAAGGAAAAGACAGCGCGCAGAGGGAAAATGCACGGAGGCGAAATGCGCGAAGGGAAAATGCGCGGAGAGAAAATACACGGACGGAAACGTAAGTGGAATTGCGTAAGCATTTATGGTATGATAGGCATAGATGTGCGTTGCGCCACATGCAGTGAGGACAGATTAAATTGCGTATGGAACACGGAGCAAGAGACAGCACTCTGACATCCCAGAGTTACGGGGTGTTTCCGGAATATGCAGTAAAGCTGCCTGATAATGACAAATAAAAAAGGATATGATCAGTGATTATGGATGAGAAGAAGGACAAAGGTTTACAGGGAAATGAAAAAATAGAGGAGGCAATTCTGGCAATACAGCAGAACCCCACGGAAGAGCTTCTGGCACACGCATTGACGGTGGTACGCAGGCGGATGCGGGAGCAGGGGCAGTTCATCGTGGCTGTGGAACCGCCTTCCGCAGATGTGAAGGAAGCGGTGATGCAGGCTGCCGGAACCGCTATGCGTTTACAGGCGGTGCAGACCTCAGACGGGAAAAAATGGTGGTCAGCGTTTACCGGCTTCGAAGAAGAATTAAAAGGAAGCGGCAGCGTGATGTCTACGTTTCTCACAGATATCGAGCAGCTGTTTCGCATGGCGCTGACCGCAGACGGCATTGAAGGCGTGATCCTGAATCCCTGGAACCGGACATTGATGTTAGACAAGCAACTGATCCGCATCATTCTAGGAGAATAATTAAGAGGGAGAATAAGAGCATGACGGAACGCTACGAATTGCCCGTCCTTTTTACGGAGGAAGAGCGGAAGGCTTATGCTTCCTGGGGCATCAAAAAAGAGAAAGTGCTAATGCCGTTTGCCATAGCGACGGTCTTGATCTATGTGGTGACGGCAGCATTTGTCGTAATGAAAGTCTGGGGCGTACGGGACAGTGATCATGTGCTGTTCCAGATGCTGGTACTGGGCGACTGGATCCCGGAACTGACGGGAGTGCTGGCAGTCCTTATGACGATCCTGCTGTTGGGACCGTTAAATTTTATACTGGATAAATTATGGAAAAAACCGGCAGAACCTATGACACTGATCGTAGAACCCGAAGGAACGAACGTGAAGATTTGTAAGGCTCAGACCGGCAGAGAAGAGAATCTGAAGAATCGGAAGATGGCGACGGAGACGGAGAGCTATCCGCTGGCACAGTTATTCACTTTCTTAAACCCGAAGGACAACACCATCTGTTATCAGAAAACATGGTACACAATTGGTGAGAATACCATAGAAAACATATATCCTGCAAAATACAGACATCCCTGGATGGATCACCCGGAAAATAAAGCAAGCGCAATTACAGAGGTGCAGAGACTTACGGATATTCTGAAAGGGTACGAAGCGTCCCTGGAGGCTGTCCGCAAGGAGCGGGAATGGCTGGAAAAGCAGATAAGACTGACAGGAAAGGGAACAACATGAAATTTATATCGTGGAACGTAAACGGACTGAGAGCCTGCATGCAGAAAGGCTTCTTAGATTTTTTAAAAGAAATAGACGCAGATATTTTCTGCTTACAGGAGACTAAATTACAGGAGGGACAGATTGACTTAGATCTGCCCGGATATCACCAGTACTGGAACTATGCGGAGAAAAAGGGGTATTCCGGTACGGCAATTTTTACCAAGGAGGAACCCTTGCAGGTGACTTATGGCATCGGCGTGGAGGAACATGACCATGAGGGCAGAGTGATCACGGCAGAGTACCCGGAGTTCTATTTTGTGACAGTCTATGTACCCAATTCCCAGCAGGAATTAAAGCGCCTGGATTATCGGATGCGGTGGGAGGATGATTTCCTGGCGTATCTGAAGAAGTTGGAAGAGAAAAAGCCGGTGATCTATGCAGGAGACCTGAATGTGGCGCATCAGGAGATCGACCTGAAGAATCCGAAGACGAACCGCGGCAATGCGGGATTCACCGACGAGGAGCGCGCCTGCTTCTCCAAAGTACTGGAAAACGGATTTATCGATACCTTCCGCTATTTTTATCCGGACCAGACCGGAATCTATTCCTGGTGGTCTTACCGGTTCCAGGCGAGGGCGAAAAACGCCGGATGGAGAATTGACTATTTCGTGGTATCGCAGTGCCTGCAGGACAGACTGGCAGACGCGAAGATCCACACGGAAGTGCTGGGATCGGATCATTGTCCGATCGAACTGGATTTGAAATAATGTTTTTTGTTTTATGTTTATAATAAGAAACAGCTTGTAACCTGAGGAGGAGACCTATGAGCTTACGTTTCTATTTCGGACCATCCGGGTCCGGCAAGAGTCACAGAATCTATGAAGAGATCATGCAGCGGGCGGCGCAGGAGCCGGGGAGAAATTTCCTGATCATCGTGCCGGATCAGTTCACCATGCAGACCCAGAAGGATCTGGTCATGCGCAGTGACAGAGGTGGCATCCTGAATATCGATGTCTTAAGCTTCGGCAGACTCAGCCATCGTATCCTGGAGGAAGTAGGAACGAAGGAAATGCCCGTATTGGATGACACCGGCAAAAGCCTGGTGCTGCAGAAGATTGCGGCAGATCTGAAGGATCAGCTACCTGCCATGGGAAGCCTGTTGCATAAGCAGGGCTATATCCATGAGGTAAAAAGTGCTATCTCTGAGTTTATGCAGTACGGAATCAGCACACAGGATATGGATAAGTTGATCGCCAGCGCCGAAAAAAGGGGCGCACTGGCAATGAAGCTCAGAGACTTAAAGACCCTGTACCGGGGATTTCAGGATTATATTAAGGATCATTTTATCACCACGGAGGAGACACTGGATGTGCTGCGTAGATCTTTGGCAAAGTCTAAGATCCTTAAGGACAGCGTGGTGGTATTTGATGGATTCACGGGATTCACTCCCATACAGAACCGACTGATCCAGGAGCTGATGTGTGTGTGTGCGGAGACCATAGTCACCGTGACTATCGGCGCGGAAGAAGACCCGTACCAGCCGGACGGCGAGCAGAAGCTGTTCCACTTAAGTAAAAAGACAGTGGCGGATCTGGTGAAGCTGGCAGCTGAGGCAGAGGTGGAGCGAGGGGAAGATGTCTTCGTCAAAGGCGGCATCAACCGATTCACCCAGGCTTCGGCGTTATGCTATCTGGAGCAGAATCTGTTCCGGTACCAGTATGAGCCCTACACGGAAAAGCAACAGGAGCTTTGCATGTTCGAGGCACTTTCTCCCAGAGAGGAAGTCCACCAGACAGCATTGTATATCAGAAATCTGATCAGAGAGCAGGAATTTAACTACCGGGATATTGCTGTGGTCATCGGTGACCTGGAGGGGTACGCATCCTATGTGGAGACAGAATTCGGTCAGCTGGAGATCCCCTGCTTTATAGACCGTACCAGAGGAATTGTCTTAAACCCCATGATCGAATACATCAAGAGCGCACTGCAGCTGTATATTAAGGATTTTTCCTATGACACAGTGTTTCATTTTCTGCGAAGCGGCATGGTGGACATTTCCAGGGAAGAGATCGATGAGCTGGAAAATTATGTGATCCGCACCGGAGCGAGAGGGTATCGTACTTACAGCAGGCTGTTTACCCGCAGGACGGAAGAAATGCAACAGGGTAGTGGGCAGGACGACACAGAGCGGGCAGAAGAGACCATGGAACGTCTGAACTGTATTAGGCAGCACTTTGTGGATACGGTGGAGATCCTGCATATGGCTCCCCGGGCAAAAGCCGGCGAGTATGTGGATCATCTGTATGATTTTTTAGAGCAGAATCAGGTACAGCAGAAGCTTTTGAACTATCAGCAGCAGTTCGAGCAGGAGGGCGACCTGGCAAAAGCGAGGGAATATGCGCAGATTTACCGATTGGTCATGGATCTGCTGGATCAGATCTATGAACTTTTGGGGGAGGAAGAAATATCGTTACAGGAATTTGCGGATATCCTGGATGCCGGATTCGGCGAGATCACAGTAGGTACGATTCCGCAGAATGTGGATCGTATCGTGGTGGGTGATATGGAGCGTACCCGTTTAAAGCAGGTTAAAGTCTTGTTTTTCCTGGGGGTAAATGACGGAAACATTCCGAAAAATGCCTCCAAGGGCGGCATTATCTCCGATATGGACAGAGAATTTTTAATAGAGTCCGGAACAGAAATGGCACCGAGTCCCAGACAACAGATGTACATTCAGAGACTGTATCTGTATCTGAATATGACGAAACCCTCACAACGGCTGTATCTGTCTTATGCCAAGGTAAACAGTGATGGAAAGGGAATCCGTCCGTCCTACCTGATCGATACGGTACGGAAGCTATTTCCGCAGCTTGCGGTGGAATATCCCCAGAACCGCAGCCGTATCGAGCAGATTGAGGGCAGACAGGAAGGAGCCAGGTATCTGGCGGAGGAACTGCGGGAATATGCGGACGGAACGCTGCGGGAAGAGGAACGGCAGGATTTTTATCTCATGTACCGTGCCTATGAAGCGGATCCACAGGGCAGAGACCGTCTGACCCAGGCGGCATTCCGCAGATACAAGGAGAGTGCGCTGTCCCGGATCGTGGCGAGAGCACTATACGGCAGACAGCTGGAGAACAGTGTGAGCCGCTTAGAGACTTACGCCGCCTGCGCCTGCAGACATTTCCTGCAATATGGTCTGTCCCTGCGGGAGCGGGAAGAATTCGGTTTTGAAGTGTCGGATATGGGAAATGTGTATCATGCGGTACTGGAGAATTTTGCAGGAAAACTTGCAGAATCCGGTCGAACATGGTGGGATTTTGATGAAAATTTTGCAGCCAAAGTCGTCAGAGAAGCGATAGAGGGTTATGCCGCGACCTACGGAGAGACTGTATTATACAGTTCTGCAAGGAATGAATATGCCATTACACGTATGAGCAGGATACTGACACGGACGGTGCTGACCTTGCAGCAGCATCTGAAGCAGGGAAGCTTCCAGCCGGACGATTATGAGTTGTCCTTCCGGTTTGCAGAGGAACTGGACAGCATTCATGTGGATTTGTCCGAAGAAGAGAAGATGCACCTGCAGGGACGTATTGACCGTATCGATGTATCGGAGGACGCGGAGCATGTCTATGTCAAGGTCATCGATTACAAGTCCGGCAATAAGAAATTCGACCTGGCGGCATTGTATTACGGACTGCAGTTACAGCTGGTGGTCTATATGAATGCGGCAATGGAACTGGAGAGCAGAAAGCATCCGGACAAGGAGATCGTACCGGCAGCGCTTTTGTACTATCACATCGATGATCCTACCATAGAGACACCGGTGGAACTGACAGATGAACAGATCAATGAGCAGATCCTCGCGAAGCTTCGGATGAATGGTGTGGTAAACAGTGATCCCGAGGTCGTGGAACGGCTGGACCATTACTTGCAGGATAAATCTGCAGTCATTCCGGTGGAGAAGAAAAAGGACGGAAGCTTCAGTGCCAGAAGCGGAATCTTAAGCCGGGAGGAGATGCAGCTGGTATCTGCTTACGTGGATGCGAAGATCCGTGATATCGGCAGGGAGATCCTGGATGGGAAAATAGCGGCGAACCCTTACGAGAAGGGGAACGAGGAAGCCTGCACGTACTGTGCCTATAAAAAAGTCTGTGGCTTTGACGGCAGTATTCCCGGATATGAGAAGAGGCAGCTGGAGGATCTGGATAAGCAGACGCTGATGCAGCGGATGCAGGAGACGACAGAAGCGTAGGGCAAAAGGTGCCCGGTGGGAGTGCATGTCCGTCAGAAAGCACGAAGAAAAGTGACTGTCGCATGTAGAAACAGGGTGGCAGGATAGAGACAGGATGGCAGGACAGAGATAGGATAAAGATAGGATAAAGATAAGAGAATCAGGAACAGAGGTAGTATATGGGAATGAAATTCACCCCGGAACAGCAAAGGGTAATCGAACTGCATAACAGTAATATTCTGGTATCGGCGGCCGCGGGAAGTGGTAAAACGGCAGTGTTGGTGGAACGTATCATCCGTATGATCTGTGACGGAGAACATCCGGCTGATATCGACAGACTGCTGATCGTGACATTTACCAATGCCGCCGCAGCGGAAATGCGGGAACGTATCGCAGCCGGAATCGCCGCCAGACTGGAGGCGGATCCCGGCAACGAGCATATCCAGAAGCAGTCTGCACTTCTGCACAATGCGCAGATCACTACTATCGACAGCTTCAGCCTGTTCCTGATCCGGAACCATTTTAATGAGATCGGTCTGGATCCGGATTTCCGCGTGGCAGACGAGGGAGAGATCAAGCTGCTTCAGCAGGAAGTACTGGCGCAGCTTTTAGAGGATGCCTATGCAGGGAATTTTGTTCCGGAAGAAGCCCTGACATCCCAGGAAGGTTATGGTAATGAAGGAACAGTTCCGGAAATGGAAGCACTGGAACAGTTCCACGCCTGTGTGGAGTATTTCTGCCCGGGAGGCAGGGAGAGCGTGCTGGAGCAGCATATTCTGAATCTGTCCCGGTATGCTGGAAGTTTTCCCTGGCCTGCGGAATGGCTGGAGGAACGCAAAAATGACTATGCCGCAGGAGATATGGAAGCACTGGTTTGCAGCGATTACGGACAATATCTGACAGAACGGGTGAACCGCACCGTGGAGGGATGCCTGGAAAAACTGCAGGAAGTAAAGCGGCTGTGTGAACTGCCGGACGGTCCGTATATGTACGGAGAACTGACCGATGCAGAGATCGAACAGCTGGAGAGACTTACAGACTGCAAGAACCTGGAGGAACAGGCTGCTAAGATTCCCGCCGTGACTTTCGCGCGGCTCCCTTCTAAAAAGGACGACAGTGTGGATCCCGCCAAACGGGAACTGGCAAAGGCAATCCGAAACAGTGTGAAGGATACCTTAAGTGACCTTTCAGAGAGCTATTTTAAGACCCCGTTAGAACTGGCGGTCGAGCAGGGAAAAGCTTGCAGGGAGCCGCTTCGGATGCTGCTTGACCTGGTACTGGAATTCGACAGAAGGCTCCTTGCTGCCAAGCAGGAGAGACATCTGATCGACTTTTCCGATATGGAGCATTATGCGCTGCAGATCCTGTTAAAGCGGGAAAAAGTGGAAGAAACCGGCAGCATAGGAACGGATCGTACCGAAACGAAATATCGTATTGTGCCAAGTGACGTTGCAATGGAGTACCGCCAGTATTTTCAGGAGATCCTTATCGATGAATATCAGGACAGCAACCTGGTGCAGGAATATCTGTTAAGCGACATCTCCGGGGAAGAAGAGGGGCGTTACAACCGCTTCATGGTAGGCGATGTGAAGCAGAGCATCTACAAATTCCGTCTGGCGAGACCGGAGCTTTTCCTGGAAAAATACGACACCTATCAGGAGACCGGGGATCTGTGCCGGATCGACCTGGCGAAAAATTTCCGAAGCCGCGTACAGGTGGTGGATGCGGTAAACGATGTATTTTCCCGGATCATGAGCAGGGAGATTGGCGGTATCGCTTACGATGACAAGGCGGCACTGTATCCAGGGGCAACCTATCCTGCTGCGGAGGATCCTGCGTATGGCAGTGAAGCTTTGCTGATCCGCAAGCCGGAAAAGGGAGAGCGCGGAGAGAGCGGCATCGGAGAGCAGCATGCCGAGGGTGCGGGAGTCCTTGTGGATTACGATAATGTACGACAGTTGGAAGCGCTCGCCATTGCCGCCCGTATCAAGCAGTTGAAGGGCAGTCTGAAGGTCATGGAGAAGTCCACGGGAGAACTTCGCCCGGTGCGATATTCGGATATGGTCATCCTGCTCCGTACTACTAGCGGCTGGGACGAAGAATTCAAAAAGATACTGGAACAGCAGGGAATCCCTGTCTACATCACATCTAAGACCGGATATTTCGGGGCGCTGGAGGTGCAGGAGCTGTTGCAGTTTTTACGGGTGCTGGACAATCCAAGGCAGGATATCCCGCTGTTTGGCGTGTTGCAATCCGTCTTCGGTGGATTCACCCAGGAAGAGATCGCGCAGATCCGCAGTGGCGGGGAAGGTCATTCCAGAAAACGGATGACGCTATATGAAGCACTGAAGGAAGTAGCACAGAGCGGTCGGACGGTGGAAGAGGGAGAAGAGACATCAGCGGGCGAAAGCATCGGGGAAGAAACAGAGCTTTCGCAAAAGGCCGATACCTTCTTACAACGGATTGGTCACTACCGTGACCTGACTCCTTTCACCTCGATCCGTGACCTGTTGCAGCGGATACTTGACGATTATGATTATCTGAATTATGTGACGGCACTTCCTGCCGGCAGCAAGCGCCGCGCGAATGTGGAGATGCTGCTTACGAAGGCATCCGCTTTCGAGAAGACCAGTTATTTCGGACTGTTCCACTTTATCCGTTATATGGAGCAGCTGGAAAAATACGATGTGGATTACGGCGAGGCGGATACTCTGGATGAAAATGCAGATGTGGTCAGGATCATGAGTATCCACAAAAGTAAGGGACTGGAATTCCCGGTGGTATTTGTCTGTGGACTGTCGAAACGCTTCAACATGCAGGATGCAAACCAATCCCTGATCGTGGACATGGATCTGGGGGTTGCAGTAGATTATGTAGATTCCGTACGGCGTATTAAAAACAAGACCCTCCGCCGGGCGGTCCTGTCCGCAAAAATGAAGGAAGATAATCTTGCGGAGGAATTACGTGTGCTCTACGTGGCACTGACCCGTGCCAGAGAGAAGCTGATCTTAACAGCGGTATTGGACAAGGCTGACGAAAAGTGGGAGTTGGCGCAGATGACCGGACAGGAGAAGCTGACTTATCTGGATTTCTGCGAGGCGGGAAGTTATATGGATTTCCTGCTGCCGATCCTGCCGCAGACGGGAATTGCGGTGAAGACACTGAGAACGGAGGACCTGGCGGCAGAGGAGATCCGGGAGCAGCTGCGCATGGGTGACCGCAGGGAGAAACTGCAGCGGGTAGCGGATGGGGAGGTACTTTTACCCGGAGAATCGGAAGAAAATGAAAGAAAACTTTCTAAGTTAAGGGAGCGTTTTGCTTATCAATATCCCCATCCAGGGTTACAGAAGTTGTATACCAAGACCACAGTGTCAGAGTTAAAAATCGCAGCCATGGCGGAGAAGGACGAGGCGGCATTCCATACCTTTGAGGAAAAAGAAGTCGTTCCCTATATCCCGGCATTTCGTAGAGAGCAGGAGAAGGTCAGCGGAGCAGTCCGGGGAAGTGCTTTCCACCGTGTCATGGAGCTGTTGGATTTTACGTATGTATTTGTCGAATCGGGACTGTTTGAAAAATGCCCCGGAGATTATGAGACATACCGTAAGAGACTGGACGCGGAGAGACTTCAGAAGCGGTTGGAAGAATTCTTACAGCGGGAAACGGTATCTTTACGCCTGACGGAGGAATATGCCAAAGCAGTCAGTCTGCCGAAGATCCTCAATTTCCTGGAACAGGAGCTGGCATACCGCATGTGGAATGCGCAGGAAAAGGGGCTTCTATACAGAGAGCAGCCCTTTGTGCTGGGAATCGATGCAAAACGCCTGGATCCGGATCTCCCCGAGGGAGAAAAGGTGCTCATTCAGGGTATCATTGACGTCTTTTTCATAGAAGACGGTGAGATTGTTCTGCTGGACTACAAGACCGATGTGATCGACTCCCTGGAAGCCCTCTGGAACCGCTACAACGTCCAGATTCAGTACTATGAGGAAGCGCTGACGAAGCTGATGCAGATGCCCGTGAAGGAGCGAATCCTGTATTCCTTCTACTTGGAAAAATATGAGTAATAAAAAGGAGATATCCACAATGGATATCTCCTTTTACTTACGAATGAAATTATGCGGTGATCACAGTGCCTGCCTTGCCCTTGATGGCATCCTTGACATGATCCATGGAGGTGATCAGGACTTTGCCGGTGGGAACCTTCTCGAGGTAAGCGATGGCTGCTTCGATCTTGGGAAGCATGGTGCCTTCCTCAAACTGTCCTGCTGCGATCAGATCCTTTGCTTCTGCTACGGTGAGAGTCTCCAGTGCTGCCTGATCCTCCCTGCCGAAATTCTTATAGACATAGGGAACTGTGGTCAGGATGATCAGCTCGTCACAGCTTAGGTCCGAAGCAAGCTTACCGGCGATAGCATCCTTCTCAATGACTGCGGAAGCACCCTTTAGTGCATGCTTCTGCTCGATCACGGGGATTCCGCCACCGCCACAGGCGATGACTACCTGATCTGCGGCTGCCAGCGCACGGATGGCTTCGATCTCTACGATATCGATAGGCTTGGGGGCAGCAACGACACGGCGGAAGCCCTTGCCGGGATCTTCCTTGACATAGTTGCCCTTCTTTACTTCAATCTCAGCGTCCTCCTTGGACATGTAACGACCGATGACCTTGGTGGGCTCATAGAAGGCTTCATCATAAGGATCTACGGTCACCTGGGTCAGAATCGTGCTCACCGGCTTGGAAATGCCGCGATCCAAAAGCTCTGCACGAAGAGAGTTCTGGATATCATAGCCTACATAACCCTGGCTCATAGCAGAGCAGACACACATAGGTGCGGGGGTATAGTCGATGTACACACGGCGTAACTCGGTCATGGCCTTATGGATCATGCTGACCTGCGGACCGTTACTGTGGGTGATCGTCAGCTGATAATCAGCCTCCACGAGATCGGCAAGTGCCTTCGCGGTTACTTTTACCGCATCCCACTGCTCGGTAGTGGTATAGCCCAGGGCGTCATGTCCCAGAGATACGACAACTCTTTTTTTGCTCATAAGATTACCTCTCTATATGTATTTTCCTAAGAATTTCTT
>ENA-USUK01002076-USUK01002076.1-human-gut-metagenome-genome-assembly--contig:-NODE-2076-length-14016-cov-4.802353_pt1 | contig 14016 bp, 7 predicted proteins | sample MGYA00250062_ERZ773400 | MGnify/ENA primary metagenome ERZ773400 (study PRJEB29103, sample SAMN06111961) | human gut metagenome | biome: human gut; feature: ankylosing spondylitis patient; material... | reverse complement strand
ACATGTGACAAACTATCAATGATCAACACATCATAACCAGCATTTTCAGCTTCTTTTATGGCATTGATGTAATTCGTCGCGCACGGTGGCTTTCGGGTCGATCTTCGACCAGTCGACGCCGTCGTCGGGCGAAGGGGGCGGATCGACGGGTTTTTCCTGTTCTCCGGGATCGTCGCCCGAACCCGAACAGCATATGCCGCCGGCGGATATTGCGAGCAGGGCGGCCAATAAAAGCAACAGTTTTTTCATGGTTGCGGTTCTTGCGGTTTGCGGCATGGGACGGCTTTCGGGAAAAGCGGGGAAAGGACGGTCGTCCTCTCCCCGCTTCGACCGTTCGTTACACGCCGCTATTTGTTATAGCGGATGGCGAAATATTCGAGGCTGCTGGCGTGTTCCGCGGCCAGGGCAGCGCCGCTGGCGCTCTGGTTCAGGCGCGCGTTGGCGTAGTCGGAGCCGTCGCTGCAGAGGTCGCTCGTCGGGCGAAGCCGGATGTAGACGTTTTCGTGGCCGAGAATCTCCTGGGGAAGCTCGAAGTCGATGCTTTTGTAGGCCACGCACGACGAATAGAGCGTGTTCGCCCAGACGGAAACGTCGGGGATGGTGTATTCGCCGATCAGATTCCACTGCGAGTCGTCCTTTGCGGCCTGCGAATCGGTCAGCGACCATTCGGCACACCAGAAACGGGGCGAGAAGAAGCTCTGCTGCGTGTTCATAACGGAAATCTGCATCGAGATATGCGATGTCGTGATGCCTTCGGTCGAGAAGTTGATCAGCCAGGCGTAGGGGCGGTCGGTGTCGTCGTCCCACCAGAAGTGGTTGGCGAAGGCGGTGTAGCAGGAACCGTATACATTCCCCTTGCCGCGCATACCCGTGCTGCCGTTGTAGTTGATTTGCGTGGAATTCGTCGCAATCTCATTGTTGCCCGGCCAGCCACCCGTGCCGTTTGCCGCGTTTTTATCCTTGGCATAGGGACCGCACCACTCCAGCGTTCCGTCGGGATTGCGGCTCACCAGATCGTCCATCAGCGGATTCCAGCTCTCCTTCGCGGGGTCGATCACTACGCCGATGCCGTTCTTGTTGCCGAAGTTGGCTCCGAAGATATAGGAGGCATTGTTGCCGACGGGACCCAGGTATTCGTAGGTTCCGCCGCCCCACATGTGCTGCTGGAAGGTGGCCTGCAGGTACTCTTTGCTGGCGGAGCCGGTGTACTTCTCCTGATAGGTGTGCGTCAGGTAGCCGTTCGTTCCGTAGGTGGGTTTCTGGACCTTGTTCTCCAGGTCGGGATTCCAGTAGCGGTACTCCGTCAGCAGGGCCGAGAAACTGTCTTCGACGCTGTTCTGCATGTTGTCCCAGATGTCGCCCTTGGTCTGGTGGCGGATCTGGTAGCGGCCGATGAAGCCGAGCGTCGGATCGTCGTCCATTTCGGCCGGGTCGGCTCCGTCGCGCCATTCGAAACGCGAGAAACGCTCGTGGACGATGACGCCCGAAATCTTGCCCGAGCCGTAGGGCAGGCGCGTGCCGTCGCTGCGGTAGGCGCAGTTGGTGTTGGTCAGCATGTACATGTCGTCGCCGTTGATGTCGCGCACGAGCAGCGGGTATTTGCTGATGCGGCTTGCGCCCGTGCCGATCGCATAGCCCTCGTTGATGGGCGTGATCGCGCCTTTGCGTACGGGGAACTCGACGTCCTTCAGGGTGACGTAGGTGTAGATGTCGTCGTCGGTGAGCTGGCTCATCCACTTCTCCTTCACGGGAACGTCCGATGCCGAACCCGCAATGCGCGAAATGACCATCGCCTTGGTGACGTTGCGCAGTTCATAGCGGTCGGGGGTCTCGACCAGGTAGCCCGAGGCGCCCTGAATGAGAATCTGCACGTGGTCGTACTGTTCGAAGACGTTGTCTTCGGCCGTGGCGGTCTGGACGGCGATGCCGTATTTGCCGTCGTAGGTTTCGAGGTAGACGGTCCGGTCCGATATGCTGTAGTCGATCTTTGCGGTCGTGCTTTGCGTGTTCTCACCCGCATTGTGGTTCTTGGTGTTGCTCACCACGATGCCTTCGAGGATGACGTAGTCTTCGACCTTCTTGTTCATGGCATACGTTTGGCGGAACTCCTCGAATGTGATCTGACGTCCGAGGGTCTCCTTCGCCGTGCGCTGCAGGAGGTTGAATTCGACGGAGACGGTCTCCTCCCAGCCGTCGGTGAAGGAGAGCGACACGGTAGCCGAACGCGGGATTTCATCTGCGGCGTTCGCCTCGGTCGTGATGGCCAGACTGCGATTTTCGCTCTCGGAATCCACGATTTCGAGACTCTCGATCCAATCGGCGTTGTCGGCCTTGGCATACTCGATGTCGACAGTGATCTCCGAGAAGGGAATGTTGGTCTCGATCGGCGAGATGTTCTCGCCGCCGGCTCCGGCGACGATGACGGACGAGTTGGCGAACTCGATCTTGGCGTCCACGAGCGCCTTCTGCTTGACGTAGACCGTGTCGCGGCGCGCGTCCACGTCGGAGCAGAGCACGAAGCCCGCTTTGCGTTTGAAGCCTTCGTTGAATTCGCATTCGGCGGTGATGGCGCCCTTTCCGTCCTCCGTCTCACCGCAGGTCAGGCTGATCCAGTCGGCCTGGTTGATACGCTCGATATGGAAGGCGCTGTTGGCGTAGATGTCGATGTCGAACGTATTCGCATCGGCTTCGACGACGAACTCCTTCTTCAGCGCGCCCAGTTTGACCAGGGCCAGATCGTCGGCGTCGTCGACGCTGCAGGCCGCCGAGGCTGCGCATACGGCCGCAATGCCTAAAAATTTAAATATCGATTTACGACAGTTCATATTCTATACGTTTTATTCGTTGTTGTTTGTTCCGGCCGTGCGCGGCGGACGGTGCATCCGCCGCGCGACCGCAATTCGTTTAGTTGTAGCGTACCGTTATCGTTCCGATACGGGCCTGGCTGTTACCGGCCGCAACGGACGGCGTCAGCGTTCCCTTCTCGATGCCCAGCGCCGTCAGGTAGTTCGAAGACGTGGCTTTGGGGTCGATGTCGGTAACCTTGTCGGCCACCTGCAAGCGCAGAACCACTTTCTCCCGGCCGAAGCAGTCGGCGGGCAGTTTGCGCAGGTGCTCGGTGAAGCCCGGGGTCGAATCCTGCGACGTGGTCGACCACCACGTGATCGAACGCTTCTTGATGATCGGGCTGTCGGGAACGGCCTGGAACGTCGCTCCGCCGTCGACCGAATAGAGCAGGTTCCAGTGCGCCGGGCCGGAGAGGGTCGTGTTGCTCATCGAGCCGTGGCCCCAGACGATGCCGAAGACCATGTTCGAACCACTGATTCCCTGCGTGGAGAACGAGATGTCGAAGTATTTGCCCTTGTCGGCGTCGAAATCCCACCATTGCTGGGTGAACGTGATGCCGCCGTTTGCCACCAGACCTTTCTGTTCTTTGGTACTGCCTCCATTGCCCGAGCAGACGACGTTGTTGAAGTCCGCTGCGGCACCCTGCGTGGCGCCGTATTTATTGATCTCGCCTTCGCCGATCTCCGGTATGAGGTCGGTCTTGCGGTCGTTCCAGTTCCACTCGACGACGGTTTTCGAGAACGGTTCGTCGGTCAGCGCGATCTCCTCGGCGGTCATGGCGCGCAACTGGTAGCGGCCCAGGTCGCCGAAGCGGATCGGGGCGACGTCGTCAGCCACGACGATGCCGCGGAACGTGCCCGAACCCTGCGGTACGACGGAGTTGAAATCCAGGTCGCGGCCCGAGCTGAAACGCCGCCAGGGAGCGGCCGTATTGGTCAGCATGTAGATGGTCCGGCCCGTGTTGTCGTAGCACATCAGCGGGGCCACGTCCCAGCGCGGGGCGGTAGCCGTGCCGATCGGGTTGATGTTGTCCTTGAACGAATAGCCGTCGGTGCAGTTGGTGTAGGCGCCGTCCTTGCACATGATTTCGAGGTTGGTGACCGACACCAGCGTGAAGATGTCGTCGTCGGTGAGTTCGCCGATCGTCTTCGTCTTGACCGGAATCTTGAACTCGTCGGGCGTCGAGGTTTCGAGGATGTTGGCCGCGGTAAGTCCCGTGATGGTGTAGCACTCGGGGGAGTTCTTCTTTTCGAGCGTGGCCCCGTTCAGGGAGAGGCGCACCTTCGAGAAGCGGGCCGGCGTGTTGTCTTCGGAGGAGGCGAATTTCAGGCAGAAGCCCCACTTGCCGTCAAGGCTCTCGATATAGGCCGTCCGGTCGTTTTCGCCGCGGTCGAAGAAGAACTGTTGGGTCTGGGGACTCGAAACGACGTTCTTGCTGTCGGGGTCGCTGACGATGTAGCCTTCGATATACTGCTGGAGCGTGATCTCGCCCGGAGTCAGGGCGCGCACCGCGGCGAAATCGGCAGCGGTCGGGTAGGGCTTCTGGGTGATTTTGCACGAGGCCGAAACGGAGTTGCCGTGTTCGTCGGTGAAGTTGAGCCGGATCGTGGCGGTGCGCGGCTCCGAACCCTCGTTTTTGGCCAGCGAGAACGTCAGGCCGTCGTCGGTGATCGCGGGCTTCAGAATCCACTCGGCGCCCTCCGCGACGGGAACGTCGTACGCCACGTCGTAACCGATCTGGTCGGAGTAGGGCACGAGGTTGTTGGTCGTGGCCGGAACCGCGCAATCCTGGGCGTAACCTTCGTACGTTTCGGCATTGCTGTCCAGCTTGAGCGCCGGCAGGGCGATGCCTTGCGTGACGGTGAGCACCGATTTGGTGATCTCGCCCTTGGCGTCTTCGATGAAGAGGGTCAGATCGGCGATGCGCGCGAATCCGGAGTCGTTGTCCGTGACCTCGAACGTGATTCCCTTGTAGGTGGCCGAGACGTTGGAGATCCACGGTTCGACGGGCTGCGCCTGCGGCTCGTCGCCGCCTTCGCCTTCGCCGCCCTCTTCGCCCTCTTCGGCGCGGGTCAGGACGGTGACGGGATCGTTGGGCAGGCCGTCGTTGTCGTAATAGGTGACGCTGGCTTCCAGATCGTCGATGCAGTAGCGCAGGTTGGTGCTGATCGGCGTGAAGATCTGCGACCGGGACTTCAGCAGCGTAACCGCCGGTTTCGAGAACGAGAGCGAAGCGTCGGTGATGGCTCCGGCCTGCGAGAACATCACCGTATCGGTCAGGGAACCTTTCTCGAACACGACGCCGATCTTTCTCGAAATGCCGTAGTTGGCCGAATAGGTGAATACGATTTCGTTATTGCCGTATCCCTGGAGTTTGTTGAGGGAGGCCCACTTCACGGGACGCGTGAAGCGCGCCGTCCAGTCGCCGTTCGAGTAGACCAGCACGTGCGTCGAGCCGGCATCCTTGGTTAGGGAAAGTTCGCGCGCCGAGACCGCCAGAGGCAGGTCCAGCTCGAAATCCTCCTGGCAGCCGGTCAGGGCCGTCGTCAGGGCCGTCAGGGCGATCAGTACGCCGGCGACCGATCTTTTCTGTTTATTGAATATTGTTTTCATTCGTCTGAAAGTTTCGGATTATTACAAGCCGTAAGCCTTGTATTCGTTGTTGTCGAGGTTGTTCTTCGAGTAGGTGACCTCCGTGTCGGGAATGGGATAGTAGCGGTGGCACGGTTTGATCCGGCTGTTAGCCGTGTTGAGTTGCAGATAGGCGTAGTCGCTGTTGTCCGTTACGGCTTCGTACCAGATGCCCCAGCGGACCAGGTCGTACTTGCGCTGGAATTCGCCGAAAAGCTCGCGGGCGCGCTCGTTGCGGATCTCCTCCTCGAGGCGCGCGGGGGTGCGGAAGGTGTACTTGGACAGATTGGCGCGCGTGCGGGTCATGTCGAGGTATTCGACCGCCTTTTCGTAGTTTTCCTTGTAGAAATAGCACTCGGCCATCATCAGCAGCGCGTCGGCATAGCGGAAGACCTTGTAGTTGTTGCCGTCGTTCGAGGCCTGCATGTTCGGACACCAGAACTTCGGTCCGCACCACGGGCGGGTGTTGGTGCTGTTGAACGTCTTGTCCTCGTATCCCCATGCCATGTTGTACTTGGCGCGGATGTCCTTGCCCATTTTGGACTGGAGACCCTGGCTGAAATAGACGTTCGGACGCATCGCCGACCAGACGGTCGCCTGGTCGCCCAGTTCGGGAATCTCCACGCCGTCGTAGACCGCCGAGTTGGCCGCACGCGGGTAGGGCTGGCAGATGCAGGCCACGTTGGACGTGTAGGTAAGGGCGCCCTGGGTGTAGGTGTGCTGAATTTCCATGATCGACTCCGGGGTGTTCTTGTTCCGGAACAGGATATTCTCGGCGTAGTCGTACTGCGACAGCGGACCGTAAATCGTTTCGATCTGCTCCAGCGCGTCCAGCGCCACGTCCCACTGCTTGTTCCACATGGCCATCTTGGCGATGAGCATGTAGGCGCAGGAGGCTCCCAGACGATTGGCCTCGTTGTCGTAGGTGCGGGTTTGGGCGGCGAGGGGAGCTATCGACTGAAGGTCTTCGATGACCTTGTTGCGGGTCTCGTTGGCGTCCATGCGCGGCAGCACCTGAATCCGGCTCAAAACCTCGTTGTCCGTAACGTCGTCGAAATAGAACGGAACGTTGCCGAAGAAGCAGGTCAGCGTCCAGTAGAAGAACGCCCGCAGGGTTTTCGCTTCGCAAAGCAGCTGGTGGTACTGCTCCTCGCTGATCACCTCGTTTTTATAGGCGCGCTCGATGCCGTTGACGGCGAAGTTGCAGCGCTGTACGCCGAGGTAGCCGTTGCGCCAGACCGTCGAACCCATGCGCGGCACGGCGGGCGAGATGTCCAGGCTGGCGTCGAGCGTTCCCGACGGGCAGTAGGCGATGTCGGTGACACACTCGGTGGCGATCATGTAGGTATAGGTGTAGATCGACTTGATCGGAATGTAGCATCCGTTTACGACCGACTGGCATTCCGAAAATTTGCGGAAGAAGTCGTCGGGATTCGAGATGCCCGATGTGTCTTCGTCCAGCGTACATGCCTGGAACGAAAGCATGGCCATGGCCGCGGCCGTGTAGAATATATGTTTGAGTTTCATCGTCTTAATTCTGTTAGGTTAGTATCTCAACTGAAGGCTGAATATGATGGTGCGGGGCTTGGGATAGGCGCCCAGGTCCATACGGCGCAGCGTCGACGAGGTTCCCTCGCTGGAAACGTCGGGGTCGAATCCGTTGTACTTTTTCCACAGAAAGAGGTTTTCGCCCGATACGCTCAGGGTGAGGTCTTTCATCCACGAGCATTTTTTCTTGAGGTCGAACGTGTACGACAGCGTGACGTTCTTCAGCCGGAGGTACGAAGCGTCGTGGATCATAAAGTCGCTCGGAAGCGCGGCGTCGCTTTTCGCTCCGGCCCGCGGAATGTCGGAATTCGGGTTCCGGACGGGATGCCAGGCGTTCAGCATGTAGCGGTACTGGTTAGCGAACTGCGAACCGGCCATGTAGATTTCCGAATAGTTGTAGATCTTGCCGCCGAGCGAGTAGGCGAAGTAGACGCCCAGCTTGAAACCGTGGATGTAGAACGTGTTCTGCAAACCTCCGTACAGATAGGGGTCGGCGTTGCCCTGGTAGATCAGGTCTTCGCGCGAGAGCACGCCGTCGTGGTTGGTGTCGTAGTAGCGCGGGCCTCCGTCGGTGTTGGCCGGGCTGACGTAGGTTTTCGTCACCGCGTTTTCCTCGCGTTCCTCGGCGCTCTTCCACGTGCCGCCGTATTTGAATCCCCAGAGCGAGTTGAGCGGGTAGCCCTTGACGTAGCCGTACATCATGTAGGGGTTGTTGCCCGGCGAGTTGTAGGCCGAAATGAAGTCCTCGGAACCGATGTCGTCGACCTTCTGTTCGTTGTGCGACAGGGTGAGCGTCGTCGACCAGTGGAACTTCGGGCGGACGATGTTGTGGCTCTCGACCGACAGCTCGATACCCTTGTTCGAGGTCGAGCCGATGTTGGTCCAGCGTGACGTGTAACCGGTTTGGGCCGCAACGGCCAGCGACATCAGCAGGTCGGTCGTTTTGGATTTGTAGGCTTCGGCCGTGATGTTCAGGCGGCCTTTGAACATCGACCAGTCGATCGCCACGTTGTAGGCCGTGGTCTTCTCCCACGTGAGGTCCGGGGAGTCCAGGCGGCTGCGGTAGAACGCCACGGGCTGCGATCCGTCGAACAGATAGCCGCCCGTCGTCGAGGAGAGGGTGGCGAGCGAACGGTAGGTGCTGATCGCGTCGTTACCCGTCAGACCGGCGCTCAGGCGCAGCGACAGGTCGTCGATCCAGTTGCAGTCCTTCAGGAAATTCTCGTTCGAAATGTTCCACTTGAGGGCGGCCGACGGGAAGAACGCCCACTTGTTGTTGGCCGCGAAGTTCGAGGCTCCGTCGTAACGTCCCGTCACGGTCAGGTAATAGCGCGACTTCCAGTTGTAGTTCAGACGCGCGTAGACCGACGTTTTGGTTTTCTTCGAGTAGGAAGTGCCCGCCGAATAGGTCTCTTTGTCCTGCACGGCGTTCATGTTGTTCCACAGGATGGCGTCGTCCATGTAGCCTTTGCCGCTCAGGTTGAAATCGTGCGAGGCGAAACTGTAAGCCGAGAAACCGCCGAGAACGTCGAACGAATGGCCGTTCTTCTCGAACTTGTAGCCGGCCGTGGTCTCCCACGAGAACGAGTGCTCGTCCCACTCGGCGCGGTAGGCCTCGCCGCCTTCGTTCTCGCCTTTCAGGGGAAGGGTTCCCGGATAGTAACGGTAGGTATGCCGCTGGTAGAGATAGTAGGAGAAGGTGCTGTTGATCGTGAAGTTCTTCACCGGCTCCAGTTTCAGCGTGAAGGCGTGGTTGTTCGAGTGGCGTTCGAGGTAATAGGTGTTCAGGTCGATCAGCGCACGCTGCGTGTTGATCTTCTGCCCGTTGTAATACAGCGGGTTATACGTGTCGTTCGGCTTGAGCAGCGGTGACAGATACTGGGCGCTGCTGTACCAGGCCGTTCCGCCGATGGAGGATTTGTTCTGGTCGTTGTGACGCCAGGTGTACGAACCCGTATAGCCGACTTTCATCCATTTGAACAACTGGCGTTCGAGGTTGATACGTCCCGTGAAACGCTGCTGGCCGCTGTCCTGGATGATACCTTCGGTGTCGTTGTAGGAGAACGAAGCGTAATACGACGATTTGTCGCTGGTTCCCGACAGCGAGAGGGCGTAGTTGGAATAGAGGGCCGTGCGGGTGATCTCGTTGATCCAGTTCGTCCCTTCGCCCAGCGAGAGCGGGTCGGAATAGACCGAACCGGAGAGGGGCGTGTCCTTGCCTACGTCGGGGTGGTTGGCGTCGCTGCCGAAATAGGCGTAGTCGTTGCGGTACTGCGCGAATTCCGACGCGTTCATAATGTCGAGCTGACGGGGCAGTTGGGAGAAGCCCATGTCGGTCTTGAAGGTGATGTTGACCTTGCCCTTGGAGCCGAGGCCCCGTTTGGTGGTGATGAGGATGACGCCGTTGGCGCCGCGCGAACCGTAGATCGCCGTCGAGGAGGCGTCCTTGAGGACGGATATGCCTGCGATGTCGTCGGAGTTGATGTCGTTCAGGTCGTGGATGGCGTCCATCACGCCGTCGACGACGATCAGCGGCTCGTTCGACGCGTTGATCGAGCGCGTGCCGCGGATGCGGATGGTGGTCGTGGCGCCCGGCTCACCGGTGGTCGACATGAAGTCGGCTCCGGCGATACGTCCCTGAAGGGCGTTGTCGACCGAAAGAACCGGTACGTCCTTGATGTCGTTCATCTTGACCGTCGCGACCGAGCCGGTCAGGTCCTTTTTGGCGACCTGCCCGTAACCGATGACCACGATTTCGTCGATGTCGGTGGAGGAGTCCTTCTCCATCCTGACGGTGAAGTTCGTCCGCGAACCCACGTTCAGGGTCTCGGTCTTGTAACCCAGGTACGAAATCTGGAGGCTGTCCGAAGACTTGGCCTTGATGGTGAATTTGCCTTTGGCATCGGTGACTGCGCCCTGCGTGCCTTTGACGACCACGACCGTGGCGCCGATCAGCGGGTTGCCGTCCGGGTCGAGGACGGTTCCGCTGACAGTCTGGGCCTTTTGTTGAGCCGTTGCCGGCGCCGTGTGCGCCGCGAGCAGTATCAGTACCGCCACCAGCGACATCACTCGGACGGATGCTCTTATTGAGTGAAGAATTTTATTCATTTTAGGCTTTTTTTTGTTGAAACGACTTGTTCCTCTTTTTTACTCTTGTTCCTCCTCGTCGAAAGGCGCTCCCAGGATGATGTCCTTACCGCTGCCGTTGTTTTCGGCAAAGTAGTCCTCTTCGACCTTCTGCAGACGGCGGATGTAGAAATTGTCGAGGTAAATGCGGTTGTTGACGGCGGAGTTCTGCGTGAGGGAGCCGCAGATGATGCGGACCCGCGTGTTGGCCGTAATCGGGTTGGCTTTCGTGCCGGCGACGAAGACGAGGAAATCGTGACCCTCCCACATGTCTTCGGGGAACTCCTCGCTCGAAATGTCGTAATAGCCGGCTTCGAGGTCGATCGTGGTCTTTTCGGATTGGGCGAAATCACGGATGACGCCCCCGCCGAGCACCTCGACCGTGATCTTGTTGTCGTCCCGGGCGCCGGTCATGTAATCGGTGAAGGCCACGGCGCGGAACGAAACCATCAGCAGCGAGTCGCTGCGGAGCGTGTTGGTGTAGGGCGAAATCAGGTCGGCTCCGTGGCCCTTGTCGTCGCCCAGTTTCAGGTAGCCGTTCTTGCCGTAGCAGTGGGCGACCTCCTCCCCTTCGATCGTCGTGGACGTGAACCCGAGGTTTTTCTGGGCCGTGGTCCAGTTGTCGATCGGGGTTTCGCCGTCGGTGAAGCGCGGGTCGGTCTTGCCGTACTTCAGGGTCGCGAAATCATTGCTCACGCGGGCCGTGGAGCCTTGGTGGATGGGGATTATCCGGTTGTAGTTCAGTTCGCCGTCGGAGGCTGCCAGAATCAGCATGCCCGTGCGCCGCGTGTAGTAGCTCGACGTCGTGCTGCGCCGGTTGGCCTTCAGGGTTATCACGCGAAGCCCCGTCTGGGGATCTGTCGAAGAGTAATCCACCACCTTGGCCCACGGCGTCGCTGCGTCGTCTTCCCACGTCGCGACAAAGTCGATATTGGCGTCCACGTAGAGTTTGGCGAGACCGCCTTTCACGCCGACGATGCCGGCGTCGATAGGCTCTTTTGCGATCGGGTCCGCGTAGACCTTGATCGATTCGTTACGATCGGAGTTCGAATGCGTTTCACACGACGTGATGCCGATTGTCGCCGCGATTAATGCGGCTCCGGCCAATCCGCGTGAAAAACGGACGAAACCCTTCGTCAGGAATGTTTTTCTCATAATTGGTAAAAAGGTTAAGATTGGGTTTTATTTATTGGGGTCGGTTGATCGACGGGAGGTCTACTGTTTCAGCTCGAAGTCCGCCAGGATCGGGCGATGGTCCGACGGGTCGTAGAAGTTGGACACGTAGGGGCTTTGGGTCGCCGTGGTCCACTTGTCCATGACGGTCAGTGCGTTCACTATGCGGGCGTACATCGAGGGCGACGCATACATCTAGTCGATACGGGCGTTGCCGTAAGTCGACGATATGAAGCTTCCCGGGTAGCGCTCGGCGATGATGTCCTTGAGGTCGGTATGGTCCAGAATGTGGTTGTGGACCAGCAGCCGGGTGTCGTTCTCGGGATAGCCGTAGTACCAGTTGTCGGCGCGCGACCGCGAGTTGAAGTCGCCCATCATCAGCCAATCCTGACAGGAAGCGTACGCGGGATTGTTGACGGTCTGCGCGCAGATGTACTTGATCTCGAATTCGCGGTACTTGTCGCCCTCCTTGTTGGCGGCGCTCGCCGCCTGATCGGCCGAGCCGACTCCGAATCCATAGGCCTGCGGCCACGTGTGGAGCGTCACGATGTTTATCGTCCGGCCCTTCACGGTAACCCGCTGAATGGCGGCGCCGTGGGACACGGGCTTGCCCGCCTGGTCCGAATCGGTTATTTTCAGCAGCGTCTCGATCGGATATTTCGACGTGATGGTCTGCGGATAGTTGTCGCGCCAGCCGCCGACGGCCGTGTAGGCGTGGCCGTAACGGGCCGCCAGTGCCGCCCAGCCGTCGGGCAGGAACCGGGCGGAGGAGGCTTGCGCCGAATTCGTATTGTCCTTGTAGATGGTGGCCGATTCGCACCATACGCAGATGTCGGGATCGTATTTCTTCACCCACGCGACGAAGTTGTTGTAATTGTTCGCCTGGTCGGACCACATGCCGTTCTGGATGTTCCAGTAGAGCACGCGCAGGTTGTCGGAGCCGCGGCCCATCTCGCCGAGCGCGCGGACCTCGATATTGTCCACGTAGAAGCCGTGCACGCCGCTGCTCACGTCGTTGCCGGCCCAGTAGAGCATCGTGCCGTCGGTCGCGTTGTTTACGACGACCTCCACGTTGTGCCACTTCTTGACGGCCGCTTCGCTCGACGGGAGCGTTACGTGGCTCTTTTCGACGATGTATCTCCCCGAGGCGCTCGTGTAGCCCGAATTGTCGGCCGTCAGGGCGATGCTCTTGCCGTCGACGGAGGCCGACGCGATCATGCCGCCGTTCACCACCTGGAACAGCAGGAGATCCGTCGATCCGTACTGGTAGCAGAAATCGAACGAAACCTTCACGGAACGTATGCCGTCGATGGATTTCAGGGCTGCGGTCTGGAAAATGCCCCGCCCTGTGTTACCTGTGCCGCAAGCCAGATAGCCCTGGTATTCCTGGCAGCGGAACATATAGGTATAGTCGGCGATATTGCGGCTCGCGACGTACGAATCGGACATCAGGTGGGACGTGCCGACCGTTTTGCCGCTGATCTCGTCCCACGTGTTCGACTGGATGAACGCCGAGCCGGGGTTGTTGTAGGCGACCTTCTCGAAGGAGTTCGCATAGCCGTCGCGTCCGGTTCCCGTACCGGGGGTGACGGCTTCGGCCGTCGGGGCGTATCCCGTCGACTCCTGGCCGCCCATGATGTTGCCGCCCCAGACGAAATTGTCGAAACTCTCGTAAAACACCAGGTCGGCGTCGGGGGCGTATTTCAGCGTTACGGACGTGGCCTTCCCCGCCGTCAGCTGCGCAGTCGTCAGCGTGTGCTCCATGGCGCGGTGCTCCGAATCGGAAATGGTGATTTTCAGGCCCGACGGATAGTCGCCCGGAGCCAGCATCACGTAGAAATGTTTCGGCGTGCCGCTCTCCAGCGAGACGCATTTGCCGTTGTCGGTGCAGTTCAGCACGGCGAAACCGACACCGCCGGTGATTGAGAGGTAGCCGCGCGAGGGCAGGAAATTCGCATAGCCTGCCAGGGGGCTTTCTGCGAGGTTCTCGACCTTCACCGAGGCGATTTTGGCCGACCCGGTCAGGGCCAGGTCCAGCACGGCGAAGGCGTCGTCGAACACCAGCTTGTTGCCGTTCTCCTTGGTGTAGGAGCCGTACATGGGATACGATTGCAGCGATGCCGCCGTGGCGGCCCAGAACTGCGAGTAGGGCAGTTTCACGTCGGCATAGGCCGAAGAGCCGTACCAGCCGGAGGAGCCTGAATTGGTCAGGATGGCGTTGTAGGTCCCGGAGCTCGAAGCGCTCGCCTCGACGTAGTAGCGGCCGTTTTCATCGCTTTCGACGGCATAGGATTTTCCGTTGACCGAGACGAGCGATTTGCTCCATGCCCGTTCGCCGGTTCCCATGGCCTTGCGGACGGAATTTTCCGCCTCGCGGAGATAGAAACGGACTTTGCCGTTCACTACCTGTATGTCCTCGTATTCATCGCCGCCGCCCGGATTGTCGGGTCCGTCGGGATCGTCGACATGTTTGTCTCCGCTGCTGCACGCCATGCAGAGACACCCCGCCAGCAACAGCGCCGGCTTCAGGATGAAGTTCAGGGATTCTCGTAGATTTAGGGTCATAGTTTCGTGTTTTATGGTTGGGTGAAAAGTTGTCGGCTGCCGGTCGGACACAATGAAAAACGCGTGCATATTGCCATATACGGCAATATGCACGCGTCAATCGCGGGCGGTGACGGTTTACTTAAC
>ENA-USUK01002073-USUK01002073.1-human-gut-metagenome-genome-assembly--contig:-NODE-2073-length-14020-cov-269.621817_pt1 | contig 14020 bp, 9 predicted proteins | sample MGYA00250062_ERZ773400 | MGnify/ENA primary metagenome ERZ773400 (study PRJEB29103, sample SAMN06111961) | human gut metagenome | biome: human gut; feature: ankylosing spondylitis patient; material... | reverse complement strand
GGGGTTAGGACCGATGAAGACGGCAGTAAGATTACCGTTCGCAGTAAGGATTCGGGCGAGGAGTTTGACCTGGAGAAAATGGAGTGGACCAATGCGAAATATACGCTGAACGAGAAAACCAAGGAGATAGAGGAGACGGTGGAAGGAAAATTCATGCAGTATCCTCTGCGTCTGGCGTGGGCGATAACTATCCACAAGAGTCAGGGACTTACTTTCGAACATGCCATCATCGATGCTTCTCATTCTTTTACCCATGGTCAGACCTATGTGGCGCTGAGCCGCTGCAAGACTTTAGAGGGTATGGTGCTCAGCGAACCGCTTTCTCGCGGAGCCATTATCTGCAGTCAGACAGTGGATGCATTCACCAGCCAGCTTACTGCGCCTACTCAGGAGCAAATCAGCAGTCTGGAGCTGCAGTATATCATTTATTGCATCAGTGAACTCTTCGATTTCTATTCTATCAGAGCCAGCTATGAGCATCTGATGCGCTGCCTGGTTGAGTTCTTTAATGGTAAATATCCGCGTGTGGTAAGCGAGTATCAGAAGCTGCAGGTGGTGTTGAAGAGTCTGATAGCCGTATCGGATAAATTCCGTGTGCAGTATACGGGTATGCTTGCCCGAAATCCTGATGTAAGACAGGCTGAGCTGCAAGACCGTATTCATAAGGGAGCTATGTATTTTCTTGACAAAATCGGCATTCTGAGTGATTTAATCAGAAAGTCGAATCTTGATACAGACAATAAGGTGGCTAGGAAACAGTTTGAAGACCGCTTCTCTGTTTTCTCAGAGGATGTAAAATTAAAAGAACGGCTTTTGAAGTATGAATGTAGTGCAGAATTCACGGTAACAGATTATCTGAAAAAGAAGGCGCAGTTCTTGTTGTTGGATGCAGATGCCTCATCAGATAGCGGTTCGGGCAGAAAGTCAAGGAGACAGAAGAAACCGAATGAACCGAAGGTGCCGAAAGTCGCTTCGAAGGAGGTAAGTTATGATTTCTATATGCAGGGAATGACGGTAGATCAGATTGCTGCTAAGCGGGGTTATACCAAAGGTACCATTATTGGTCATCTTACTCCTTATGTGAAAGAAGGAAAGATTGGACTGCGGGCGCTGATTTCAAGTGCCCATGAAAAGAAAATCCGTGATTTCATGAAGGCTCATCCTGAATTGGAGCATTTTAGCGAAATAAAGGAAGCTTTGGGAGCAGGTATTGAATATTACGAAATCAAACTGGTTCATGATTTGATGGAGGGGGAATAAAGCATTCATCGCCTTGCGCCATTTTTCTCCCTTTCGGAAGGTAGCGATGGTAGCAAAGAGGGTTGGTTCATCCAACTCATTTGCGCTTAACCATTTATAAAACTTATTCCGAATATCTTCGTTTGGAATAATGGCGTAGCTGCTCACGATTCCTGCAATATTAAAGGTTTTGGAAGGAGCCTGGAAGGTGATGCTGATATTGTGTGCCTTGTCTGAAACCGAAGCAAACGGGATGTGCTTGTGGCCGAAGAGCGCCATATCCGCATGAATCTCATCGCTGATAACGAGCAGATGGTGCTCATAGCAGAAGTCGGCAAGCTGCTGCAGAAACAGCAATGAATGGGAGAGGGGGTTAACCCAACATTAACCTACAGACTCATTCGTTTAACGTAAAGATAACATTTGTATGGCAAAAACGCAGTAAAAAGAGCAAATTGTAACAGAAACATTCGTTTATCTCGAATTTTATTTGTAATTTCGCACCAAAAACAAAAATAAGGATATTTATGAATAAACTGATTCTGAAAACAACAAAAAGCGGACTGCTGGCAGCTGCCCTGATGGCTTCAATCTCTGCCAGTGCCGAAACCATAGAGGTGAAAACGCTGAAATATGCAGGCCCCTATGCCGTAGCACAGCCTTGGATGGCTGACAGTGTGAACATCAAGGGCGAAGCGTTCGACCTTAAGCAGCTGCTCGATTCGCCGCTGTCTTTCACCTTATTAAATAAGGGCAAGGAGGTGACTGCAGCCCAACTCCTTGCCGACAAGCAGGATGCGCTCCATCTGGCTTCTTTCTGCGTTTCTAACACCCAGCGCACCAAAGCAACCATCGCGGTAGAAGGATTGGAGCAATACCGCCTGTTTGTAGATGGCGAACAGGTAGCGGTGAACGGCGATAAGGCTGAAACCATCCTGACTCCTTCGCAGCATACGGTTGTCATCAAATATCTTACCCGGAAGAATGCATCTTCTGATAAGAAATCTATCAAGTTGACCGTAACCGCAGCCGATGGTGCTCCGCTTTCTGTAGGCGATGCGACAGCCAAGCGCGCCTATAACATCTATGATGTGATTTGTGCGCCCAACTATCCGAGTGTTTCTATCTCACCAAACGGAAAGTTTATCGTAGTTCGGAAAACCTGGGTAGATAGAAAAGGTAATAATCATAGCATTAGTGAATTGCGCAACTCTCAGACTAACAGAGTGATGGCTACATTTGAGGAGAGCGTGAAATGGATGCCTTCAAGCAATAAACTGTATTTCACCCAGAAGGCGAGCGACAGCAGTATTGCCGGAGAAGAAAAGCAGGATGGCACATTGCAGCTCATCACCATCAATCCGCTGACGATGGAGCGCGAAGTATTGGCTGCCAATATTCCAGACGGATGGTTCCAGTTTACTCCCGATGAGAAGACGCTTATCTACACTCTTTATACCGAGGGCAGAAAGAAAGATGCGCAGGTGTATGATGTGAAGGAGCCTGATGACCGTCAATCAGGATGGCGAAGCCGTAGCTATCTTGCCAAGTTTGATTTGGCGTCGGGTGTTCTCCAGCCGCTCACTTTCGGCTATCACAACGTCTATCTCAACGATATTTCTGCAGATTCCCGCTATCTGCTCATCGGTAAGAGCGAGGAGCGCCTTACCAAGCGTCCTACTACTCTAAATTCCTACTATCGTCTCAATCTCAATGATATGAGTGTAGAGACTTTGATAGAAAAGGGCGAATTTCTGAACAGCGCCCAGTTCTCGCCAGATGGCAAGAGCATTCTCGTCAGTGCTTCGCCGGAAGCTTTCAACGGCATTGGAAAGAATGTGGAAGAAGGACAGACGCCTAGCATGATCGACACCCAGCTCTATCTGATGACCTTGTCGGATAAGAAGGTTCGTCCGCTGACCAGGGATTTCAATCCGAACGTGCAGAGTGTGGAATGGAGCAAGGTAGATGGAAACATCTATTTTACAGCCGAAGATAAAGACTGCGTGCACCTCTTCCAGCTCAATCCGAAATCGGGCAAGTTTACGCTTCTCAAGACTCCTGAAGAGTACATCAAGAGTTTCTCGCTTGCATCTTCTGCAGCAGAAATGGCTTTCTCCGGTCAGAGTGCATCCAATGCCGACCGACTCTATAAGATGAATACGAAGGCGCTGAAATCGCAATTGGTTGACGATTTGAGTGCGCGCGAACTGAAGGATGTTGAATTGGGCGAATGCAAGGCTTGGAATTTTGTCAATTCAAGAGGCGACACCCTTTGCTGCCGTTACTATCTGCCACCTCATTTTGATGCTGCCAAGAAGTATCCGATGATAGTGAACTATTATGGCGGATGCAGTCCTACGAGCCGCATGTTCCAGAGCCGTTATCCTCATCATGTTTATGCAGCGATGGGCTATGTAGTGCTGGTTGTAAATCCTAGTGGAGCCACCGGATTCGGTCAGAAATTCTCAGCCCGCCATGTAAATACGGCAGGCGAGGGAGTGGCTGAAGACATCATCTCCAGCACCCAGGCTTTCTGCGATGAGCATGCTTTCGTAAACCGCAAGAAGATTGGCTGTATCGGCGCAAGCTACGGTGGATTCATGACTCAGTATCTTCAGACCAAGACCGACCTCTTTGCTGCTGCCATCTCGCATGCAGGCATCAGCGACCACACCAGCTATTGGGGTGAGGGCTATTGGGGCTACAGCTACAGCGAAGTTTCTATGGCGAACGAATATCCTTGGACCAACAAGCATCTCTTTGTAGATCAGAGTCCGCTCTATAATGCCGACAAGATTCATACTCCGCTGCTGTTTGTTCACGGCACGGCAGATAATAATGTGCCTGTGGGCGAGAGCATCCAGCTCTATACAGCGCTGAAACTCCTTGGTCGTCCTACGGCGATGGTTATGGTAGATGGTCAGGATCATCACATCATCGACTACGAGAAGCGACTGAAATGGCAGAACACCATCTTTGCCTGGTTTGCCAAGTGGTTGCAGGACGATGCTTCCTGGTGGACGGAAATGTACGGAGATGAAAAGATGTAGTTGAAGCATTTCGGCAGAAATGCCGGCTTCAGTCTCTATCAAATAAGAAAAGAGATTATGTTCCTGTAAGTCGGGAATATAATCTCTTTTCTTTTTTATATGTTTATTTCTTGCAGTTTAGCGTGATAAGCAGGGAAATCATGGCGAAGGCGATTCCTACGATGCAGACACCGAGCCAGTCGGCTTGCGTCCAGATGTAACCGGCACAGAAAGTGCCTAGCGAACCACCGATGAAATAGCTGGTCATGAAGATGGTGTTGGCGCGGTTGGCTGCCTGCGGAATCTCCTGCAGACAACCACTCTGATTGCTGAGCTGCTGACATTGCAGACCGATGTCAACCAGGATGATGGCTGCGATGAGTCCGGCGTAAGTGTCGCCGAAAACCAAGGCTATTGCCCATGCGATGATCTGCATTCCAGCTCCGAACAGATTGAACTTTCGAATGCCAAACCTAGGAATCAGTTTTCCCACACCACTGGCAGCAACGGCTCCCATGATTCCGCAAAGTCCGAGCATTCCTACCATATCACTTCCTGCGCTGAAAGGTGGCTGCGCCAGATGGAACGCCAGACAAGACCATATTGCCATCATACTGCCGAACCCGAAGGCTGCACGGGTGGAATAGATGCGGATAGAAGGATGGAAAAAGAAAATTTCTGCTATCGTGGTCATCAGCCCTCTGTAGGTTCCTACATAGTTGCGCTTCATTTCAGGCATCATGAGCAGCATGATTCCCATGCAAAATACCATCACGAAAGCAGCTATGATAAACATCTCCCGCCATCCCAGCCATTCGCCGATGTAACCGCTGATTACTCGTGAGGCAAGAATGCCCGTCAGCAGTCCGGAGAGTACAATGCCCATATTCCTGCTCTTGTTCTTGGGTTCTGAGAACTGTCCGGCTATCGGAATGAAGAACTGCGGAATCACGGAACAGGCGCCAATCAGCAGTGAAGCTCCCCAGAGCATCCATACGTTTTGCGCTGCAGCCATCACGATAGCCATCAATGCAGCAATGGTCATATTGACAAGGATGAGTTTCTTGCGCGAAAGCATGTCGCCCAAGGGGATGAGGAAGAATAAGCCCAGCGCATAACCTATCTGGGTAATGACGGTGATGAGGTTAGCTTTCTGCTCGGTAATATCCAGGTCGTGGCGGATGAGTTCGAGAAGCGGCTGATTGTAGTAGCAGTTGGCTACGGTGAGTCCTGCGACGATAGCCATCATCAGGAGAATGCTGCGGGGAATGCCCTGATTTTCTTTTAGCTGTATCATTTTCTGTCTGTTTGTTTCTTTGTTTTGAGTGCAAAGTTACGAAAAATTCTCGGCAATCAAAGTTTTTGGGGACGATTTCTTGGGAAAATCTTCTCTCTCATGCAGAAAATCTTCTTTCTCATGCAGAAAAAGTTTCTGTTCTTTCCCTCTCGCGCGTACCTTATTATATGTATATAGTGCTGCTCTGAAGAGGTGTTGGCGCGCACCCTTGTTACGCTAAAAACACCGAAAAGTGTTAAAATTAGGCTGTTTCCGAGCACATTAAAAACTTTAACCTTTGTTAGCATTTTGTAAGTGGTTGATTTTTAGCGATTTGTAATTTTGTTACAAAATCACCTAAAAAAAAATCGCAAAAAAAAGAACAACGTATCAAAAAAATGCTTACCTTTGCATCGTTCAAAAGAACAAATGATTGTTTTACAGATTTTAAAAAAGCAAAGAAAATGAAGAAATTAGTTTTTATGTTCGTAGCTATCGCAGCTATCTCTTTCGCATCATGTGGTAACAAAACAGCTCAGAACACAGCTTCTGCTGATTCTGACACAGCTCAGGTAGATACAACTGTTGCTGACACTGCTGCTGCTGATACAGCTGCTGCTGATTCTGCTAAGTAATTTGAAATTACTTGCGAACGAAAAAATGAGAGAAACAACCGCTGGACTTCGGTCTAGCGGCTTTTTCGTTTTATAGAGACTATGTTTCATTTTTTTTTAGGTTACCTTTTAGAATTTTAGAAAAGATAATTTATGATAGATTCAAGTGCCTTCCAAGGTAAAAAGGCAGCTTACTATACGCTAGGCTGCAAACTCAACTTCTCTGAAACTTCCACTTTTGGCAAAATGCTCGAAGACATGGGCGTCATTACTGCTAAAAAGGGGGAGAAAGCTGATATTTGTCTGATTAACACCTGCTCGGTAACAGAAGTTGCCGATCATAAATGCCGTCAGGCTATCCACCGGATGGTGAGAAACAATCCGGGTGCATTCGTTATCGTGACGGGCTGTTATGCGCAGCTCGAATCTGAGAATGTCAGCAAGATAGAGGGTGTAGACCTCGTGTTGGGTGCTAACGAGAAGGCGCACTTGATTCAATATCTCAGCGATGCATGGGCGCAGAAATTTGCCCAGGAAAACGGATTGACTGCTCAGGCCCCTCAGAACGGCGATGCGGTAACTCCTCAGAACGTCGATACGGAAAGTTCTCAGAACGTCGATGCTGCGGCTCTTCATCAGCATTATAGCGTGAAGACGAAGGAAATCAAGACCTTCCAGCCTTCTTGCTCGCGTGGCAACCGTACCCGTTATTTTCTGAAGGTACAGGACGGCTGCAATTATTATTGCACCTATTGTACCATTCCATTTGCCCGAGGCAATTCGCGCAACCCAAGCATCCAGTCGCTTGTGGCTCAATGTGAGCAGGCGGCTGCTGAAGGCGGTAAGGAAATCGTCATTACCGGTGTGAATATCGGTGATTTCGGTCAGACTACCCACGAGCGATTCATCGACCTTGTCAAGGCGATGGATCAGGTAGAAGGAATCAAGCGTTACCGCATCTCGAGTCTGGAGCCTGATCTCTGTGATGATGATCTCATAGAGTATTGTGCCCAGAGCCGTGCTTTTATGCCTCATTTCCATATTCCTCTGCAGAGCGGAAGCGATGAGGTGCTCAAGCTGATGCACCGTCGTTACGACAAGGCGCTCTTCGCCCACAAGGTGAACCTTATCAAGGAGAAAATGCCTGATGCGTTTATCGGTGTCGATGTGATGGTGGGCTGTCGCGGCGAAACTCCGGAGTGTTTTGAAGAATGCTATGAGTTCCTGAAGAGTCTGCCTGTTACCCAGCTTCACGTCTTCCCTTATTCTGAGCGTCCGGGCACGGCTGCCTTGAAGATTCCGTATGTGGTTGACGAGAAGGAGAAGAAGAAGCGCTCCAAGCGACTGTTGGAGTTGAGTGATCAGAAGACGCAGGAATTCTATGCCCAATACATCGGTACTGAGGCTGAGGTTCTCTTCGAAAAGGCGCCAAGAGGCAAGGCAATGCATGGATTCACCAAGAACTATATCCGCGTAGAACTTTCGCCGGCTCTCGCCAAGGAAGAATACGACAACCAACTTATCAAGGTTCGCCTGGGTGATTTTAATCACGATAAGACGGCGCTGAAGGGAGAGCTTCTTTAGTTGATAGTTTATAGTTGATAGTTTATAGCTCAAAGGCTGATTATCAAGTTAAAAGCTAATATTCAAGGCTAATCATAAAGTTCAAAGTTCAAAGTTCAAAGTTCAAAGCTCAAAGTTCAAAGCTCAAAGTTCAAAGTCCAATGTATTACAATGATTTTGGAACATGGATCCGGAAGCAGTTTCCTGATTTCCGTGTTCAGAAGATTTCGATAGACGCGGGATTCTCCTGTCCTAACAGAGATGGAAGGATTTCGAGTGGCGGATGTACGTATTGCGACAACCGCACCTTCAATCCGAGCTATTGCGACCGGAAAAAGTCGATTACTGAACAGCTGGAGGAGGGAAAGGCTTTCTTCAGCAGGAAGTATCCTGATATGAAATATCTGGCTTATTTCCAGGCTTATACCAATACATACGCCAGGGTGGAGCAACTGAGGCAGATGTATGAAGAGGCTCTTGAGGTGGCAGATGTGGTAGGAATCGTTATCGGAACCCGTCCGGATTGTGTGAGCGATGAATTGCTCGATTATCTGGAAGAACTGAACCGCCGAACCTTCGTGCTGGTGGAATATGGCATTGAGAGTGCCAATGATGAAACCTTGAAACGCATCAACCGTGGACATGATTTTGCCTGTTGCCGTAGTGCCGTAGAGCGTACTCATGCCAGGGGAATCCTTACGGGCGGCCACATCATCATCGGTTTGCCGGGAGAAGATGCGGAAGAAAGTCTGCGCCAGGCTCCTCTCATCTCTTCCTTGCCGCTTGATATTCTCAAGATTCATCAGATGCAGATTATCAGGGGCACCCGGCTGGCACAGGAATATGCTGAGCATCCCTTCCATGTTTACACGGTAGAGGAATATATTGATGTCATCGTGAAATACATCCGTCTGCTCAGAAAGGATTTGGTGCTGGAGCGCTTCGTCAGTCAGTCGCCCAAAGAACTGCTGATTGCTCCCAAATGGGGACTCAAGAACTATGAGTTTACCAATCTCCTGAATAACAGATTAAAGAGTTTACAATAAATATGGCAAAAGTAGCAATCGTTATATTAAACTGGAATGGACAGAAGATGCTGGCAAAGTATCTTCCGAATGTCATCGAATATTCCCGTCAGGATGCTGAAATATGGGTGGCAGACAATTCTTCTTCTGATGGTTCGATGCACCTTCTGGAGACTCAGTTTCCTCAGGTGAAGACCATCGTGCTGGAGCAGAATTTCGGCTTTGCTGAAGGCTATAACCGTGCCTTGAAGCAGATTGATGCAACGTATTATGTGCTCCTGAATAGCGATGTGGAGGTTTCGCATCATTGGCTTACACCGCTCATCGAGTTTATGGATTCGCATCAGCAGGTGGCTGCCTGCCAGCCTAAGCTGCTTGCGGAATACGATAAGGACAGTTTTGAGTATGCTGGTGCTTGCGGCGGATTCCTCGACAAATACGGCTATCCGTTCTGTCGCGGCCGCATCTTTGATACGGTAGAGCGCGATAACGGGCAGTATGATTACCAGCAGGAAATCTTGTGGGCTACGGGTGCCTGTATGATGATCCGCTCAAAGGATTATTGGACTGCCGGCGGTTTAGACGGCCGTTTCTTTGCCCATAATGAAGAGATAGATCTTTGCTGGCGCTTGCGTCTGATGGGCAGAAAAATCTATTGCATTCCTGAGAGTGAGGTTTATCATGTGGGTGGTGGAACCCTGCCGAAAAGCAATCCGATGAAGACTTATCTGAATTTTAGAAATAATTTAACCATGCTTTATAAGAACCTGAGTGATACAGAGTTGTCTTATGTAATGCGTATGCGAAGATTCTTGGATTACCTTGCTGCTTTCGAGACATTGGTTCTGAATCGCAACTGGGGTGACTTCAAGGCCATCTTCAAGGCGCGCAGGGCTTTCAAGGCATGGAAACATGAGTTTGACGAAGATCGCAGAAAGATACAGGCGGGTAGGGTGAAGGAGGAGATTCCGCAGGTTTACAATCTCTCTATCATCTGGCAATATTACGCCAAGGGCAAGAAACTCTTCTCGCAGTTGTAGACAATAATAAAACAAACTTAAAAATAAAAATCTATGAAGAAAAAACAAATGATGATGGCGCTGGTTTCGCTGATGGTTCTGGCAGCCCAGGCGCAGGCTAATTTCCAGGTGTCGGTTTCCAATCCTTCCAAGGTGGCAAGAACCGATGCTCCGGTGGTGGTAGATCTCAGCAAGTTGGGCGCTATCGGCGACATTCAGCGCGCTGTAGTAACCGTTGACGGCAAGGAGATTCCTTCACAGCTCGACGACACCAACCGCGATTGTACCAACGATGAACTCTGTTTCCTTGCCGATTTGGGCAAGAAAGAAACCAAGACCTATCAGGTGTACCTCTATCGTGAGGGTGAGCAGGCACAGTATCCGGCTCGTACCTTTGCCGAACTCTGCTTGCCAAGCAGAAACAGGAAGCTGGCTAAGAACAGGCAGGATATTTATCTGCGCAGCATCTCGTTTGATAAGAAAACCAAGGATCCTTATCACTACGTCCATTCTCATGGCATCTGCTTCGAAAGTGAACTGATTGCCATGCGTGTTTATTTCGACCATCGTCAGACCATCGATCTTTATGGCAAAATCAACAAGGGACTGGTGGTTCAGGATACGCAGTTCTATCCTTCAGAAGAGCAGATTCAGGCTGGTTCGGGCGATGATTGCCTCTGGGTAGGCAATACCTACGGACTGGGTGCGCTCCGTGGCTGGGACGGTAAAGACCAGGTGCTGTTCAACAACGTGAAATACCAGGAGCAGCGCGTCATTTCAGAAGGTCCGCTCCGTGCCATCGTCGAAGTCGTGGATAAGGGTTGGGTTCCGGCTCCGGGCTTGCAGCCTGTCAATGCCACCATCCGTTACACCATCTATGCCGGTCATCGCGATTTCGACGTAGATGTATTCTTCAACAAGGATGTTTCTGATTATCAGTTTGCTACAGGACTCATCAACGTAAAGGGTTCCAGCGAATTTTCTGATGGCAAGGGATTGCGAGGCTGTTACGGCAGCGACTGGCCAACAGGCAAGGACGATGGAAAGCACAAGCTGGAGACCGTAGGCTTGGGCATTTATGTGCCACAGTCAGCCCTGGTAAGTCAGCAGCCAGCCAATAAGGATTGCTATACTCAGGTGGTGAAACCTGCAGGCAGCCAGCTCAGTTATAAGCTTGCTTATACCAGTGCCAACGAAACCTATGGTTTCAAGGGCGAGAAGGAGTGGTATGAGTGGTTGAAAGCCTGGAAGAAGCAGATAGAAGAGCCGGTTCAGGTTTCAGTTTCTGTCATCATCCGATAAGCAGTATCTTTTATCATCCGATAAGCAGAAAAACTGCGCAAATAGCCAGCAATGAGCAAAAAAGCTTTACGTATTGCTCATTGCTGGCTATTTTGCAAACAAATTTAAGAGAAAATCCCATTTTTTTTGCGAATGCGTATGAATTTTTTAGCAAAAAAGCTTGGTAATTTAAATAATTTTTAGTATTTTTGCAGTCGTAACTCGAAGATTTGTAAATTATCGTGAAAAGGTTTTTTAATTATATAGTCATATTAGCAATTGTGCTTCTCAGTTCGGCCTGCGAGTTTAAGTTCAAGCCGAACGAGGAAGGAGAGGCTGTGCCCCTGTCGGTACAGCGTTACGACCGATTGGAAAGCAGATATCTTACTACCGGTGATTTCTCAGCCCTGCAGCAGATGAACACCGATTACCCGATAGAAACCCGTACGCTGATAGAGAAAATGCTCCAGCTTGGCACCATTACCGACGCCAATATCAGCAACCGTTTCCTCATGTTCTATCAGGATTCTACCCTGCAGGCACTTATTGCCGATGCTGAGGCAGAATTTGCCAATATGGATGACATCAACGAGCAGCTGAAATCTGCCTTCTCGCGACTGAACAGTTGGATTCCGGAGCTCCAGCAGCCTTGTTTCTATGCTCAGATTGGCGCTCTCGACCAGAGCATCGTAGTAGGAGAGCACTCAGTAGGAATTTCGCTCGATAAATACATGGGCGAAAACTATCCGCTCTACAAGAAGTTCTATACACCGCAGCAGCGCAGCACCATGTCGCGCCAGTATATTGTGCCTGATTGCCTTACCTTCTATCTGCTGAGCATCTATCCGATGGATCAGTTCGACACCCGTCCGCAGCTCGACCGCGATCTGCACATGGGCAAGATTATGTGGGCTGTAAACAAGGCGATGGGCAAGGAGATTTTCAAGACCAAGTATGTAAATACAATCAACGCTTATGTAAAGCGCAACCCTAAAGTAACAGTAAAAGAACTGCTCAAGGACGAAGATTATTCGCCTATTGAGGCATTACATAAAGATTAACACATGAAAAGATTCCCAGTTTTTATTGCAACTGTCATGATGGTTTCAGCAATGCAAGCTGCAGATAAACTCGACCTGAAGGCCATTACCTCCGGCGAGTTTGCTGCCTCTTATGTTACCGGTATTAACCCTATTGATGGCACCGATTTGTACGCTTCTATCAGCAATGATGGCAAGCAGGTTATCAGTTATTCGTTCAAGACGGGCAAGCAGATGAGCATCCTCTTCGATGTGAACGCCGTCAAGGCTCCCTTCGAACAGATAGAGGGTTATGTAATCAGTCCTGATGGTAAGAAATTGCTTATCATGACCCATCGCGAGGCTATCTACCGCCGCTCGTTCAAGGCAGAGTATTTCATATATGATATTGCCAAGAAGAGTTTGAAGAAACTTTCCCAGGGCGTTAACCAGCAGGTGGCTACCTGGTCGCCTGATTCACGCCACATCGCCTTTGTAAAGGATAACAATCTCTTTGTTACCGATGGAGATAAGGAAACCCAGATTACCCGCGACGGTAAGTTCAACGAGGTAATCAATGGTATTCCTGATTGGGTTTACGAAGAGGAGTTCAGCTTCAACCGCGCCTTTGCATGGAATGCGGATGGAACTGCCATCGGATGGATACGCTTCGACGAATCGCACGTAAAGACTTATTCTCTGCAGATGTTCGAAGGTTCTCATCCTACCCATAGCGAGTATCACGACTATCCGGGAGAGTATTCCTATAAATATCCTAAGGCAGGACAGGACAACTCTAAGGTGAGCCTCTGGAGCTATGATATGAAGAACGGCAAGACCGTGGCGCTCGATGTGCCTGTAGATTCCGACGGCTATTATCCACGCATCAAGACATCGCCAGACGCCAACAGTCTGATTGTCTATACGATGAACCGCCATCAGGACGACATGCGCCTCTATGCAGTCAATCCTTTCACCGGCAAGAGCAGGATGCTCATCAAGGAGAGTGTGCCTAAGTTTGTAAAGGAAGAGGTGATTGAAAACAGTATCGTGGGCAAGAAGAACATCCTGCTGCCTAGTGACCGCGACGGCTTCATGCATCTCTATCTCTATGATATGAACGGCAAGCTCCTGCGCCAGGTAGAGAAGGGCAACTATGATGTTACCTCTATCTACGGAATGGATGAGAAGACGGGCGATGTTTATTTCCAGGCTGCCAAGCTCAATGCGCACGACCGCCAGGTTTACGTGGCTCATAAGAACGGAAAGGTGGAGCGCCTTACCGATGCGGCTGGTTCCAACTCGGCTAACTTCTCGGGCGATTACCGCTATTTCGTCAATACCTGGAGCAGCTACAGCCATCCTTATGTCTTCACCGTACGCAGCAACAAGGGCAAGCTTATCAAGACATTGGAAGACAACAAGCAGCTGCTCGAAAAGACCCGGAAGTATAATTGGGGTAAGCGCGAGACTTTCTCTTTCACCACTTCCGAAGGTGTGAAACTGGACGGCTGGATGGTGAAGCCTGTAGATTTCGACGCCAGCAAGAAGTATCCTGTCATCCTCTTCCAGTATTCAGGTCCGGGCAACCAGCAGGTGCTCGATTCATGGAGCACGGGCAGTATGGGCAATGGCGGTGCTTTCGATTATTATCTTGCACAGGAAGGATTCATCATTGCCTGCGTAGATGGTCGTGGAACAGGCGGTAGAGGAGCTGAGTTTGAGAAGTCTACCTATCTCCGTCTGGGCGATTTAGAGTCGAAAGATCAGGTTGAGACAGCTCTCTACATGGGTTCTCTGCCTTATGTAGACAAGGATAATATCGGCATTTGGGGCTGGAGCTATGGTGGTTTCAATACGCTGATGAGTATGAGCGAGGGCCGTCCTGTGTTCAAGGCAGGTGTGGCTGTGGCTCCTCCTACCTGCTACCGCTTCTATGATTCGGTTTATAC
>ENA-USUK01002048-USUK01002048.1-human-gut-metagenome-genome-assembly--contig:-NODE-2048-length-14125-cov-19.478502_pt1 | contig 14125 bp, 11 predicted proteins | sample MGYA00250062_ERZ773400 | MGnify/ENA primary metagenome ERZ773400 (study PRJEB29103, sample SAMN06111961) | human gut metagenome | biome: human gut; feature: ankylosing spondylitis patient; material... | reverse complement strand
TACGATTATCTGGTAACGACAAGCCTTTGGTCGGGGCAGGGTGTCTGTTATTATGATTATAATGTACTGTCTCCCGTGGACTATTCCTTTGACAGATATCATAACGAGCTGAAAGGCGCAGAGCATTACGATCCGCAGTTTTTCACAGGGCTGGAAAGCTGGCTGAAGGAGGATTCCCTCCTGCTTGTGGCAACAGATATTGATATGCCGCAGGGGCAGGAGGTCATTCTGACGACCGACGAAGAGACACATTATGCAGAAGAATATCTGAAGGTAAAAAAGGAAAGATTGCAGTCTGTGGAAGATATTGATTAAACCAATTATCTATGCCGGATAATTTTCATTATCTGTATCAGCACTGTCGGCATGAAAGCGAGCCCTACGATCTGACCGAGTGCTGTCATAGGCAGATCGGCTACGCTGAATACACTGTGCAGTCCCGGGATGAAGATTACCAGTGCCAGTAAAGAGACTCCCGCAGTGAAAGCATAGAGGCTATATCGGTTCGAGGTCAGTCCCAGCCGGAAGATGGATTCGCTGCCACGGCAGTTAAAACCATGGAACAATCTGGCCAGTGTCAGTGTGGCAAAAGCCATAGTGGAGGCCATAGCCGAACTGACGGTCAGTCCGATGTGATAAGCTGTCATGGAGGCTGCTGCGATCAGCAGACCCTGTGTTATCATCGTAATCATAAAGCTTCTGGTGAGGATTCCTTCGCGTGGATTCCTGGGCTTTTCCTTCAGAAGGTCGTCATCTGCCGGTTCCATGCCGATTGCCAGGGCCGGAAGAGAATCGGTCAGCAGGTTGATGAACAGCAGATGTACGGGTGTAAAAGGTACAGGAAGTCCCATCAGGGATGTGTATAATACGGCTAAGATACCGGCGGTATTACCGGACAGCAGGAACAAAATGGCATTTTTGATATTTCTGTATACATTACGCCCGTTTGCCACTGCCTTGATGATCGTTGCGAAATTATCATCCGACAGAATCATGTCCGCAGCATCCTTGGATACCTCTGTTCCGGTAATTCCCATAGCGACACCGATGTCCGCCTTTTTCAATGCAGGAGCATCATTCACACCGTCACCCGTCATGGAGACAATATTACCTCTGCGCTGCCATGCCTCTACAATCCGGATTTTGTTCTCGGGAGATACTCTGGCATAGACGGAGATTTGTGCGATCTGTTCCTCCAGTTCGCTGTCGCTCAAGGCATCCAGCTCTGCACCTGTCAGTGCAAGGTCTCCTTCTTCGTATATTCCGATCCGGCGGGCGATCGCCACTGCGGTTACCTTGTGATCACCGGTGATCATGACCGGACGGATGCCGGCTCTCTTGGAAGCTGCAACGGCAGCCGCAGATTCCTCTCTGGGAGGATCTACCATAGAGATCAGGCCCAGGAAGGTATAGCCATACTCCGCATGGATGTCGAGATTTTCCTCCGATTCCTTGTAAGCAAAAGACAATACACGCAGGCCATTTTCTGAAAAAAGCTGATTCTGCATACGGATCTTGTCTTTTTCAGCTTCCGTCATAGGACGGATACCGTCGCTGCAGCGCACATAGTCACAGCGGTCTAAGAGAACATCCACAGCACCTTTGGTGAGGATCGTGGGTACACCATGCAGCATATATTTCGTACTCATCAGCTTTCTGTCGGAATCAAAAGGCACTTCCTCAAGGCGTTGCATGTTTTGCCTGAGGATATCTTCATGCATATTTGCTTCTTTCAAAATAGAAGATGTATCCGCTTCAATCCTTCGGAACATTTCTAAAAGCGCGTATTCTGTAGGGTCACCGATGCCTTTGTCATCGACGATGCTCGAATCATTGTTGAGGACAGCGTCGTAGAGCAGATAGCGATGTGTCTGATTCAAAAGGTCAAGCTGGTCCGGCTCGTATAACCGGTCTTCTATATAAATCTGCTGCACTGTCATCTTATTCTGTGTCAGTGTTCCGGTCTTATCAGAGCAGATAACAGAGACACAGCCCAGACTTTCCACAGCCTTAAGATTCTTGATGATTGCATTTTCCTTTGCCATTTTCTGTGTACCAAAGGCTTGCACTATGGTCACAATGGAGCTCAGTGCCTCAGGGATCGCAGCAACAGCCAGTGCCACTGCAAACATCATGGAGTCCAACAGCGTCATCCGGCGATAGATACACAGGCAGAATACGACAGCACATATGATCATGATCAGTATGGCAAGTCTGCTGCTGAACTTGTCCAGGCTCTCCTGCAGCGGTGTCTTGCGCTCTTTGGCTGCATTCATCAGCCCTGCAATCTTACCCAGCTCCGTCTCCATGCCGGTAGCAGTCACTAGCATCTCGGCGCGTCCGTAGGTGACCAGACTTCCGGAATAGACCATATTTGCCCGGTCAGCAAGTGCCACATCACCTTCTATAATGGCAGCTGTTTTCTCTACATTGGCAGACTCGCCTGTCAGAGAGCTTTCGTTGACCTGCAGCGAATAGCTGTGCAGGATACGGCCATCGGCCACGATCATGTCACCCGCTTCCAATACGACAATGTCTCCCGGCACGATATCCTTCGATGGAAATTCCCGTTTCACACCGTCTCTAATGACTTTTGCACCGGGCGAAGATAACTGCCTGAGACTGTCCAGAGAACGCTGAGCCTTTACATGCTGCAGGGTACCCAGGATGGCATTGATCATCAGTACCAGCAGGATTACAATGGTACTCTCCGTATTGCCGGAAAACATGGAGATCGCTGCCGCAATGATCAGGATTACTACCAGCAGATCAGCAAACTGACTGATAAATACTTCCGGTATACTTTTGCGCCTGCTCTCCTGCAGGATATTTGCCCCCTTTTCCAGGCGAAGCTCCTCCGCGCGGGCGGTAGTAAGCCCCTGTTCTGTCACCTGATATTTTTCCATGAGTTCTTTTACAGAAATATTCCAGATGTTTTTTTGTGTCATATACAAATCCTCCTTCTTAAAATAATGTACCCGGATCCTTTGTTTATCACGCAAAAAAAGACTTTTACTGCACGATAAACATACAATAAAAGTCTCGTTCCATTTCTGTAGAAGTGTACTGCCCGGTTAGCGACTGCCTGTGGCTTCACTAACGTGATGACGACCAACACAACACCGGTTACCCGATGTGAACTACTCCCTAATATTTGTAATATCCTAGCATATGCGAAAAGTATTGTCAAATATTTCTATTGGTTTCTATACAGGTGAATCTGTTAATGCGTTTTTATGATATAGACAGTGGCCAGATCATGATAAATAACCAGAACATAAAAGAAATAGCCCGCTCAGATCTGCGAAAAAATGTAGCGATTGTTTTACAGGATACGATTTTGTTTTCAGATACGATTCGCAATAATTTAATCTATGGTAATGAAAATGCAACCAAAAAACAGCTTGATACTGCTGCAGAGATGAGCCATTGTGCGGAAATGCTCCGACATTTACCGGATGGGTATGATACAATGTTGACCGGAGCGGGAGTCGGGATTAGTCAGGGACAGAAACAGCTTCTGGCGATTGCAAGGGCATTTGTGGCAGATCCCAAAATACTGATTCTTGATGAAGCTACCTCTAATATTGATACCAGGACGGAAAAAGCAATTCAGACCGCTATGCAGAAGGTGATGCAGGGAAGGACAAGTAGTATAATCGCACATCGCCTGTCTACCATCCAGGATGCAGACCGGATTGTTGTTATGGATCATAGAGAACTTGTAGAAAGCGGTACACATGAAGTTTTATTGGCGCAAAAGGGAAAATATTACGAGCTTTATATGACGCAGTATGCCGGGTTTTCAACATAAGGGATTTTGAATTATCGGATGTGGCAAAAGCACACATTTATCGGAATGGAATAAGTGTGGGCTTTTTGTTGCAATTCGAATGAGAGTGTGCTATATTGCAGTTAGTTTAGACTAACAACCGATATTTGTAATAGGGAGGGTTACCAATGAGTTTATTGCTATTAAGAATTATGCTTGGTATGGGAATTATAGGTCATGCGCTGAATATGTACTGCGACCGGATCTTATGTATTTTCCCGAACGGAACGATCAATTTCAGTAATATCAAGGAGATTACGGAAGGAGATGCTGCAGCGAAGCTGATGGAAAGTACCTCGGAGAAGATTCCCATGAGATCTGCGGTATGGGGAGCATTTGCGATAGTACTGGAATTTTTCGGATACAGTGCGCTTGGTATTTATACGTATGGATATTCCCCAATATATGGTTCTGTTATGCTTGCTGCGACGGCTTTTTTCTGTATCACAGCGGCAGCATATCATGTGAAGACAGCGTTGGCCGAGTATGCCTTCCTGAATCTCGGCCGGAATGCAGACGGAAAAAAGATGATGCTGGATCTGTTAAATACCGCGCCGGTTTTACGAGTGTGCGCGTTGGGTTTAGTGGTAGTCCTCGCGGTATACGTCATTGTTGTCGTCACCGGCGTGATCGGGTTCCCCATCTGGGCACTGATTTTTACGATCCTTCCCATTGTCATTGTGATGTTCCCGTTTCGGATCATAGGAACGCTTCACATTGCAGCTATGGTGTCCATGTTGGGCTGGATGCTGTTGCTGTAGCGAGACATAAAAGAATAGAGTATAATATAGGGCGTCGATACAAAAAGAGTATCGGCGCCCTGCCTATATATGGGGAGTTCAAACATATTGGGAAGTAAAGGCACTATACGATAGACATAAACCATTCTACCGTCTTGGGATCGTAGTGGGAGAAGAACAGGCTCTGTCCCTCGTCCAGTGCTTCGATGGCAGCCATATCTTCGGCATTCAGGGTAAAATCAAAGAGGTCGAAGTTCTGCTGCATACGATCCTTGTGTACGGACTTCGGAATTACGACGACATTGCTCTGCATCAGGAAGCGAAGGGCAACCTGGGCTGCGGTCTTGCCGTATTTCTCACCGATCTTGGTTAACACCGGATTGGTGAACATATCTTTTCTGCCTTCTGCAAAAGGTCCCCAGGACTCGATCTGGCAGCCGTATTTCTGCAAGTATTCCTTAGCTACCTTCTGTTGCTGGAAGACATGGGTCTCAATCTGGTTCACAGCAGGCTTTACCTTTGCAAAATGTTGGATATCCAGATAACGGTCGGGACCGAAGTTGGAGACACCGATGGCACGGATCTTACCTGCTTCGTAGAACTCTTCCATAGCGCGGTAGGTTCCGTAGTAGTCACCGAAAGGCTGATGGATCAGCAGCAGATCCAGATAGTCGGTGCGCAGTTTTTTCAGAGATTCTTTGATGGAAGCCTTGGTTGCTTCATAGCCTGCATTGGAGATCCATACTTTGGTGGTAAGGAAGAACTCTTCTCTGGGAAGTCCGCATTCTGCCAGAGCGGCGCCGACACCTTCCTCATTTCCGTAAGCTTGTGCGGTATCGATGCTGCGATAGCCTACTTCGATTGCATCCAATACACATTTTTTGGTATCTTGGGGAGGAGTCTGATAGACACCGTATCCGAGTTTGGGCATTTTTATTCCGTTATTTAAAGTTACATATTCCATTGTCGTTACCTCCGTTCATGAAATGTGAATTCTTTTTACAGGTTTTACTTTACTTTGTTTTTGCACGGAAGTACACTATTGATATTGAAATATACTTTTCAGAAAATGAAATGTGATAGGAGCTTTTGAAAAGTATTATAATGATAGAGGGTAGAACAAATGTTGAATTTAGAGGAATTAGAGCAATTTGTAGCCTTCGCGGAGTGTGGGACATTGTCGAAGGTGGCGGAAGAATTCCATATTTCCACGCCTTCCATCACCCGTTCCATGCAGAACGTGGAGGAGAGCTTCGGAGTACCGCTGTTTACGCGAAGTAAGAATCGGATCGCATTAAATGAAACGGGAGAGGTAGCGGTGACCTGCGCAAGAAGGTTGCTGCAGGAAGCCGATCAGGCTTTGTCTCAGGTACGTGCCTATGATGAACGGCGCAAGACGATCGTGGTGAAATCCTGTGCTCCCGCACCGTTGTGGGAACTGATGAAGAAGTTGGGAGGCAGTCATCCCGGCATGACGGTATCTTCCGAGATCTGTCAGAATGCAGAAGTGCAAAATTATCTCGAGCAGGGAAAATGCGATATGGCGATATTACCGTTTCCGGTGTCCCTGCCCGGGTGGAAGTCAGAGAAATTCATGACGGAGAAGCTGTTTGTCTGTGTGCCCCGGGAGCATGAACTGGCGGAACATACCGGACTTTATTGGAATGACCTCAACGGATTTAACTTTCTGTTAAAGTCGGAGCTGGGCTTCTGGGACAGCTTATGTCGGGAAAACATGCCGGTATCGAAATTCCTGGTGCAGACGGAGGAAGAAGTATTTGATGAACTGGTGAAAGCGTCTTCCCTGCCTTGCTTTACGACGGATTATTTTAAGGAGCAAAGTGACGTCTATGCCGGTCGGGTGAATATTCCTATCATGGATGAAGACGCAAATGTAACATTTTATCTGATTACAAAAAAATAGTGATGTGGGAGGAATAACATGGAATTACAAAAAGGAAGACCTGCCGATACCACCGGCAGACTGGACAAAGAAATCCGCACTTATGACCTGCTGGATGGCTTAGGCGTGGAATATGACCGCGTGGATCACGCCCCGGCGATGACCATGGAGGACTGTAAGGAAGTGGATGAGATCCTGGAATCCATGGTCTGCAAGAATCTGTTCCTGTGCAACCGCCAGGAGACTGCATTTTATCTGCTGATGATCCCGGATACCAAAGTGTTCCATACCAAGGACCTGTCGGCACAGATCGGCTCAGCAAGGCTTTCTTTTGCCAAGCCGGAATACATGGAGAAATTCCTGGATATCACACCGGGATCCGTCAGTGTGATGGGACTAATGAACGATACGGAGCACCGGGTAAAGCTGTTGATTGATGAGGATGTGCTTTCCAGTGAATATGTAGGCTGCCACCCCTGCATCAATACGTCCAGTATCCGTTTCCGGACATCTGACCTGGTGGAAAAGATCCTTCCGGCCATGGAGCATGATTTTATCAAGGTGAAACTATAGAATCAAAATGCAGCTGGTATAGTCTATAAACAGTATGATTTCAGAAAACTTAATTGATAATTAAGGAAAAAACGAGTAAGATAGTAAGCAAGATAATAAGCAAGTCGGAGGAATACTGATGGGAAAATATGAACCGCCGTATACTATCTCAAACAAAATGTTGGAACTGGTATCTTCTATTTCTGAAAAAGTAGGAAAAATAAACAGTCACAAAGAATTAGAATCGAAACCTCATTTGAGAAGAAATAATCGAATTAAATCCATCCATTCTTCATTAAAGATTGAAGCAAATTCATTATCATTGTCAGAAGTAAGGGATGTAATCAATGGTCATCTTGTATTGGGGGATCAAAAAGAAATTCAAGAAGTTAAAAATGCATATGCTGCCTATGAAAAGATTTCAGAAACAGATCCGACAAGTATTTCAGCTTTAAAAAGAATGCATGGGATAATGACTTATAGAACGGTACAAGAGTCAGGGGTATTCAGAAAAGGTGAAGAAGGAGTATTCTCAGGTGACAAATGCATTTTTGTTGCCCCGCCTCCTAATATGGTAAACAAATTGATGAAAGATCTGTTTTCATGGTTGAAAAGCAGTGAAAAAAATGTGCATCCGCTTATCAGGTCGGCAGTATTTCATTATGAGTTTGTGTTTATCCATCCTTTTGCAGATGGTAATGGCAGAATGGCCAGACTATGGCATACTATAATTTTATATCAGTGGAGAAAAGTTTTTGAATATATTCCGTTGGAAAGTCAGATTGAAAAATTTCAAGCTGAATATTATGACGTAATTGCTAAATGTCATGTGAATGGAAACTCAAATGTTTTTATAGAATTTATGCTAGATATGATAGATCAAATATTGGATGAAGTTATTGTACAAGTAAGTAGAGCAAATGCAGAGACATCTGAATATGTAAAGCGTATGTTGGATGTGATGGAATATGATATACCTTATACATCCAATGCCATTATGGATACGTTAAAGTTAAAATCGAAAGAAACTTTTCGAAAAAATTATTTGAATCCTGCCATGGAACTGGGGTTGGTGAGAATGACATTGCCAGATAAGCCCAATAGTAGAAACCAAAGATATGTAAAGCAGTAAACAAAAGCAGAATAAGATTAGATATTGACCTAAAGCCAACTTTAGGTATTATAATAACGCCATTAGCAGATAATCAGGAGGTGTAACTGTTATGGCGAAGATCGTACAGACAGCAGGCAGAAACGCTCTGGGAGAATTTGCTCTCGAGTTCGCGCATTTTATGCAGGATGGCCCAAGGGATGGGCAGTATTCAACCTGGCAAAAGAAGTGTGGAGTGTAGATGAGGGCGAGTTTCATTACACTTAACAAAACCTGGTTCAGAATTTGGAAAGTATATGATAAAATGATATCAATAAGTTTGTAAGACAAGAGAACCGGAGGATAAACTTTATGGATGAAATGGTTAAGAAACGTAACGAGCGTCTGGCACAGACCGTGATCAAGGGCTTACAGTCCCGTAACATGTCCGGCTATTATGCAGCAGATAAAGAAGAAGCTTTGAAAAAAGCTTTGGAGCTGATCCCGGAGGGAAGCACCATCGCCATGGGCGGATGCATGAGTGCCGGAGAGATCGGACTGATCTCCGCTCTGGAAGCAGGCAATTACCACTATATCGACCGTTCTAAGATGGATGCCAGAGCAGGACTGATGGCAGCATACGATGCGGATATCTTCCTCTCCAGTGCCAATGCCATCACCAGCGACGGTGTCATGGTCAATATCGACGGCAATTCCAACCGTGTCTCCTGCATAGCCCAGGGACCGAGGAAAGTAATCTTCATCGTCGGCATGAACAAGGTCTGCGCAGACTTAGACAGCGCCATGAAGCGTGCGAGAAACGTGGCTGCACCTATCAACGCCCAGAGATTCGACATCAAGACTCCCTGCAAAGAAACCGGAAAATGCTTCGACTGCAAGTCTCCGGATACCATCTGCTGTCAGTTCCTGATCACGAGATATTCCAGACATACGGACCGGATCCATGTGATCCTTGTAAACGACACCATCGGTTATTAGACAACAAAGGGGAAAAGACAATGACATCCGCACTTATGATCTGCTGGACAGTGAATATTTCGGGTGCCACCCCTGCATCAATACCTCCAGCCTTCGTATGCGGACGGCGGATCTGATCGAAAAGGTGCTTCCCGCCATGGAACATGATTTTGTAAAAGTAAAGCTGTAAAAAGCATCTGTGAACTTACGAAATAAAAGTGAGGAGCTTCTATGATACTGGAAATTCTGACATATACACATAATATTACGACTATGCTGTTCGGCATCTTCCTGTCGGCTTTTTTCCTGGGGGTAAAGAAGGACAAAAAGAATGTAGGGAAACTGTTGCTATTGGCAGTGATTTCCGGGGGCTTATATATGGTCTGCGCGTCTGTGCTGGGTCCGGAGATGGTGGATCAGATATACCCGTTGATCGTTCATGTGCCGCTATTGCTGATGCTGGTGCTCTACTATAAATTCAGACCGCTGTCGTCCCTGATCTCCATATTTACGGCATATCTATGCTGTCAGTGCAGTAACTGGATGGGACTGCTCGCACTGTCTGTGACAGGAGAAGAGTGGTGCTATTATGCCTGTCGTATCGTGGTGACGCTGGTGGTATTCTGGGTATTGTACCACTATGTCTGTCAGACGACGACAATGCTGTTCGCGAAGACGGACCGGGAGCTGCTGATCATCGGAAGTCTGCCTCTGGTGTATTATATTTTTGACTATGCCACGACGAAGTTTTCCAAGCTGCTATATACCGGAAACAGAGCGGTACCGGAGTTCCTCGGATTTGCTATCTGTCTGTCGTATCTGTTCTTTTTGCTGATATATTTCAGGGAATACGAAATGAAAAGCAAGGCAGAGCAGTATAATGAGCTGATCCGTATGCAGATGAATTCTTTTCAGGCGGAAATGGACAATACAAGGAAAAACGAGAAAAAGATGTCGATCCTGCGGCATGATACCAGACATCATATGTCCGTCCTGCGGACACTGATCCAGCAGGGAGATTGTGAAAAAGCCCTGAAATATCTCAATGAGGTCAGCCAGACTTATGATGATACCATTATCAGGGCATATTGTAAGAATGAAATGGTGAATTCGGTGCTATCTACATATAATACCCGATTTGAGGAGCAGAAGATTCCCTGGGATACACAGGTCACGATCGGAGAAAAGCTTCCCTGTTCGGAAATGATGTTCTGTGCGATCCTGTCCAATGTACTGGAAAATGCCATGCATGCAGTACAGGAACTGCCGGAGAGCAGACGAAGGATTGAACTGTCTCTGTCGGAGAAGGCAGGGCATCTGCTGCTCATGGTGAAAAATCCGGTGCAGACAATGCCGGTATTCACGGATGGAATCCCGGTCACAGAGCGGTCCGGACATGGACTGGGGGTCCGGAGTATCATATATTATGTGGAAAAACTCAACGGACAGTATCAGTTCCGGATGGAAGACGGGGAATTTGTAGTCCGGCTGATCTTCTGAGCACACTGGAGACTTTCTCCAGTGTCTTTTTATATTGAGAAAAGTTGTTCCTTTCGGTATAATGATGTCAACAATAACAGGTTGTCTGCAGGAAGGAGTCATTGAACGAATGAAATATACACTGGATTATCAGAAATATGCGGAGCTGGCAAGACGCGTGGCGGCAGAAGGAAGTGTGCTGCTGCGGAATGAAGAGGATACCTTACCGTTACGCAGGGGACAGAGAGTATCTGTATTCGGAAGAACACAGTTTGAGCATTACAAGAGCGGCACAGGCTCCGGCGGCATGGTCAATGCTCCTTATGTCACGAATATCATTGACAGCCTGAAGGAAAATGGAATCATACAGGTAAATGAAGCACTGGAGCAGGTGTACCGTGAGTGGCTGAAGGAGCATCCCTTTGATGTGGGAGAAGGCTGGGCCATGGAACCCTGGAATCAGGAGGAGATGCCCGTAGATGAAGAACTGGCAGTGCAGGCAGCAGGACAGTCGGATGCAGCGATCGTGGTCATCGGGCGTACTGCCGGGGAAGATAAGGATAACAGTGCGGCGGAGGGAAGCTATCTGCTGACAGCTTTGGAGGAGGAGCTCCTTCGTAATGTATGTCATGCTTTTGAGCATACGATCGTGGTACTGAATGTCGGTAATATTATAGATATGAAATGGGTAGACCGGTATCAGCCGCAGGCAGTACTCTATATCTGGCAGGGTGGTCAGGAGGGCGGCAGGGCCTGTGCGGATGTCCTGACCGGCAAAGTAAATCCCGGTGGTAAATTAAGTGACACGATTGCAGAAGATATTGAAGATTATCCTTCCACGGAAAATTTCGGAGATCCGGTGGAGAATTTCTATACCGAAGATATTTATGTGGGATATCGTTATTTTGAGACCTTTGCGAAAGATAAGGTGAAGTATCCTTTCGGATTTGGATTATCTTATACGAAGTTTCAGACAGAGCTCCTGGGATTCTCAGTACAGGACATGGCAGTCACGGCAGTTGCAAAAGTAACCAATGTCGGGGGAGTATCCGGCAGGGAGACTGTACAGCTGTATCTGGAAGCACCTCAGGGAAAATTAGGAAAGCCTCTGCGTCAGCTGGCTGCATTTGCGAAGACAGAAGAACTGAAGCCGGGTGAGACAGAAGAACTACTGCTGAAAACAGAGCTGACGGAGTATGCTTCCTATGATGACAGTGGTGTCACCGGACATAAATCCTGCTATGTACTGGAAGAGGGAGACTATATTTTCTATGCAGGAACCGATGTGCGAAGCGCAGCAGAGGCTGGCAAGGCGACCCTGACAGAGCTTCGGGTAGTGCGGATGGTAACGGAAGCAATGGCACCGGTACAGGAGTTTAAGCGTCTGAAACCTTTCTTTTTCGAGGAAAAGGATCATGCCATTGCAAACTGGGAAGATGTACCTTTACGAACGATAGACCTAGCGGAGCGCATTCGGACAGAGAGACCGACACAGAGTAAATATGAGGGGGATCATGGCTGGAAACTGTCGGATGTGCAGGATGGAAAAATTACGTTAGAACAGTTTCTGACACAACTGTCGGATGAAGACCTGATCTGTATGACCCGCGGAGAGGGCATGTGTTCCCCGAAAGTGACTCCGGGCACGGCAGCAGCCTTCGGTGGAGTGACAGAAGGTCTGAAGAGATTTGGGATCCCCATAGCCTGCTGCTCGGACGGACCCTCCGGTATCCGTATGGACTGCGGCACCATGGCATATGCTCTGCCTAACGGCACATTGCTTGCCTGCACCTTTGATCCGGAGCTAGTGGAGGAGCTGTATGAAATGGAGGGCATGGAGCTTCGGAAGAACAGGATCGATACCCTCTTAGGACCCGGCATCAATATCCACAGGAATCCATTGAACGGTCGTAACTTTGAGTATTTTTCGGAAGACCCGTATCTCACCGGTATCATGGCAGCTGCACAGCTGACCGGTATGGGAAAATACGGTGTCACCGGCACCATCAAGCATTTTGCCTGCAACAATCAGGAATTCAAACGGCATGATGCCAACAGCATCGTATCCGAGAGAGCACTGAGAGAGATCTATCTGAGGGGCTTTGAGATCGCGGTGAAACAGGGTGGCGCTTACAGCATCATGTCTACTTACGGACCGGTAAACGGACTGTGGACAGCTGGCAACTATGATCTCCTGACGACCATTCTCCGTAAGGAATGGGGATATCAGGGCATTGTGATGACTGACTGGTGGGCGAAGATGAACGAGGAGGGTGAGCCCGGCTCCGGCAGACAGACGATTCCCATGGTGCGGGCACAGAACGATATCTATATGGTCGTAGCGGATGCGGCATCCAATTCTGCGGGGGACAATACCGCGGAAGGCTTGGCAGACAGCAGACTCACCAGAGCACAGCTTACGCGGAATGCGGCAAATATCTGTGGCTTCCTGTTACGTTCCGTTGCTATGGAACGGCTTCTGGACAGAGAGGAAGAGGAATGCACGGAGCTTCACAATCCGGTAAGCACCGAGGGCGCAGGAGACAGCGGACAGGTGCTGGCGCGTCTGGAGCTGCCGGAGCCGAAGCTTTTAGAGGACATAGAGCTTCCGCTGGAGAAGCTGTCCACGAAGAAGGGCACAAGTGCGGTATACCAGTTGCGTTTTCCTAAGATCGGAAGATATGAGCTGGTATTTCGGATGAGTTCTGCGTTAGGAGAACTGGCGCAGCTGCCGATCTCCGTGTTCCTGAACAATACATTACAACAGACCGTGACCCTTAACGGTACAGAAGGTCAGACCTTGGAACGTGTTGTAACATTGCCCATTCGTCAGGACGGCGAGAAATACATGAAATTATATTTCGGAGAGAGTGGTATCGATATGCACCGGATGTTCTTGCGTTATGCGGGACAAAATGATATTGAAAGCTTCCGGAATGAATAATAGGAAAACTTTAACGGAATATTTATACATTGAGCCCCAAAGAATGATTGACTTCCCCTGCTTTTTTAGATACAATCAACTCTTGTACGTTTATAAGAAAAACTAACGAGGAGGCAGGAAAAGTGATAGCACAGATACTTGCAGTGGTTATATTTGTAGCGATGTTTGTCCTGATCGTTCTGGAAGTATGGGAGAGACACGTTATTACACTGGGTTGCGGTCTGCTGACGCTGGTGCTGGTATTCGGACTGGGAATGCACAGTATGGGTGCAGTGTGGGAGACCCTGAATTTGGGCAGCTTTTTTACAAGTCATTTCTGGTATACGGCGGGACAGTCCGCGGAGACTTCCAGTGGCATTAACTGGGAGACTATCGTATTCGTAGCGGGAATGATGATCATGGTAGAGGGAATGGCGAGAGTCGGATTTTTCCGCTGGCTCTGCATGCGCCTTGCCAAGATGGTTAAGTATAAGGTAGTGCCGCTGTTCGTGACCTTTATGGTATTATCCGGTATTCTGGCAATGTTCATTGACAGTATCACCGTAATTCTGTTCCTGGCAGCAGTCACGATTGAACTGTCACAGCTGTTGAAATTCAATCCGGTGCC